>Ga0214543_1003210_pt1 | contig 31923 bp, 11 predicted proteins | sample CNSS2metaG_FD_160094 | JGI IMG/M metagenome (GOLD analysis project Ga0214543, IMG submission 160094) | Root nodule microbial communities from cowpea collected in UCLA plant growth center, Los Angeles, California, USA - CNSS2 | ecosystem: Host-associated > Plants > Roots > Nodule | place: USA... | reverse complement strand
ATACCCGTTGGGTTTTGGGATGGGGATGGGGATGAATTTTTATTATGGGGATGGGGATGAGATCATGATACCCGTACCCGCCCCGCCCCGTTGCCATCCCTACCAAGTACAAGAGTGTACAAAATGAAATTTCATCAAAAAAAAAAATGTGACAGAAAATAAATCACGTTCAATAAAATTTTAACTTTTTATTCATCTTTAAGTTCAAGAAATATGCATTTCTTTTAACTTTGCAATTAGTTTTATACGATAATATCTTTACTTAAACACTTTTTATCTTAATTTTAAAATATATAAAAGAAACTTTTTTTTTTGTCACAGACAAATATTATGTGGTACTTCGTTTATTTTATTTTTCTAAAATATAAGGTGGTTTTTCTTTCTCTATTCTAAAAAATACATATAACCATTGATTATGATCAACATATTTTTAATAAAATATATCAAAATCAATATATATATATATATATATATATATATATATATATATATATATATGAGAATAAATTACTCATATAAAAAATTTTATGATGTCTCCAGAATAAAGTAAATCTAATATATATCTTTAGAAAGAAGTTATGTATTGATAACTTCCTTAAAAAACTAAAGAAAGAAGTTAATAAAGTAAACAATTAAATAAACCATTTAATTGATATAGACAGAGTATATACTTTAGTTATAGCATTTCTAAAGAAAATAGCAGGGAAAATTTTAGTTAGCTGGGAAATAATGTTTTTTTTTTCAGAAAATAATATTTACGGAAACAAAGTTTTCCAAAAAATAATGTTTTCAAAAATCGTTTTTTCAGGAAGTTTTCATAAAAGATTTCATAACATGGAGGAAGTGTGGAATTCTAACTTTTCCGCATTAAAATAAATGGTAGTCATGTTACTTTTATTAAATTATTTGATACAGTACCAAATTAATATTTTAATAAAATTGAAATATTACCTTTTGATTTTTATCCTAATGTCCAATGTACGATTCTCAAATAATTCTTATAAATCATAATTTGTGTTAATGATTTTGATTTTATTTTCTGTATAAAAGAGTTTGTGTTTCTGTATATTTATATTTAACAAAAATAATTTAAAAATTAATGAAATATAAACATTTGTAAATATAAAATATTAAAAAGGTTGATTTTGACCTGATAAATTATGCCGTCTTGGTTAGAAAGATGGAGGAATAATATTTTTAATTTAAATTTGTATTTAGGAACGTGTAAATGTTATTTTTTTCATGTTTTTTTATGTCATATTTAGTGACGGATCTCAAAAGGTCCGTAGGGTTATGACCTCCTAAGATATTTTAACTTTTTTAAATATTTGTTTTTTAATTGTTTAAATTAATTTTTATTTTTATAAAATATAATATTTAATATTAATAAATAATAAAATAAAAATTTAATAAAATAAAGAATAATAAAATTTATTAAGATATTTTTTATTCTTTTCATTCTAAGTTTCTCACGTATTGTATCTATTTATTAAGACATTTTATATACAGTGCTAGACTTGTTTAATATGTTTTGGTATACTCGTCTAATCAATGTATGAATAAATTTGTCTAATGTGTATTACAAGATTCATTTAATCAGTGAATGGACAAACTCATAATAGATTTGTCTAATCAATGTATGAGCGAAGAAAACTTGTATTATTAGACTCGTCTAATGTATTTTGTTATACCCGTCTAATCAGTGTATGAACACACTAGTCTAATATGTATTGTAAGATTCATCTAACGAGTGAATGGACAATCTCGTATAATCAATATACATACTCGTCAACTGTGTATTACAATACTCATCTAATGTATATTTCTAAACTCATATAATCAATGTGTAGACAAACCTGTATAATTTGTGTTGCAAGACTAGTATAATGTGTACTGTTAGACCTGTCTAATATTTTCATCATACTCGTTTAGTCAATATATGAGCAAACTCGTCTAGTGTGTATTGCAAAATTCATCTAATCACTAAATAGCCACACTTATCTAATGTGTATTAATAGAATCCTCCACTCTGTGTATGGACAAATTTATCCAATGAATATTGCTAGACTCGTCTAATCAATATATAAATGACTCATCTAATGTGTGTTGCTACACTCATCTAATAAATGCATTAACAAACTCATTTAATTTTTTTTATAGTCATCTAATTAAAGTATTCCTAGACTCATCTAATATTTTTTGTTATACTCGTCTAATTAGTGTATGAACAATTTTGTTTAATGTGTATTGCTAAACTACTATAATATTTTTCTCTATACTTGTCTAATTAATGTATGAAAATATTCGTCAAATGTGTATTATTAGACTCATTTAATTAATGCATTAACAAATCTTGTTTAATATCTATTGCTAAACTCGTTTAATCAATATATGAACACACTTATATAACATGTATTGTTAGACTTGTCTACTTATTATATGTTCAAACTCGTGTAATGTATATTGTAAGATTCGTCTAATCAATGAATGGACAAACTCATCTAATGTGTATTAATAGACTCGTCTAATATGTGTATGAACAAACTTGTCTAATGTATATTGTTAGATATGTCTAATTAGTGTATAAACATCGTTTAATCAATGTATAGATAAAGTCATCTAATCAACATATATCCATACTCGTTTAATATATATATTGCAAGTTTCGTTTGATCAATGAATGGACATACTCGTCTATAATGTACAGTATTAGATTTGTATAATCTATGTTTGGACAAGTTAGTGCACGAATAGAATTGTCTAGAGTTTGTTGCTAAACTTGTCTAATAAGTGTATGAACAGACTCGTCTAATGAATATTCCTACACTCATTTAATCAATCTATGAAATGATTGTCTAATGTTTTTGCTATAGCCATTTGGTGGTTATATGGACAAACACATCTAATGTGAATTGCTAAACTTGTCTAATTAATATTGTTAGGCTTATCTATTTTTTTTTATTCTCCATGTTTAGTGTGTTGTTAGATTCGTCTAGTGTGTGTTATCATACTCGTCTAATAAATATATATCTAATATATATTTCTATATTCATCTAATAACAATATAAATATATTAGTGATATATTTTAAGATAATTAATTTGTTAGTTTTTAATATACATTAAAAATATTTGTTAGTTTTTAATAAATCAAAGAATACAAAATAAAATATTTAATATAAAAATTGTGAATTTTTTGTTACAAATATATATTTTAAACATTTGACATGAACTACTAAGTACAATATTTCAATTTATTCTATTATAAATATAATTATTTAAAATCTTACACAAAGTTCTATGAATATATGATTAATATTAACTTTTTATTAAATAATATCAATATAAGTTTTACATACTAAAAGTATGAAGAATATTCAACAATAAAAATATTTATATTATAACTTAATATAAAATAATAAATGTTATAGACAATTTTTTGTAAGACAAAGATATCGCATGTCAATTTTTTTTACTATCAATGAATATATATTATTTTTTAAAATAACATTATATTAAGAAATAAAAGTAAAATATTTTTTAAATTTAATTTTATTAAATAATAAAGTAATTAGAAGTCATAAAAGAATAGAATTAAAATTAAAAAAAAAATCATAGAAAAAGAGAATTAATATTTTAAATATAAGTTATTGTTTAATATAATAAATGAGTAAATAAGTAAAATGACTCTTTAGAAACATGTGACAGTAGAATAAATATGGATAGAAAAGTAAAATAATTCTCTAGATATATGCAACAACAAAATAAATGATTAAAAAAGTAAGTTAACAATATTGACTAAAAAAATCAATATTTAAAACGTGTGAACAAAATAAATTTGGATAATAAAGTAAGTTTCCAAAATAATTCATTAATCACATCACATCACTCTCACTTAAAAAAATTTTGGTCATTAGTATTTTAATTAATATTTGATTGGATTAAAGTCAAAATTTGAAGTTATATTTATAGAATATTAGTTTAAAATAGAAAATATATATATAATTAAAAAGGTCAAAATTAACTACTGAACTGCAAAGAGTCAGAATTTAATTGTTTTATTACTTACATAAACCAAAAATAGAAATAAATATAGAATTTTTGTTTTTACTATATAGTCAGATTAAGCTAAAATTTTGGAGGTTAAAACTCATGAAAATATTATTAACCTGTGTTCATTAATATTTTGAGTTGGGTAAAAAAAGAATAGTGAGCATAGTATTTTAACTTAATATAATAACCCAACACTAAAAAAATTAATTGATTGAGTTGTACAAATTGATGGTTATAACTCTACTATTAGTCTCGCTAATCGAAACCAATAATTTAGAGACTACAGAAAATAATTCATGTTATCAAAGTTTTTATTGTTTATAATAAGACAAACAAATTAATATAGAAAACTATTGATCAAAATTATATGCAAGCATTCTAAAAATCATTGCTGTAATTTTAGAAGAAAAAAAAGTAATTCGTCACCACATGACAAGTTACAATAACATGGTATTTATATTCAGTAAATTTCATTTATCTAAAAAAAAATTCATCTTTCCATGAAAATGATTTTGTACAAATTCTTTGCTTAAAATCATTACCAGAAAAGACAAGCTTTTACCTGTGACAATGATAACAAATTTGTACATGAAGTTAGAGAGAAAAGTGAGCATGAAGAAAATATTTGCAAACACAAGAAAGATTGTATTCTATTTAACATGTTGTTAGCATAATCACAATATGCTTGTCCAAGTAAGAATTTGCACTGCACCAAACATTACCGAAGTTTACAAAGCCTAGAAGAACATGAAGAAGATAACCAGAACTATACAACAATTTAAGATGAAAAATAAAGGGCACACACACACAACTTTGGCATCTTAATCTATAACAATTTTTGTCAATATGATATTCCACCACCACTAATAACAGAGGGGAAAAGAATACAATAACACTATCTAAGGAGCCCAATTAGAAGATGCTGCAACCATTCTCATTGCACACACACACTACTGTTAAACTGGTATCACATCATTCTTTGATGCGTCTTCACATCTTAACACTATACCTTCAAGACTTGCCGGGAAAATACATTTGGTCCATTGGCAACCAGTGGTGATAGGATCTGGTGGAGGAACAATCATAAGCACATTCTCATTCCTCTGAACCACCCCCATTACACTCACTGTGCTTCCCTCTTTGATGTACCTGAATACAAATACCATCTTATATTATTTCTATCAAACACTTTGCCTGAAACTCAAAATTCATAACTATGTTGCAAAAACAGGTTATTCATTCACAGCTTGGGATACCCCTTATGGAGCTTTTGGTAAGATAAGTTTTGGGAATCATGATTCTTGATAATCATGAAACTTGGAAATCATGATTCCTATGAGTTTTTCAAAAATCTGTTTACTTTTAATGTTTCCCAGGAAATCAAGAATGACATCATTTTTTTACCAGAAGTTTTCATTGTTTACAAGTTTTCTTTAAACTCAAGACAAAAGATTATGAATTTGTGGCTTAGCTAAAAACATTCATAGGAAACACCACCCTCCTTCATGGTTTTCTGGTTTTAAAACATAAACCAGACATGAAACAGATTTGAGGAAAACTAGATTTTTCTTGTAGCAAACGTTCCCTAAATCAAGGTGCATCCATCCAGAGACAGAGATGTGGCATATATGATCAAAATGCAAGCAAAGATGAGATAAGTTTTACCCTTCTTCCAACCGCATGATGCGGTCATCACTTGAAAGATTCCTCTCTCCCAACCACCGGAGAAACTCTGGCGAAATCTCTTCTTTGGTTGGATTTACATTGATGAGAACTGAGTCATCAACATAAGGGGTCACTCTTGATCCGTGACCTGTCTTAACCAATGCCCTTAAACCAGATTGGAAATCCGAGATATAGAAGTCAACCACACGCCTCTGTCACATCACATCACATAAACAAGTGAAAAATAAGTTCCAAATAGCAATGGCAGCCCTAAGCACAGACTCCTCATAGGGCATCTTTTACTGGTGGTTCCTTTCATGAAAACAAAAAAGAAAGGAAATAACAGTCTCTAAATGTACTCTCTTGAAGAAAATTAAGTTCAGTATTGGTAGACTAGCCATTTTACACCCTTACTCAATGCATTGTAACTGGTTTAAGGGTAGAGTCCCCATCTTAATCCATCTTTTGCTTAGAAAACCAAATCTAGTCCAAGGTAAATTGGAAATAAGACGGAAAATATCATCATATCAAAAAGAAAAGATTCCCTTTCTTCTACTAAATATGATAGTAAAACTAATTCAAAACAATAAATTCAACTTGAAATTTTATCAGATAAAGAAACATGTCCTTCAGTGACATACCTTCCCGGCCAAGGATAGAAGTAAAATTGTACACGAGATGTCAAAGTAGAACATTAAATTTCACAATAACCAACCCACTAAAATAACATAGTAACTTACTTCGAGCAATCTAAGGCCCCAAGAAAACCGCCGGTGTGTAGGATTGGCAGCTTTTGAGTCCCAACCACGATACTCATATAAACTTGTTGATGTATATACACATCTGGGAACTTTCTGGAAAGATGACTCAAGAGGGACATTACCGCAGGTAACAACCTTCACATACAACAGTCAAACATATTTGATTGATTAGTCATTTAAGCTTGTACGAAGTTATAGAAAGGATTCATAGCATGAAAAGTCAACCAAGTGCAAATTTCTCATTCATATAATTAGATGTTTACGGGAAATTATTACTATGGGAAGACACCGATATGCACAGGTATCATCCTGAAGATGAAACAAAATGCACTCATCTAAGTACACTCCGAAGCTCATTCAATGAAAATAGCATTGTTTCAAATAGCTACAAAGAGTGCATTACAGGCTTTACATCCTTGATAAAGATTTGCTCTTATTTTCATATTTGTTTTCTTTGCTTATGATAACATCATGTCTTTGAAAAAAATTAGAGCAATGAGATTCCAATATTAAACAGACTCATTCATTTAAACCATACCAAAATCATGCTTGTGGAAGCACTCGATACATATCCACGCTGTACCAGTTTACAAACCTAATACATGTAAGGTTATTGACTAGGAGTAAGTTTGTTTTTGTAATTGACAAAAATTTAGGTTCGCATCATATATTCTAGAAGGTTTCCAACCTTTCCTTTATAAGAATTAAAAAAAAATGGCATTCCTGAAAAGCTCCTGTAAATTAAAAAGCAAGCTTCAAATACTTCAAAAGCAGGTGAAGAATAATTTATAATGCAAAATCAGAATGATGCAGACACAGGTGAATAAAGAAAATATTGAAATTAATACAGCATGACTTGATATAAGAAATTTACTTATTAGCCCAAGAAGTGAATATGAACTTTCCAAGAATAGCCAATAAATTAGGAAGAGGACCAGAAACATACCCCAGAGACCTTCACAAATTGCCCATTTTTTGCAGTTCTGAGCTCAGAGTCTGGATAATTAGCAACGAAGCCCATAATAGATCTTCTTCCCCAGTAAGTATTCCAAGAGAAAGATGCAGCAACTAAGCCAAAAAGAACCACAACTACAATAAGGAGAATGGCATTGCGCACTGCTCCAAGAATAAAACCACCAGCAATGAAACCCATGACAAAAAGCAGAATTAATAACCATAACACCGCCTTTGGAAAATTCCTTCTGAAGGAATATTCATCACCTTGACTAAGAACAGTCACAGCTTGGTTGTGAACAGCAGCAGAACCTTGCATCTTCATTGAACCTGTCGCTTCCAGAGGACCAGACACTTTACGAGGAGCCCCAGAAGAATTTAGCGGACCAGAGGATATGGGCCCAGATGTAATGAGACCTGTTGTAGGTAGAACAGGAGTAAGAGGTCCAGAATTTTGACGACCAATTGGTGTGACTCCCCCAGACTGAGGACCAGAAGACTTTTTAACAGGTTCCCCATGCTTATTCAGTGGCCCAGAATTTGATTTCTTCATTGAACTTGAGCCACCAGAAGTCATTGGACCTGAAGTGGTATAGGCAGCTCGAGCAGCAGCATTAGCCTGGATTGGTCCAGAATGTGAACCAGCTCCTCCAAAAGATCCTGTCCGTGAAGGAGCGCCGGTTATTGGTCCAGATTTCCTAGACTTAGAGCCATCAACAGGAATATCAAACATTTTCCCCAATTCTCCAGACTTTTTTATGTCTCCACCAGTATATGGCACAGCTGTTGATGTCATGGTTGGAGTCCTTTCTTTGGGCTGCTCCGGCCGCCCGGATACGTAGAGGCCATTGCTAAGCTGATGGGATGGTATTCTAGAACTCATCTACCTTCTGTGGAAGAAATCTTGAGAACTCAGACAATGGTAATACCAGAAGATGGTGCTGGACAAGTCAAACTGTCAAAGTGAACCTGAAAGATGCAAAAAAAGAAATTCCCAAACGAATTGGAATCATTGTTCAATCAAAATTACTAATTTGCAATCAATTTCGATGTCGCGTAGCGAAATGACAAAAGGTAACAGAAATCACAACATCTACCTACTGATGAGAGCAAAATTTAATTTTAGAGTAAAGTTTAAACACTTTTAGTTGGAATAAGGAATGTGTGAATAGCCAATCATGGCCTTCGGAACATAACGTGCCATGTTCATAATTAACACGTTAAAGGGAACAACTTGATATCCCAAAAGGTCGCCCCGGCACCTAATCAGAGAGCAAATCTTGTATATAACCACTTTAACAAGAAATAATTATGAAGAAACAAAGTATATGATAGTCAACTTCCTAGTGTACTTCATTGTATGCACACAACCAAATGAAGATAAAGAGCAAATCAACTCCCCATTGTCATTACCAGAAGATCAATGAATCTATAGAATGAAGAAACAACCAAAGTTCTTACATAATCACTGACCTATACAAGGGGGCATGTCTACTAATTTTTGCACACAAACATTCAATCATAGTGTTTATCTCCTATCCTCCCACAAGCTTCATGCATCCTCCCACCAAAAGTACTCCAATTCGAGATAAATGAATGAGGGAACGCTAACACTAGAATTCTAAGATAAAATTCCTGAAGTGGAACAAAGTGCACAAGAAAGAAAGAGAGCTAGTCCAGAGCAACGTGTTCGTTTTTTGAATTTCAGTAACTTTTCTCTTCTCAAAAAACCCTACACTAGGAGGAAAGGCTAGAAGCACGTCAACATCCACAAGAGTCAAGCCCCACTTTTTTTCAAACTTGTGCCAATCTGTAATCCAGGAAGAAAGAGACCTCGGATCCATTATTCCAAATTAAAAACCGATGAAGTAAACGGAAATTGCTCGAGGTCATACACAACAGCAAGCTGGCATTTATTTTTTGGTAGAATAAAGAATGCCCCAGGATTGAAAACCCAAATATATTATTGAAAAAACGAAGCTTCCTCGACCATTTTGGCCACCAATCAAGCAGAAAAACCATCACTCAACAAAATAAAAACACAAAAAAAAAAAAAGAAACTGGGTCGGGAACCTTATGATTTCGGGTAAAAAAAAACACACACACTGCACCGATGCCGCACACATTGCGCCCCGAAAGTCAAATGTTACTGCCGAGAGTGATGAGAGAAAGCAGACCCACATCATCAGGAAAACGATCTATAGAATGAAGTTGTGATCTCAACTTTGGGTAGAAGCAATGTGTGTAACAGTCAGAGTTGAACACTGTTATGAATTTCTGGGGCATTTTCTCAACAAACAAAATGTAAACCCGAAAGCACAGAACTTTATGTGCTGTGTGTGGTGTGTTGAACCATGCACATGAGGAAGGAATTACAGTGGCGAAATTCCCAGTTGGGAGAAGAGAAGGATCTATAAATATAAAGAGAGAGTGAAGAAGAAAAGACCTACCTGAAGTGAAATCTGGAGGCGGAACCATGATGGGTACAATCAACAACGACAAAATAGCAACGAGTCTGAGTGTTACAACAAACGGAGAAAATAAAAATAGGTTTCTGGCTCGGAGAATCTAAGGTTGTGTTGCGCTGTGTGAGAGGTTGAGAAGAGAGCCGCAACAAATTTGTGTGTTGTCTGACTCTGGTTTTAGCAAAGTGACTAAAATTTTCAATTAAAGAAAACCAAAATTGTATGTTATGGAAAATTATTAATTACAGAATATTAACAAAGTTACTATTACTTTCACAGTTTTATTTTACTAATAAAAAACCCTTTTCCACTGCTTCTGCTGCTGCATCAAAATTATTAAACTTTTAGCTATAACACTTCTTTCAAAATATCTAATTTTTTCCACCGAATAAAAATGCTAATTAAGTTTATTATTAACTTCATTTACTAAAGATGGTATTTAGATACAGTTAACTTAATTAAAATTCGTTTATATTTAAGTTATGATGATTACATTGTTGGATGCAAAAAGGCATTTCAAGTTGCAAGAAATTGGAAACTATCTTCTGTTGTTGATCACCCACGGGCACTGACCCTACCTTTCCTAACACCCAAACTACCCTTCTTTTTCTTTTCTATCTATCTAATCACGGATTCTTATATCTTGTTTTCTTCCTTTTTACCAATTTTTATATAAGAAAACATAGTTAAGAAAGAAATTTTGTTAAAAGAGAAAGCTAGATTACCAATAATATGGTTCAAAAATATCACACCAAAGTGTTTTTTTTTTCTTTTGTCCAAGATTAGATTGGAAGATTTTGTATAAAAAAAATGATGTTATCCCAAAAGATAATTCCAAATATTTTATGAAAAAGCTTTCGAATTTAGTCTTTGCTTGTATTTTCCGTTTCAAGAAATAAAAAAAGGTCAAACTGGTACGTTACATCAGACTCTCTCATTTAGACTGAATATTTTGCCTTTTGGATTTTTCTATATGATTGAAAAGCAACATTTTTCTTGATTTTGTGTTGTATATTTTTCTTGTGTCATGGTCTTATATGGCTATTCGATGAAAAACTAAGTGGAAACAAATGAAATAAAGCACTTTTATGGTTTCTTCTTTTTGCAAATCAAAGCTAGAAGGAATGATGTTGTACTATAAATCAATCATTGGTTTACATGTTTTTATCCTATTTGCGTATATATTGAAATCTTCAGATGCTGAGATTCAAATCTCCATCATGTTTATGTATATAAAAAGAAGTTAGTGTGCATATTATAAGGACTCAGATCTTATCTAATAAAAATGAAATCCAAGCTGTATTCACACATTGTTTTCAGATTGCAATGTAATGCCAATGTCTCATCACGACAGCCTTTGTCTAACTGTATTTCAGTTGTCCAACTTGGTTCAATTGGACCTAAATACCATTGCAAAGCAACAAGGGAACAAATTCTCCTCCTAGTGTTAGACCATGTTGTCTCATGACAAGAGTTTTGAGTTTCAAAGTGGAAAATACTTTATATGTGGTGACTAAAAATATCGATCCCATTTTAAGGTTGATTGAAATATTGATGTCGGTAAAAACAAAAGCTCCCTTAATTCTCAACTAGATGCTTATTTTAATACATCCAATAATCTTACATCAATAGTTTAGGAATCGAAACTGATATTAATTTAAATACACTTTCTTTCTTCATCCTTTCAGAGCCTGATATCAATCTGTTTAACATATTTAACCTATAAATACTGCATATTACCACAATAAATACTCACTCAATTCTCTCATTCAGTGTCATACTCATATACTCTCCTTGGGATTGAAGTTCATCTTATCCATAGATGCAAGAAACCTATAAATACAACATATTACCACAGTGATCCACTGATGTTTTTCAAAAGCTAAAGAGAGTTAGCATAATATAAGAGGAGTGTTAGTGTAATATCTTTTTAAAAGAACTAAAAGAGTGTTTATGTAAATTTCACATAACTTCTTATTAGTTAGAATGATTACTGTAGAAGGATCTCAAGAAAAATTATTAGGATTTACTGTAATCACTTTGTGCTGGATAAAAATTTCACTGTCAACTTTCTCTGATAATATAAACATAAATTATATCGTTTTAAAATTAAGTTCATTCGGTCAATGCATATTACAACTCTCTTTATTCACTTTCAAAGTGATAAGAAAAAACGAGTTAATTCAATTATGAAGCAATATGATGGAACAACTATGACTCAGTTAAACTTACAAGCCAGAAACTATAACACTAAAAAGCTAGTGGCTAAGGCCTAACTCTACATAGCTCTTACAAGCTGGTTACCTGGCGAACACATCAAACACACACACACACACACTAATACTAGAGTTTAAGCTTCATACAATTCTCAACTCTTTTAGCCAAAGGGAATGCAAAGGGCATGGGTCTGGCTTGCCTTGGGCCTTGGCCTTCTCAGAGAGAGCATAAAACCAACCATTTCTCCAGTTAAACTGCAATGTAAAATATAGCCAAGATAAGAACTTATAAATATATCAGAGTCATTTTGTGAATCCAATATTTATTTCACTTATATTAACATTTACCTCCTTAACTGCTGTGGGAAAGTGAGCTACGGCTCTCGAATATGCACATAAACGCTCTTCCATGGCTTCTTCAAATGTTAACCCCTTTTCACTTGCTGCAGCTGATGCCAGTTCTGTTATAAGGCTAGACAACTGAAAGTGGAAATATTAGTCACTTCTCATTGTGATGTTATTTTTAAGTATTACTTGTTAAATGCATCGTTAATGTTAAATGAAAATGTCTGTATATGAAGCTCGGACACACCTCTATGTCGAACACATATCAGACCCCAACATGTATACACAAATGGTGTGTCCCTATGTCCGACACATATCAAAAACCAACATGTATACGACACTCTCGTACAATATGTATCGGTAAAGTGTCCAATTCAAAAGACATTCTTTTGTCTCTATGTTTGACACATATCAAACACAACATGTACACGACACTTGTACAACACGTATCGGTGAAGCATCCAATTCAAAAGACATTCTTTTGTCTCTAACATAATTTTGACATGACTTTAACACAATGTTAATAAAAAGAAATACAATGATTTTCTAAAAACACATAAACTTGTGAACTTATTGCATAAATTTCTGTTATGACTATAAAAATAAGGAACAAATCTGATATGATCACTATTTTTCACTTTTTGGATATTAGATAGATGAATTATCACATGAGTTGGATAAAAGTCACTAAGTAGCATCTCTTCAAGATCCAAAAGAAGAAATCTCAGAATTGGAGGGAGTGCGAGGATACCGATTGCAATCACCCACCATCCTATTATTAACTACACAGTTTAATCTAATCATGTACAAAACTGATTAAGGTCATGATATTAAGATAAGCTTCTCCATAAGCATTTGTAACAAAAGAAAATAAAACTAAGAAGTGAAAAAGTTTTTCCGATAAACCAAAAGAAACTCATACTAAAGTTAAAAATCAAGATTTTGAAGAAGCAAAACCATTAGACCTCTCTAAAAGTAGTGATTCTAACTACTGCATAAACTAACTTCAGCTTATAAGAAAAACTTATTTCCTTTATCTTTCTTACTCTTCATGTAAGTATATTCACTAACACAGTGTCTAAGAGAATAAGCAGATTAATTTTGAGAAGAAGTCACTGCAAAGCTTACTTCAGTGCGGAATTCCTTTTCCACGACACCTACAGAAACCCCTCCATGACGTGCTCCAACAAGCATAACGGAACAAATCCATATAAGCTTCTCCAACATCTGCTTTTGAAACGCCTCCTTTTCAAGAACCTGGCTTTTGAGACATACATCACGTGTGTAAATATTTGTTTTTGACATTGTACAAGGACACCAACAACTTCAATATTGATGGTAAGCAAACCAAAAAACAACACACGAGAATCCAAACACTCGTGTCCCCAAACGTAAAAAGAAGCCCCTTCAGAATTTTTTTTTTGCTTTTAGTCCCAATTTCGTGAGGTGTTGTCATAGCAGTAAAAAAACAAACAAGTTTCTAAAACTAAAATTACTAACATTCGAGTCCACGATACAGACAACTATACAGAAGAAGAAAAACTAAAGATATATGTTATGAATACCTTGCAAGAGAGGCCTCCAGCCTTTAATCTTGAAGCCACAACAGAAGCCCAGTTGCCATATGCAGCAGTGAGTCCTTCAGGATTGGTATCAGTTCTTCCATCAACAGGGGCTTCTCCAATTTTCGACACAGCAAAATAAGCCAACACTTGGTTTGCATCCTTCAACCCTTTCCTCTCAAGCCACGCCTCCACCATTCCGTTCTGGAAAAACACCAAATCTGCGCCACCATCAATAACTCGTCAACAACATTATCCAATCCAACGACGAAATCACAACAAAAGAACTCACCTTTCCATCTAGAAGGTGGTGTAGATTGAAGCACGGACTCCAGATCATCGTTCCTCGTGCACACAAAAATGGGGCCTTCAAAATCAAGCGGCACGGGTTCCCCTCGGCGAACGAGGAGGTCTTCGCCGGTGCCCATGTCTTGCAAAGCCCTTCCCACTCTTCCGCCGCCGACAATGACGGCCGGAACCACCTTGGCAGGAGGGGCGGTGGCGGTGGTGGCGGCGGCGGACATGGCGGAGGGTTTGAATATGGGTGTGGTTATGGTTGTGGGAGAAATGGGGAAGGAGAGTGAAGTGGCCATGAAGGAGTGACTATTCAGTGGCGGCGGATGGAGTGAAGAACATCGACATGGCTCCTTTTGCAGTGTTTGTTTGTGGAACTATGTTGTGCTGTGTTTGTCGATATTCATTCACCGGTTCTCTGGCACAATTTATGCCACTCGTTCGTTGGAAAGGTTCTATCTGTGTATCCTCCATAACTTTTTCCATTCCTACACCACTTGTCGTTTCTACGGATCGTGATCTGTATTGATTAGGAATTTTGTTTAATGTTAGTGTTTAATTTCTATATCTATTGCTATAAAATTTCAAAGCTAAAATTCCCTTGATTTGTTTGAAAAATTTAATTAGATTTTAATTTTAATTGATTTAATTAAGTTCTTTAATTTTAAAATAATCTAATTTAATCTTAATCGATGATAACCTTAAAATCGGACAAAATGAAAAAGGGAAGATGGTTGATGTATCTGACGTATCAATGTAATTTATTTTCTGTTTATAATTATTTGGACAAATCCTTCGATGTTGCACCTACCTCTACATCTCTCTCGCTTATTTGATCAAAGAGGTTTTGTCGAAGGATTTGAAGTCGGAGAAGAAGAAGGAGAAGAAGGATATCGTTAAAAATTAGTAATTTGTCTTTGAATTTTTGGAATTTAATAAAATGTATTATTAGAATTTATTTGTTATAAAGATTTTACATTATCAACCATTAGGAGTTTAATTTATATACAATTATTTATGTTGTGATGTTTGGAGATGAAGAATGTTTTGTAGATAAGAAGAGAATGATTTAGGGGAAGAAGAAAAGAGGATAAGAGATGGTCTATGTGTGGTTTTAGAGAAGAAAAAGAAAATGGGGAAGATGGAGGTCTCTCATGTGTCATCTTCCTCCCTGTTAAAGAGGAAGATGGAGCTTCTCGTGTGTTCTTTGCATGTCAGAAAATAAATTACATTGTCACGTTGTACACACTTGTCACCTATGCAGCCATTCTCACTCTATCGTTAATTATTTAAATGTTGTCATTGATTAGGACCAAATTGGATCATGTTTAAAAACTATAGGACTTAATTGAACCAAATAAAAATTAAAGACCTAATTGAATTCTTCAAAAGAGGAATTTTAGCCTAAACACTATAATTTGTCGTTGTTGACTATAAATTCTTCATTACAATTGTAATAAAGACAAACAAAAATTGCCTTCAAGTTGAAATACTCCTTTCATATTTGAAAATCCCAACAATGATTTTCCAATGTTGGAAAATGGGAGTACATAACAAGTTGACAGCCAATTCCTATAACTAAACCCGTAGAAGTGGACCATAATGTTTCTATTTCCAAAAGTACAATGAAGAGAAAACTAAATGCTAGTGGTAAGAAAACAACATTTGTTGTTTAGGATCACTTCACACGATCTCTTGAATCCAATATCGAATTGCAACATGTAATAATTGTGGTTAGAGGTTAGGTGTGATCCAAACACACATGGAACATTTAACCTTCTTAGTCATCTTAAAAAGTATTGTCCTAAATATCCACGTGTTGCCATTAATAACCCTAACCAAACAACTCTCACCTTTAAAAGTGGTGAGAATAACAATATTCTTGTAACTAGCCAAAAGTATAATGTTCAAGCTTGTTTGGATGAACAATCATTCAGGGTTGTGGAGGGTGGGGGTTTTAAGAACTTGTGCAAACAATTACAACCTTTGTGTGTGGTCCTATCAGGTTCACCATAGTTAGAGATTGTTTTTAGTTGTATATGGATAAAAACATTAGGTTAAAGCCATCTTTAAGTAAAATTGTGCTAGAGTAGCACTCATTGTTGATTGTTAAACATCAACTCATAACTTAAACTACCTAACACTCATTGCACATTTTGTAGACAATGATTGGAGGTACCAAAAAAGGATAATCAGTTTTTCAATGATACCTAATAATAAAGGTGAAACACTTGATAGGAAAATTGAAGAAGTATTAAGGGAATAAGGACTTAGGAATGTGTTCACACTCACGATTGATAACGCATCATCTAAAGATTGGAAACATGCCTAAACTTTTGTTAAATTCTTCACAATTTCCCATTTTATAAAAAATGGTTAAAGACGCATTGGTCATCCTTGTTTTCACAATTGACTATGAGAGTGCATTTAGTATTGGGGTTATGGTTTTGGATGCTTTTAGAATCTTTTTAAATCTACCAATGGTTGAGACACTTTTTTCCGCTCAAAATTGATTAAGAATCACTAAACTCAATTTGATAATATCAATGTCTATGAAGAGTTTGAAATTTATAAAAAGATTTTCACATATATAAGTTTATGGTTACGCAATGGAAGGAAATGAAATAACATCAAGAGGAATTAGTTCAAGAGAAATTGGATCATCAACTCAATCACAACAACAATGATATGACTCTTAATCCATCATGTTTGTCTTACTTTAATTATATTATTATTATTATTATTAAATTTAGTTACTAACTGTTTTGCAAAGTTTGAATTATTTTCTTTGATGTAGTTGTGGTATTTTTTTTAAGATATTTATTAGGAACAAATGTAAAGATTGAAAACATCTTCATTAATCTTATAAGAGATAGGATGACTATCATGCATGATTAGTGTGATAAATTGTAAGCATTAAGTATTAAGTTAGTTAAATGTCTTTAACTCCTAAGCATTATTTTAAATATCATCTTAATTTTTTAATCTCTATTATGAAATACTTCTGGTGTAGGGTGAATCTATATTGGCATAATAGTTTAATGTAAGTAACAACTATTTCAAACCAGTTGCATCAATGTATGCATTAACAATTAAGTTAGCTAAATTTCTTTAGCTCCTAACAGTATTTGTTTGTAATATACCATCTTAATTTTTAATCTCTCTTGGTACAAATTGTAAGCATTATTTTTTCCTTCATACTTGATTCTATACACTATGATATCTGAAATGTTGGTGCTTGATAATTGCGAGGAATCAATTCTTAATTCTATTATCAATTATATATTATATTATACTCACAATTATTAATTCCTACATTGTTTAAATTAATTAAGTTCAACTACTAGTTTTATTGTTATGTAATCATACAGCGACTTGATCGAAAAAATAAATCACATTAAATCTTTTTATAAAAAATAAAAAGTCAAATAAAAAACAAATATAAATATCAAAATAAATAAAAATTCTAAAAATAAGGATTAAATTACTGATACTGTTCATCCTTGTGGCCAATATATTCTCTTCTCCATAAATTCTAACCTACCTCTGCAACTTGTCCTTAATATTAATGGTGATTAAATTTTGGTGGTGAATTTAAGAGAAAGAGGAATAACTCATCTTCTTGTATTTCTTTTTATTAAAATTTCATCGTGATTAATTTCTTTTTGTTTTATCTTTCTTCACATCCCTTCATAATTCTTCATCTTATCTCTTGTTTTTACTTGTTCCCACTTTGATGTTATTAGGCCATTTTTTTCTATTGTTAAAAGAAATCATCATTAATTAAGAATATTATCGTTTTTATTCCAATAACCACCATAAAGAAATAAGATTAATCCAGAGAACATAAAAATATAACATGAAAATTCAAAAATCGGAGAAAAAAATATGACCATAAAAAAATAATCAATATGTGCAAATTTGTATAACACACAAAAAACACTCTCGACCTTTTGACACAAGTATACACACACTCTTCAAAACATGAATTTAGCTATATCTCACAACATTCTATTACAAGAGAATAAGAAAAGTCAAGCACTAAATCAAAGTGTCTTAAACTTAGGACAAAAAACATAACGGACTTAGAGTTACATTCACTCCTTAATTATCCTAGACAATATAAAACTTTTTAAGACATGTTAACTTCATCAACCTAACATTTATTTTATCACTTTTATACTGGTGAGAGGTTTTTATAATTTTGGTTTATGTTATATACTTTTCTCATCGTGACAAATTATATTTGCCAAATATGTTTTGTCATTTTCAACTTAAATTTTCATGTTTATAGATTTTTTTTTTTGTTTGAATATGTGAAAGTGAATTTGAAAGGACTCTCACATTCATTGTCTGAATATATTTATTGGAGTTAAGAGACAGTTAAATATAGCAAGACTATCATACTTTACTTTTAGTAAACCAAAAATATAAAAAGTTGTTAGTTTAAATATAAAATTTTTACTTTCAATAATTTTGTTTGAATTTTATTAATGATTAAGGCAATTGAATATATCTTAGGTTTTAAAAATTACAAAATTGATACCAATATGTAATTAATAACATGTAATCCACTCGTTCAATTATTATCGAAGTTTAAATAAAATTAACAAAATTAAAATTTATAGATTAAGATTATAATTTTTTTATTATATTAAAATTAAATATATTAATATACATAATTAATTTTTTATTCTATTTATTATTATTATTATTATTATTATTTCAAGTAGATTTTAACCAGATAAACATTAACGAAATAAATATCCAAAATAATTATTTTAGAACATATAAAAAAATATTTAAAAAAATGATTAAGTTATAAATGAGATAAAAACTATTAAAAAGTGTAAATTAATATTTTTATTTTAAATTTATATTATTTCATGTGTATATTTGGTTTATATGATTTTGATCTTTTTATTATTTATTAGTCTAATAAATACTTGGTGTTTTTTTTTACACATTTAGGTTATAATCGTTTGGAATACTCTTCTCGGATTTCAAGTTATAAAAGTTCTCTTTTAGATTTTAAGTATTTGAAAGAAATATTTAAGTCATTTTCCTTATTCATTTGAATTATTATTTATTTTTAAATTTTAAATTTTATCATGATTTTATCTTTAAAGTATATTTTTAAGTATTAATTTAAGTAAAAATTAAAAAAAATGAATAATATATAAGAAAAAGAAATCCACAAATTTATTATTTTAAAATTTTAGTTTTATATAAACTTAACTTAGGTTTCACTTTTATAATAAAAAAAATGTTGTTCTAAGGTGCTATTCACCAAAGTCTCGTAATGATTAAAGTCACAAATGGAAAATATTGTAACAGATAATTTGTGTTGATGACAATAGAGACTGAACACACTCTTTATGAGTGTCACACTTTCCTCGTGAGTTAAGTAATAGATGACAATTAAGGTTGAAGTTATCTTTTAGAGAAATTTTGTTAAAATCTAGAAATTGTTGTATTAATCATAGTCATTTCGTGGTTACACGTAGTGGTAGATATTCATTATTTGTTTAATTTTACTAAATTAGTATAGGAAATTAGTATTTCATCATTTTTAGTGGATCTTCTTTTCTAATCGCCTTTATTATCCAAGTGACTTTAAAATATTCCTTATATTACATACAAATATTCGTTTCGCCTTTATTCCTTTATTTGTATGAAAAAAAAAGTTATTTTTATTACATACATATCATTGTTCTTTCTTTTTACCTTTTTCAAACATTTTCCTTTGACTATAACAACATGATCTAAATTAGTTAATGGTCAATGAGATGAGAATACAACTATTATGAATTATATATAGAAAATACCAACCATAAAGGAAAGTAATAGTGTTTGACTCTATATATCTATCCAATTTTATATTTGTTTTTTCCATTTTACTTCACATCAAATTTATGCATTAATTAATTTCATGTCGGGTTTCTTTATCAAATTTATATCAAATTTCTGCACTTATTGCCTCTAAGTCCCTGTCTCCAATTATTCAGGTCCCTCCGCACGTTACTTCATCTTTTAAGTTCCTATGCCACTTTTGTTCTTCTTATAGTTTGATTATATTTCAATGTAATTTAAGTTTTATATTTAGATATTTGATTAATTTTAATTTTATATTTATACTTATTTTTAACTTAATTAAGTATTTTTTTTATTTTAAAATTAATATAATATCTTTCATTACTTTGATGTTATTTCTATTTAAAGTTTTACGTGTCAAAATATATATATTTTCTTGCTTTTATTTTAACGTATGTATTTTCTTCAATTTTGTTTATATTTGTATGTTGAAATTAAAGAGGAACATTTTTTTTGTAAACATTCAGTTAAAAAAAAATTAAAAAAAAAAATCTTTTACCTTTTTATTAAGTCTTCGTTAACCTTTTAACCCTTTTGTAAAATAATAAAATGTAAATATTATATACATTCTCATGTTTTATACTCACTACTCATTTAATGTTATTTTTTATTCTGATAAATTGACAACACTCTTATTTTATATAATTATCTTTATTTTTATTTTTTATTGTTCTTCCCTCTATTGTTTCTTTTACACTTTATATTCTTTAATCAAAGTAGTAAGTATACTAACCAAACAAAAAAGTGCTTACTTACTACTGAGCAACTTCCAGCTCAGGCACAGCTCAAATCCAACACTCACTTTCTCTAAACCCATCACTCTCTCACAACGCACAACAAATTCCATAAATATATGAATAAATTTATATTTATTACTATGATACTAGTGTTAAAATATATATCATTTGCATTTACTTATATTGTTAAATATTTTTTTGTCCTTTAATTTTTAGTAAAAATTAAAATTAGTTTTTTTTCGAAATTTTGAATTAATTTACTCAATGATATTTAAAATTGTGTGAAATTAATCATTTTAATCAAATTTTGTTATATTTATTTGACGTTTCAAAATGTATTTCTTAGCCAACATTGAAACGTAAATGTGTCAAACAGTGTAAACAACTCAAATAATATCATGAAATACAGTTGAAATGTCAAATAAACATAACAAAATTTGGTAAGAAAGACTAAGTTCACACACTTTTAAGGTTGAAAGATTAAATTGGACTAACGTTTCAAAAACTGACTAATTCCAACTTTCACTTGGAGTTAAAAGATAAAAACATTTTTAATCTTATTAATAATAAACACGTTAGCGTGTATTTTTATTAATATATTAATAACTATGTAGATATTTATATTTCTCAATACATATAATATAAATATTACTATATAATAATTTGCACCAATAACATTGTATATTCATATGCATAGTTATATTTAAAATTATATAAATGTTTTAGAAGAGGTTAATGAGAAATATATGATATAAATATATTTTCAGCAAAATATATAATTATTACAGGTATAATATCTGATTTCAAACATAGTATGAAAAAGAAGTTAAAGTCAATTAAAAATTAAATTAAAAGTTAATTAGCTAGGAACTAAAAATAAACTTAATGTTAATGCATGACATAATAAGGAACGACTTTATGCAGTGTAATCATTTTATCGAGATTGTAAATATTTTTCTATGGAGACAATTACACTAGAGATAAATATAACTATTATGTGTGATGATTTTTCTTTTATATATTTAACACTTTGCAGATCTTCAATGAAAACCTTCTCATATTACATAGACTTCTGTTCATCGCAAAATGTAGAAGTGGAGATTCTACTCGTAAAATATCAATAAATAAATGCTTTTGCGATATAAAAATAAACATGTAAATCCGAAGTCTTTGGATCCAATTGCTTCAAACATGATTTTAAGGTTTACCAACATTACCTCAACAATATTAATATTTCGCACAAAATAAGTTTTGTGTTTGATAAGAAAATTTATAATTTGTAAGATGTTAATATACATTGAATTTAAATTGATTTTATTTTTTATATGTTTTGTTTAGACGAGGTAATTTAAATATAGTGAATTGTATTTTTTTTATAAGGTATTTTAATTTAACAAGGTTGAGCTCATGCAAGGTTGGACTGAGGTAGACTGAGTTAGAGTTAAGTCAAGTCAATCCAAGTCCAGGTTGAATTGATTTGATATGGGCCCAAATTGAGTCAAATAGACTTGCCTTAATTGAGTTGCGTTGTTCTGGACCTAGATTGAGCCAAGTTGTCACAAGTCAAGGTTGAGCCGAATTGGCTCAGCCTAGGTCGAGCTAAGTTAGCTCAGACCAAAGTCAAGTCAAGTCGGTTCGGGTCTAGGTTAAGCCAAGTTGGTCTAACCTAAGTTGAGTCAAGTCGAGTCGAGTCAAGCTCATATTCAATTGAGTAAGGATGAGTCCATGCTCACTTGAGTTGGGCCCAAGACACATTTAGTCGAGTTGGACTAAGCCCATGTCAATTCTAGTTTGATCAATACTAGGTCGAGCTAAGTCTACTTGGGCCCAAGTCGAGTCAAGTCGACCAAGACTCTATCGAGTCAAGTCAATTTTAGTCGGATCGAGTCGATTCGAGTTAGCGTGGGCCTGATCAAGTAAAGTCAAGTCGGCATGTGTAAGCCAAATTGAGCAAGTCTACTTGGGCTGAGGTTGAAATGACTTTATCTGAGTTGAGTTAGGGATGATCCAAGTTCATTTGAGATGAGGTCGACCAACATTTAGTAAAGTTGGGCTAAGCCTAACAATGCCCTAGTCTATTAAGACCAAGTTCGGCCTAGCCCTACCAAGCACATGTCAAGCCAAACCTAGGTCAAGTCAAGTTGGCCTGACCTAGGTTTAGTCGAGTCGGCGCAAACTTGATCACTCCAAGTTGACCCAGGCCTAGGTTGAGCCAAGTCGACTCAAACTGATCGAGTTGAATTCTCTTAGGTCCATGTCAATCTGAGTCAAGGCATGATTACCTGAGTTAGGTTAGGCTCGTGTCAAGTCAAGTTTAGTTGAGTTCGAAGTTGAGTCCACTCTTAGGTCCACGTCAATCTGAGTCAAGGTAGGATCACATTTAGCTTAGTCGGGTTAGGTCCATGTCAAGTCAAGCTCGCTCGAGTCCAAGTTAGGTCAAGTTGGGCCTAAGTGGGATCTAGACAAATGGGGTCATATTTGGCCATTCCCATGTTAAGCCACGTCATCAGGTCCGAACCATGTCAAACTAAGTTGTGTCGAGACTATGTCAAGTTAAGTCGAGTTTAATCTAACAAAGGTTGAGCTGGATTGACTTGGACCCAGATTGACTCAAACTACGAATACAAAAAATGAATATGAATAATTTTAAATTCTTACTTATGAATTTAAGTAATCTAATTACTCTAATGAAATTTTAGAATTTCAATTTCTTTCAAAATTCCTTATTAAAACAACATATGTTATCATAAGACATTTCAAATTCTGAAAAGAAAAGAAAAAACAAACATGAACTACACTCTTAAAGTCACTTATCCAAACACACTCTTAAAGTCACTTACCATAAATATCATGGTGACACCTTTAAAAAAATTATATACACATTCTATTGTAGTTCTTTTTGTCAATTTAAACATTTTTATCCACATCAAAAAGGTGATTTATATGCTAGTATACAAATCGTGATAGTACATTTTTGTAATGGTGCAAGACCTATTTTCCTACCACATTGTACCTTAGTGGGAAGTAATCATCATAATTACTTAAAGCACATATTTTCAAAAAATACATTATTTTACATTCAAAACCTTCGTCAAAATTGATTGTCGATCACCTTTTTTATATGAACTTGTCTACTAGAGCTACCAACTTCATGTTGTCTTTACCTCCTAGTTATTTTCAAAATATATTTTTCTTCACCATTATATATTCATAATTTCTTCTTCCTTGAGTTTTCATTCTACACCATCCATGTACATTGGATTGCTTAGATCTATCAAATGCTTTGTAAAATTTATCAAGATAGGAATATGATTAATAGACGGAGACCAAACTTTACTTGTATATTTGTAGTATATATATAATAACCACTTCAATAGCTACTTTGTTATCAATTCATTTGAATATTAACTAGTTTGAATGCTAGTTACATTAAATAATCACATGCATAAAGGTTTACTTTGAATTATATATTAAAATGAAATCAATTATATTTTTAGTTAATCATGCTACATAACATCTGTGATGCTTCATTTATGTTAGTATCATCCCTCATTTATCTATGAACAAGATATTCATTCTTGTAACTTGTTTTGTGTATGTGCATGTCTAACCTTCAAAATCCATTTATCTCTTACTCATCCTCTCCTTATGATGCTTGTTTATTACATTGAATTATACATCCTCAGAAGAAGTTTGGTTAACTTGTCCTTTATTCTTCCTTTTTTATGTCTTTTTTCCCATTGGGTATATCAAAGTTGTTGTCGAGCCTTCACCATAACTTGTATGTATTAGGATTGGAAGGCGAGTAGGACACCACTATAAAAGAAATCTTTACCTTTTTTGAATTGTCTTCTTTAACAAATCTTTGTATCAAGGTTGATTTTTCAAATAACGCCATTTGAGCTTCAATAAAAGGAATCTTTGATCTTTTCATTCAACATCCTCATTTGAGGTTCAACTTTTCCTCTTTTATAAGGCAGGTGAGTGAGAACCAACAAAATTTGTAACAACAATATGAATCTTATTCCATCAACCTCTCGATCTTGACAACAATTGTGGTTCATCACTATTGTATTTGTTGTGGTGGGTAACTTTCAACTAAATGTTTTTTTTTCACATTCATGTTTGCAATTAGATTGGTTGATGAGTTATGTCATGCTTGAATTAGAATAATATTTTCTTTCAAACATCATTTGACACATTGACTTTTGTTGTCACTATGTCCTCTGTTGCTGAGTGTAGTATAACTAAGTTTAGTTTAAAAAATTATAAATTTTGAGAAAAAATTGACTAGGATGGTGATTCACATTATTTATTAGATACAACTACTCTAGTATAGTATTCATCGTAAGGTTTATAATTTAGGGTTTAAGGTTTAATAATTAAAACGATATATAATGAAAGTGAGAATATAGCTAAATACAAAATTAAAACAATATATAATGAAAAGGAGGCAAAGGGGAAATATGACTAAATAGAAAATTAAATTAATAAAATAGATCAAGGGAAGAGATAAATAAAATGAAAGTAGAAATAAATAGAATGAAAGCGAAAATATAACTAAAACTAGAGTGCTTTAATGATTTTTAGCTTGAAACTCTTGAGAGAAAAATGGATATGAAATTTGCTGTAACAAGTATTTATAACATTGTAACTTTAATAAATTACTATAATGGTATAAATATGATAGGGAACATTATAATAAAATTTAAATAATGTTTGTATTAAATGTATGTTATTTTTGTTTGTGGTGGCTTAGTCTTGGGTCTCGACACTCTTCTTAGGTTGTATTACGATGACCTTTTTCCTAGTTGTGGTAGCTTTTTTCATATATGGTGGCATCTCACTGCTTGTTGTGACTTTTTTCCCAAATACTTTTGTTCTTCGACTATAAAACTCTAATGTTGCGCTCTTGACTTGAGTTCATCTATAGATTTTATTTCATAAATTATTTTATGTTAATTTGTTTTGTATGTCAGCGACTTATTTTAAAGAGTTATGATGATTTATTTATGTAATTTATTAAGGGTTATTCATCTTGTCATTGTTGATTTTAATTTTCTTTTGGATTGTTGAATCATTAAATTGTTATGATCTCTTGTTTCCTCCACAATAATTTGTGAATAAAAGTTAAGAAAAATGTGTTTGTGCAAACAACCATTAACCAACATGGTAAACAAAGATATTTCCTCCAATAATGGATGTGCATAAGTGCCAACCTTATTATCCGAATCACCAATTTAGTTTCTTCTCCTACATTGTTCTCTTGTAAAATCATCTTCTCATATCTAAAAATGGTTAAGATTGAAGTAACTAAAGAAAGTATGCACTCTCAATCTTGTTATTTACAATCATATAAAGGATAGTGGATTGAAATCTAAAACATTCTCATTTAAGACGAAAAGTTTGTGTGTAATGAACTCTGAAAATTTTCTTTCATGACATATCTATGTGGACACGATTGTTTCAAGTATTTGCCCATCCTTCTATTCTTAGGTTTTCATAATATCTTTACCTTGTGTCGTACTTGAACTACCTAATTATCGCAAATACTTCAAAGTAAGGTCACCTATTAACATATCATTCAATCTTCCTTTTGATATCGAGAAAGTTATAAACTTTTTTATGTGACGAGGTGTTTTGATCCTAAACAAAACACTCAATTACTTAACGACAAGCCATGCAGAAAAACTCTAAAGTTTCCACAAAGTAGAACGAATGAACAACAAATTTATGTACCAATGGGTGAATTTGATGTAACAAATACTATGAAATGTCCACACCAACAACAAATGAATCCCACAATCTCTATATGAAAGAAACGTGTGAAGAAATAATCAAATATGAACAAAATAGATAAGGAGAACCTTTACATAAGAGAACACACTTCATCAAAACTTTCTTAAATCTTGAAATTAAAATCAAAGTATTAAGTCCGTTAAATCTAAAATGAAACTTAAAATATTAATTTCATCTATTCGCGAGCACCTTTTACACAATTTGTATAAAGTATAGGAATTAAACTATAACATTGATTAATATAGGATTTTAAAAAAATTTACACTATTACAAATTCTCATATTACATAGGATGTTTCTTGCAAATTTGTTAAAAAAATTTGCAAAAAAATACTTTTTTTCTGCTATTTTTTCTAAGAATCTTAATTGGTAGGTGATTCCTTCGTGGGTAATCATTTCTTACAAAATTATAAAATTCGTAGGTATTTCCTACAAAATTTGTTATAAAAATTATTTTATACAAAATATTTTGCAAAAAAATTGATAGCAATTTTTTGCAATTTTTTTTCCATAACAAAATTTATAAATATTTTCTAAAATAAATTTCAAAACAAAATTGGTAGAAAATATGATTTTTTTAATAGTGTTGATATATATTGAAGATGAAATTTATATTTAATTATTTTTTGTTTAGGACTTTTGTAATCATATAAACATGAAGTTAAAAGACAAGAATGCGTAAGAAAGTTGGTGTATTTTAAGAAAACAAAATTTAACTCTTCAATAACATGAATATGTATCTTCTTAAATAAAAATAGATATACATAAAATGTTAAAAGCTAAACAAATTTAATTCATATTTTACTATTTTTACTATTTTGTGCATACATCTTTCTCCCTTAAAAGGAGGTATACTCCAATAAAATTAAACTACTGTTAGTTTTGTTTTCGGTTTAATCCCTAAACACAAATATTTGGTTACAAAATTACATAAGAAATAATTTGTGTTTGTAAATAAATTATATATGGATGTTCAAAATTTAAATTAATTAAAAATAATCAAAATAATCAAAACACTATGTGCATACGTGTTAGTAGTACCATCGTCATATAAATACACATAATTGAATGAATTTTAAAAAAAAATCATACAATTAATTAAAATTTAATTATACTCATATTAAATCTTAACCATTGAAAAACGATCATTCATTTATTTTTACTATTCTTATTTCTAGTAATAACTAAATGTTGTGACATCTACACAAGTTGGTGGAGACAAATAATAAAACTAAATTGTTCTCGTTGTATCACAAATAAAATTATAAAATTTCTTTCCTCCTTGTGTATTACTAAAGAATCTTCCATTGAAATTTCTAAAATGTTTACTTGTACTCTTAATTTCTTTATCATGTTTTTTGGTTGATTATCCTCTTTTGAAAAATAAGGTATGTAAAGAGTAATAATAATATCACTCTTCTAAACATCAAGCTCGTAATGAAAAATTGGTTCCCCAAATGAACCTAAATCACCAAAAATGATATCATCATTTTCAGTGTAGATGTCTGGCCCTTGATTCTCAAATATTGTTTGAATGTCTTCAGGAAATGTGCGACGAGAAGGATTTGACTCTGAAGATTGTGCTACATGCTCTGTTGTGTTCTCGTCAGTGATTGAACCAAGTTCATGTGAAACAAACCCTAGTTCAATATCATCAGCATTAGAATTTACATTTTCATTTATAGGAACATTTTGATGCTCTTCTTCGGTTTTAGGACCTGGCCAGTTGATATAACGACTCACGTCAAAGTTCGTAACAGCATTAGCTCCTCTGTATTCTATGGCTGCCATGTCATATGCTGCTGCTGCCTCTTCTTGTGTAGCTACAATATAACATAAAAACTTTTAAGATATAATTCAATCTTACAAAACTAACTTTTAAAATAACATTTATATTGACTTTATCTTCGGTCTATTTGAGATTTCCAACATAAACAAGTAAATAAATAAAAAAAACATTAAAAAGTGATTATTAAACTTTTGTACCCAGATATTATGCCATGTTATGATAACCATTTGTTGAGTGAAATTTTTTATGTTTAATTAGGTAAGTGAAAATAACAGTTAAAACCTAAGTTATGTAACATCACAATTTTGACATAATGTGTTGAGACATATGCCGATGTCACTACCAAACCTATGATTTTTCTTCTTCTTTCGGTTTTGTTTAGAATAAAAAAAGGACAAGGAAGAATGATGTCACTATTAAATAGCTTTATTAAGCAGTTGGAGTTTGGTGATCTATATTGCAACCAATGTGATTTGATTGCATATTTTGACCTTTATATATTTGTTCTGCGGGACCATCTTGAAAGGAAGTAGGTATTTTCTTGTTAGAATTGGAAAGAATGGTCAAATACAACTTCAAAATTTCATACTAAAGATGCATGTAAATGCATTCAAATGTAAACACCATATGCTTCGTTGTAAAGATGAGAATTGCACATCAAAACCATTAATGAAAATAGACTCGAACACCTTTTTTTTTTCTTCTTACAATTATATAAGTCATACCCAATTTAAATATTAGATCATAGTCTAAGAAAATTACCATAAGTTCCAAGATATAGGTATTTGTTGCCAAAGACCCTGCCAATTCGAGCTTCCCATCTTCCATTATGGTGGTGTCTAATCATTTAAAACAAAAATTCAGAGCATTTTCCACCAATAGAGAGAGAGAGAGAGAGAGTTTATGGAAATTAAATAAAAGTTAGAGACATTGAAAAAGTTGTTTGGTATATATGATTGTAATTTCACACTTATTGTATTTTACATAATTGATCTTTATAATATGCAATTTTAATAAATGTCCACTAATGGTGAGAATTCACTACCTTTTTGGACAAAAATATTGCTCAATAATTATAAATGTACATTTTAAATTTTTGTTGTACTTATTTTGCTTTTTATATTTTTCTTCTCTCTCCAACGGAATCCATTCAAAATGGGATATTTGTTCTTTTTTTTCCTATATTGCCTCCCAAAATATTGGATATACTACCTGCAAACTAATTCATTTATTGTACTAGAAAAATAAATATTTTATATAATTTACACTATTTTATATAAATATTAACTCTCAGCTACTACTTTAATTTCTCTTAGAACTGATATAATTACCACATTTTTTATATTTAAAAAAAAAATTGTATTGAAATGTTAAAAACCTAACATTTTCCAACAAAAACAGAGCAAGGTTGGAGTACCTTGCTACACCTCTGTATTTCGAAACTCCTCGAGAGAATCCACTGCTTTTTCTGCAGAATGAAAAATTGAATACAATAAGAAACAACCTCAACAGTTCCAAAAACAAAAAAGACAGAGAAAAAAGCTTGAGAAATGCATAATCATGTGCAGAAATGAATAATGGAGTTAAGAACTGAAAAATAACCTTCTCAAGGATCCAATGTATTCTTCTTTTGATTGACCCTCCATTTCCTTGAGCTTCTCCTCATAATTTGTTAACTGTGACAAAAAACACACACAGTGAAGTGATCGATGAAATCTGATATACGAACAACAAAAACATTGTTTATGAAAACATCATTTGAATCAAAGACGAGAAAAATACTGGGAAATTGAGAATGGTATCTTGACCCCAGTACTTCAATGCTGCCAAATCATAAGCACGTGCTGCAGCTTCTTCATCATCATATGCCCCTAACAAAGTTCATTGCAAACAATTCTCAATGCCAAATTAAGGAAAAATAAAAAGTAAAAAGTAACATCATCGAAGGTTTTCGTTATCCAAACCAAGACTCGTATCATACCTAGATATACTGCATCCATCCATGGAGTTGTTTAGTTTTCCATTGCCAGAACATAATCAACATGAAGAAAATCAGAAAGAGAGAGAGGGAGTGAGTGATGAAGAGATGAAAAAATAAAAAATAAACCCAGCAAACCTTGTCTTCCTTTCTTGCTCTGCGATTCATTCCAACAGTTTTTGTCCCAGAGATGAGCCTCATACCGACCAGTCCAACGATGTCTGAAAAAACCACATGCATGCAAACAAAGTCAGCCATAACAACACAGCATTATGAAACATGGGAAAGAGCGAAGAAGGAAGGTGTTGAGACATAGATCTAGATTGATGAGTAGTGGAGAGAGTGTGAGAAAGTGTTGTTAATATTAACCTTGTGACACCCCTATAGATTGAACTTCGTTGTGGTGGTGAATCTCTTGGAACGGTTTTTCGTGTGCGTTTGACAGTGTTGTTGGTGTCAGTGTTCTTGAGGGTTTTCTGCGATTTTCTGGCCATGAAAACTCAGGGGAGAAGAGAGAACCACTGCAGTTCATACAGTTCATACAGTTCAAGAGGGAAGGTCGGAGAGGGTTATAAATATGACTAAGTCATCCAATAAAAAGGGCATTAATTAATTAATAGAAATAGTGGACGAGAATGAAAAAGTAGGTTAATTCTTTATTTCTCGTTCTCTATATATATAAATATAAATAATTTATAAATTTTATTTTCCTTTTTCTTGTTGATGCAGTAGCGGTTAGTAGTTGAAATACAGATTCTTCAGGATGGAAACGAGTAATAATCTCCTATCACACTTCATTAATACTTGTTCTATATTTTACTTTTCCTATCATATCATTAATGCTTTAATTAATAAACTTTTTCATAAATTCTTACATTTTTTTTTCATAAGTTATATTTTTTTCTATTTTTTCTTTTGCAGTTTAAGTAAGACTGCTTCTGGTTGGGTAACCAATTCTCTTTTGAAGAATGAAAAAAAAGAAGAAAGAGAGAGTCAATGTGGTTACACGAAACTAGGCAGTTAGTTTAGCTAACATAATCAATGACTTGCAACAATATTTTTCTAATTAATTTTTAAATCATAAAAACATAACTTTTATTTTGAAGAAGAATTGTAAGTAAAAATATCTATCTAAGAAATAGACTGTTTTACGTATCCACGTGTTGTGGAGATGAAAACTTGTATAGAACAGAAAAACAAAATAATTTTATAATTTAATTTAGAAATGATACATAATTTTTTATAGTAATCTGAAAAAAAAAACATATTTTAATCTTTCAAATTTAGAAAGATGTGATTTTTGCCTTCAAAAACCAATTTTTGGAAATTACTTTTTGGTCCACAAAATTATATAATATATATATATATATATATATATATATATATATATATATATATATATATATATATATATATATTTTATATGAGTTAAAT
>Ga0214543_1003208_pt1:0-30000 | contig 31938 bp, 20 predicted proteins | sample CNSS2metaG_FD_160094 | JGI IMG/M metagenome (GOLD analysis project Ga0214543, IMG submission 160094) | Root nodule microbial communities from cowpea collected in UCLA plant growth center, Los Angeles, California, USA - CNSS2 | ecosystem: Host-associated > Plants > Roots > Nodule | place... | reverse complement strand
TATACAACTGGAGAACAAGTTGTTATTCTAAGAAAATAAATTGTTAAAATTTTATATAATCGGTTACAATTTATAATCAGTAAAAGAGAAGTAAATGATCTCAACTATTCTTTTACAAAATTATATTATTTGAGTGGGAGAAATTTTATTTCTTGAGTACACATTATTTCAAATATGAAATATGAGATACGATACCAAGTGGATGAGAGAAATTTTGTTGTAATCTTTATAAAATATTTTTTTTTTAACTTTGTTTTTCAAAATTTGAAAGTGCAACTCTTATCTTTAACATTTTATTAAAATAGGTAAACAAGATTTTGTTTGTCAAATCTTAAAATGATTTTCAAAATATCAAATTTTAAAATGACATGCACTAGTCAATTGATTATTGCTCTCAGTGTTGCTAACAAACATCACGCCATAATAATAATAATAATTAGAATAGAAAATAATTTTTTAAATTTTTGAATGACAAACGTAAGTATTTTTTGTATAAAAAAGAAGAAAAAAAACTCTCACGTCTTACATAGATTAAAAATATATTTTATTCTAATTTAATTCTATAATCCATGTTTTATCACGTGCAATACCCATGGTAAAATAGTTACGAATATAATTACAATTTATAATGAATAAACTTATTTAAATATATAAATTGTTGTAACTATAAAAAATAAATGTTTTTAAAAATAGATATTGTATTTTCAGTTTTATGATTTATGATTTATCTTTTTGATAAGATTACTTTTTTTGCGTAAACTGAAGTAAAAACATTAAACTGAGGTAAAAGCAAAATGTGATTTAGATATTCATATATTTTGCTTAAAATTAAATTTGATTTTGTATATTTAAATAATGAATTTAGTTTCAAAATTTTAAAAATATTGAGTCATTTATATTTACTTATAAATATAGACTATTTTTTACTTAAAAAATAATAATACATTATGATCACGATTCTTATGTGATGAAACTTATAATGTACAAATACGATATATGTATCGAATATCACACGTGTTTTGTTTCTTGCCTTTAAGAAATGATACATTTGAAGAAATCATCGGTGTAAACTTTTGAAACAGATTTGCACTTAAATTTTTGGTGCAAATTTTTTCATTTAGTTAATTTTCATCTTCTTATTTAAGTTAGATATGCTAAGTCTTTATTAAATTATTTTTTTTATATTAGTATATAATTTTTTTATATTTCTTAATTAAACCATACCTTGACACATTAATGAAAATAATAACATTCATTAATTACATTATTATTTTTATGTTAATCACAAAAATAATATTACATCTCTTAATATATCACTACAAGAAAAATTATTATTACCGACGGTCAAAATCCGTCGGTAATGGCCAAAATCCGTCGCTAAATCAACATTACCGAAGGATCATCGACGGTCAAAAATTCGTCAGTAAAATGCTTGTCTGTAAAATTTTACCGACGAAAATCATGTTCCGTCGGTAATTACCGACGGAAAAATTCGTCGGTAAATCTGTCGGTAATTACCGACGGAAAAATCCGTCGGTAAAATCCGTCGGTAATTATCGACGGAAAATATCCGTCGGTAATTACCGACCTAAATATCCGTTGGTAATTACCAAAAATCCGTCGGTAAATTAATTACACTATTCATCTTCTTCCTCCTCCCTCTTTCAATTTTTTTTTCGTTTTTTTTTTCGTGGTCGCCGTCAATGTCGCCGCTGTCGTCGCCGTCGCCATCGCCGTCGCCACTGCCACCATCGTCGCCACCGCCACCGTTGTCATCTTCTTCTTCTTCTCCTTCATCTTCTCCTTCTTCCTCTTCTTCTTCTCCTTCTTCCTCTCTTCTTCTTCTTCTTCTCCTTCTTTTCTTCTCCTTCTTCTTCTTTTTCTCCTTCTTTTTCTTCTTCTTCTCCTTCTTCTCTTCTTCTTCTTCTCTTCTTCTTTTTCTCTTCTTCTTCTTCTTCTTTTCTTCTTCTCCTCGTCTTCTTATAAGGTGAGATTTGGGCGGGAAAATTCCCGCTTCTTTTACCGACGGATTTATCCGTCGGTAATTCAAATTAGGACAAAAAATTTTCCGCTTCTTTTACCGACGGATTTATCGACGGAAAAATCCGTCGGTAATTCAAATTTGGGCGGGAAATTTCCCGCTTCTTTTACCGACGGAAAAATCCGTCGGTAAATTTGTCGGTAAAAAAAAATTGAATTATCGACGGATTTTACCGACAGATTTTTCTGTCGGTAAATGAAATTTTTTTTACCGACGGATTTTTCCGTCGGTAATTAAAATTTAAGAATCCGTCGGTAAAATCCGTCGGTAATTCAAATTTACCGACATAAGTATATCCGTCGGTAAAATTTCGTCGGTAATTTCAATTTTTTTTGTAGTGTATATATATATATATATATATATATGTAACAAATAAATTATGAAAAAATTAAAAAAAAAGATATTTAAAAATTGAGAACTCAATGTACTAAAAAAATATAATAAAAATATCCGAGTTTTTCAAGAATTTGATTAAACTTTTTTTTCTCAATTACATGTTTTTTGAAGCCTTTACCATGTGTTTGGATGAGGGATTTCAAAAATTCTAAGAAATTAAAATACATAGTATTTGAATTACTTAGTTGAGTTCCCTTCGTTTATAAAATAGTTTGTTTTGATGGAGTAATTGAAATATTTTAGATTTTAATTTTTTTTTTGGATAAAACAATTTAATTTATAATTTAAGACAAACTCAACTTTATCCTCAAGTCTGAATTGAGTTAGCTCGACCTACGATCTAGGATGACTTATCTCGTCTTTCGATTTGGATTGACTAACGAAAATTAAATTCAGGGCGATTTGACTCGACATTCGGTTTAGACAATTCGACTCAACCTTCGCCCGGGTCAACTCAACTCGTTCTTTGTTCAGTGTCGACTCGGCTCCATCTTCGATTTGTGCTTACTTGACTCGCCCATAAGCTCGACCTTCGGTTTGGGCCGACGTAGCTCAAACGAACTCTGTTTGACGTTGGTTCTGTCGGACTCAATTCTACTTTGGGTCGAACAATCTCGATTCGACCTTTAACCCAAACTGACTCGACTTGCCCATCAGATTGGTTCGACTTTGCTCGACCTTTAGCATGAGCCAACTCGACGAGATGTTTGACCTAGACCAACTAAACTCGACCTTCGGCCTGACTCGACTCGGTTTAACCTCCAGCTCAGGCCTACTCGGCTCGACCTTAAACCTGGGTCAACTTGGCTCGACTTCAGCCCAGGCTGACTTAACTCGACTTCGATTCATACCAACTTGACTTAACCTTCGACCGAGTCCACTCGGCTCGACATTTGACCAAAGTTGACTCGGTTTGACCTTTATCACGGGCCGATTTGGATCAACCTTTGTGAGTGGAGTGAAAATGATTGGAATTTCAATTTCCTTAGTTTTTGAGTAAATTTCAAATTCTACTATTTTAGTTATTTGAAATACCTTTTTGAAATTCTTCAATTTCAATTTCTTTTTTAATTTCTTCGTCCAAACAAATCATTTTACTTTAAAGAATTTCAAATTTCCTAAATAAATAAATTACTCTATTAAAATGTCTTATCCAAACTCAACATAAAGAATTGAACTGACCTAGTTAAAGAACGGACGAAAACTTAGCTGTCATTAAAGGATCAAAGAAAAAAGATTTAGTGTCAAACCACGGTATCATATGTTAAGAAAGGAAGATAAAGAAATGGAGTAGATAAAAAAACGAAGAACAAAATAATAAAAGATAAGACGAAGGTTAATTAAATTTGTTGAATAATGGTATTACCAAAAGCAATAATAGGTGTTTTTAGAGGTTTGTTAAGTAGGAAGATTGCTTTATTCCAGATATCAAGGGTGTTCTATTTAATGTAGGGATAATAAAAAAAGTAATTAATTTAACATTTAAAAATTTTCTTTAATTTTAATTTTGAAAAGCCTGTGAATATATTTACTGTAACGATGCAATTGTTCAACTGATAGTTTTTCTTATTCTTTGATTGCAACCAAAGCTATCAATGCAAAAGGAATCGAGGAAATTCAATGTTTTATTGAAGAATTATTATGCTTGTAAAACAAGCAGCAACAACAACAAGAACAAAGAAATTATATTGTGCATTTAAGAACAAAATAACTCAATAGCCTTAGTATAGAAAAAAAATATGGTATCCCTAGAATATTTGAATTGGATAGTTTGGTTATTATAAATAGGTTGTCCACCATTAACAAGGCATAAATCTCCTTGAACAGCTAAGATTGAAGAGTCAACCGGTTCAATGGATTGAAATTCTCTGCAATTCAAGAACACATTCTTGACTGGGCATGAACAGTAATTGGTGATAGTCACATTCCATTCTGGTTTTCCATCGATTTGAACTCCTGTTCTCTTTTGGCTTGTAATCACATCCCATAGATAACATTCACCGTAACCTAATGCACAACATAGCAATGGTTATGAATAAAAAACATGGGGAAAGAAAAATTTTAATTTGTAAGTTGACTTTAAGAATAATTAATCTTATAAAACTGATTTATAAAGTGAAGTTTGCATTCACTTATATATTACTAGCGTATATACAGGCGCGACAGCGTCTGTATGTACGCATTTTTTAAATATACGTGATATTATATTAATAGGTGATGATAATATAATGTTATTAAGTTAATATATAAAATAAAACTATATTTGTTAAAAATAAAGTAAAATATATAAGAAAAGATAAGAGAATAATTATTGATAAATAGAGAAAAAAGTTTGTAAAAGTAATTAATTTTTAAAAATTTAATAAATAATTCTATTTTAAAGAGCAAAATCGATATTTTGAAATTGGACAGAAAAGAGAAAATTCTTTACATATTGTTATAGATATTATAAACTCGTCTTAATTTTAGTAAATGTAGAATTTCCAAGACAAAAGAAACATTACCTTGAGAAATAAGGGAAAGGAATAGTGAAACTATGCCAAGAATTTTGATGGTTGAATTGGCCATATTAGATAACACAAATTTAATATTTGATTCTTAAATTCGTTTTCTCATATACTATAACACTCATTATTTATAGATATTGTAAGATAACTTGCGGTTTTTTACGTTATGTATTGGGGACAGTTTTTGGGATAATTTACGTTTGAAATGAATAATATGTAGATGAGTTATTGTGAAAAAATTACGTTGTTTTTGCTATGAATTATCTGTGCAAGAGTTATTGAATACAATATATAACACTTTATTCAACTAAAAATTTATCACTTTCCTAAATTATTAAATAATTAAATGATTTTTTTATGGATATGTATCAAAGAATATCATGGTGAATCCAATGAGATGGTCATGCACAGATGGTTGGAATTTTATTTTTTTTTAATTTCAAAACTTATTCTCAACATATTTTTTAAAATGGCAGTTTTTTTATAAAAAAATTATTCAACATTTCTCCATTAAATAATATAAGGTTAACATTACGTTTTATTTATTACAAGAATATCATAAAACATAAAAATAAGAGTATACACAAATATTTTCTTAAACGCATGCAATAAATAATTTAAAAAATGACAATTTCAGGAATTTTTTTAAAATGCATAAGCAAAAGGATAATCATCCAAAAACATATTTTTCTAGTCTTTATTTTGAAAAAAAAAACTTAAAATACTGTTTCAAAATTATAATTTAATAAATCTGAAATTTCTTTCTTTGGCTAATTGTATACTAATGCATGTGAGAGAAATCTCACTATTTTCCTTTACAAAATGTCAAGACGTCTTTGTTTTGTATGTATAAACTTCTGTTTTCACGTTATGAGGATGAAGTTTTAATAATTTCAGTTTTAGTGATAAGTATAGAATTAGAGAAAAAAAAATAGTATTTATTCTTCAATCTTGTAATCACAGGCATAGATGTGAAACTTAGACAAAAGATTCAAGAGTGTCAAATTAGATTTTTTTAAATTTATTGTATCTAATTATAAGAGCTTTAGAAAGTTATTTTTAATTGTCTTTAATTATTGGGTTCTCATGAAATTTCTCAAGTTTAATTCACTTAGATACTTTTTTTATTTCCATCACAAGTCTTCTTCTTGAAAAAAGAAAGAATCAATTCTTTTACTCTTTATTATAATTTTTCTAATATAAATTTATTACTACTCACCTATTTAGAAAAAAATAAATTTATCACCTTCAAGTAATATACATACACAATAGATAAATTAATCACATATGAGAAAAAAACATATTGCTTTAAAGAAAAAATTTAAAAAAGAAAACAAATTTATTCAAAAGAAGAAATTAATCGGTCCAAAGTGTTTCTTAACTTATTAAGTCCACCTTGATGCAATTTTATTTTAAAAATAATGTGAGATTGAGAGTGAAAATTAAAATAAAAAGGAAAATGGAAGAAAGAAGTGGAGATATATAAGACAAAAATGAAAAAGAAAAAATGAAAAACTATGCATGAAGTTTAAAAAAAATAAAAAAATTAACATATATAATATAATAATATATAAAAATAATTTTAAAATAAATATTAAAAATTAAATAATAAAATGGGGGAGCCATGACTCACCTTAGTCATATGTATGGTCGGCTAGTGATCATAGGTCAAGACGCTTCTTCCAGCACGTCACGTTTTTTCTTCCAACACTTCCAAACTTTTTTTTCCATTTTATTTTATCTATAATAATATATAAAAATATTCTTTCTTTTGTGTTCACATATCAAAATATCAACTTTATCCTTTAAAATATAATAATTTATAAAATTTTTAAAGATTGATCGTTACTTTTATCTCTATTTTTTTTTCTATTTATCAACAATTATATTTCACAGAAAATATAAACACTAAAAGACACTGTTGAACGTGTGCGAGCAGCGTGGGTGAAAAAGGAAAAACAAAAAACCGTTTATTTTCTCATAAAACTTATATGAACTCTTTACTTTTTAATTTCATAATTTATGTATTGACCTTTATTTGATATTTAATAAAATTAGGAATAGTAAAAAAATTAATATGGATATGGATATATAGCACACTCACTAAGAAAAGAATGTGATGTGATAGATTTTTGTTTAGAAGACAAGAATCAAATCCTTACCCACATTGTCGTTTCTAATAGTAAATTAGAAAAAACTTATGATAAAGTGTTATGAAAACCGATCCACCCGTGGAGATAATCCGTTAAAGGTGCAATGATCAAACTAAGGACAAGGTATATCCTCAAAAATAATTTAAAACGTACTTAATGAATGTTGAATTTTGTAAAAATTATAGGTAATTATAATATTAAATAAATCATAATTTTAGTAGTTATTAGTACATTTTTATTTTATTTGGAGAGAAAAATACTCATAAATATTATATATTTTATAATTGATAAAAAAATTAAAAAATAATAATATTTTAACATTATTAAAAATTAAAATATAATTAAACAAAAAAATAATAAATTAATAAAAAATAAAATATTGTTTTTTCTAAAACATACAATATTGAGTTAATTATTTCTTTACTAAAAAAACAAATAATATTTTCTTTTTCTGTTAATTTAATCTTTTTGGGTTTTTAATTATATTTTTATTTTTAACAATATTTTATTTTATTATTTAATTATATTTTTAATTTTTTTAATAAATAAACTATTAATTACAAAAAGAATAACACATATGAGTGTTTTTTTTCTTCTAAATAAAATAAAAGTGCACTAATAGATACTAAAGATATGATTTATTAGAAATTTTTATAAAATTCTACGTTCATTCAGTGTACCTTAAATAGTACCCTCGGGTTAAAATGACCCAAAATTAAATTGCAAATATTATATGAAAAATTGTCATATATTTAAACTGTGGTATAATTATTGATTTTTTCCCCTATTTTTTTAATTTATTCAATTTGGTTCCCGATTTTTTCGGAAGGTTCAATTTGATACCCTTATTTTTTAATGTAAATCAATTTAGTATTTTCCGTTATATTCCAATTCATGTCGTTTGTATAATGGTGAGTTGTCATTATGTAACAAATTGTACAACTGATCTTAATACTATAATAAATACACTTCATCAAGGAAACATCAACTAAAAAATCAAATTGATGTTAACTACATCTAACAAACAAACCAATCCAATTAATAACTTTACTCACATTTCTATTGCATACTGACAACTCACCAGTCTACAAACGATATTAACTAAAGTATAATAAAAGGTACCAAACTGAACCACTTTAAAATTTAAAGGTACCAAAATGAACATTTCAACAACTTAGAAACCAAATTCAACCTTCCAAAAACTTAAAAACCAAATTGAACCAACTAAAAGAATCAAATAATCATATCAATAATTATACCTTAAATTGTCATCAAGTTAAGAATGCAGTTTTTAAACCATTTTATCTTCGTTTTAAAATAAGGCAAGAATGCAGCACAACACAATTGGATTCATGCACAAAGACAACCAAAATAAATTCATGAAACATACACAAACTACGAAATCCCGTTTACGGTTTACGAAAATTTTTCTTGTGTTCAGCTATGCATAAACCCATTTATAAAAGGTTTTCGAAAAACCTTCGCACAAATTGCATTACAAGAATTGAGATGTCTAATGGCCATTATTTTGATGCCAGGGACTTTGGAAACGAGAATGGTAATGAATTAATCGTCATCCGATAGAAAAAAATTAATAAGGTTGAAAATAATTTGATATTTCCTATAAAAGTGGTGAATACAAAAGACCCTCTTGAGCAAGAAAATTGGTACAAAGAATGAGAGCACTTGCATGTAAGCTACAAAATATAAACAGTGAGGGAGAAACATGATTAGTGTGTCCTAGAATGATCCACTTAAAACTACGTGAATAGAGTTACAACGTCTCTACGATAACCTCTTACAATCAAAATCCTTGGTACATTCTCCAGCAACAGATCCATGTATTCCATATAGAAGTATCCTGGGTGACTCACTGGAGGTGGAGGAAGACTTACCAATACAACAGCAGCCATTCTTGAATATCTCAGGATTATTGAATTCAGCTTAAGTGTTGTGTAAAGAAACTTCTCCACCTGCTTCTCGTTCACAACCACAGTCTTACCATCTGCCATTAGAGGAGTACCTTCTTTCTGTGCTCTCACCTTCATCTGGGTTAAGTAATCATCAATTCTCTGCTTAGCACTATTAAATGCATCTGATGACTCGTCTTGTGGAGACCCACCACCCCCTTCCATCTGTGCATCCCATTTCATTGTTATCACAAACACTTCCGCTTGCATCCGAAGATCATAAAGGAATTTTTTCACATCAGCTTTCAGGCCCTCTGCATCTCCATCGTCTTCTGCGATACAAAACACCTGAATCTTGCAATTCTCAAAGCTTGCCTTTGTAAGAAGGAGCTGAGAGAGAAGTAGCATGAGACCACCATCTCTTACAATCCAGTACAAATCAATTGTACCATACTGCCTCTGGTACTCATTCGGCCATTCATCAAGACCCTTAACTATAACCACAGCTTTGTTTGCAACAATGCAATCATTGATTATCCCAACAAAGGTGGCAGGGATTTCTGTCAAGTTTTCCTTTCGCCAAATTTCTGGGTAACGCATCACCACAATGTTTGGTTTCAGATTGCCCAGGCCCATTGTCTGAATAATGCCACGGAAGCCTTCAGACATGTTTGGGGCTACAACAATCTCAGCCACACCTTCACAATTTTTGTAATCAATGTAGGTGCTAAGTTGTTTACAAGCAGTTTTGGCATCTTCAGCACGTTCATGGTAATCACCATCTAGTATAGAGACAAATATGGACATTCCTCGACCTTTCTTCTTCATGCAGTTAGCAAAATCTGCAAGTTTGGGATGACAAGGAACGTTTTCTGGCAGTTTGCCCCAGGGTCGGCAAAATATTAGTGGAATTGGATACCAATTCTTTGGGTGCACTTGGCTTGCTACAAAAATAAGTGGAAATAAGTTGATAGGGAAATCTAAATTTACAATAAGAAATATAAGAAAAAAAAATGAACAGCATAATGCCATAATAGAGCTCTTTCTATTTGTATAAAAACATTTATTTTGACACTTTTAAACAAAAACCGTTCAACAGTTTTTAATTTTATCATATGGATCATCAGATTCTTACTCTGAATGGTAATGAATTAAAAACTGCAGATGATAAATTAGATCATGGGACATACACGCAATATTAGAGAAAGTAACAGCCATCCAAGTTTTAACTTAGAAGTGCTATGAATGAAATTTATAATCAAGCAAACTGTAGCGAGTAAAGGCTTAATTTGCAAAACATTTATCAAAATGAATATTTATTGTAAAGAGACAAGCCAAATTATGTCAAGAATTTCTGTTCATCATTATCTTGCAATGTCTATGATAAATATTAACTTTTTTCATAAAAAATACTTCTAATGATCATCTTTCTTTCCTCTTCCCTTGGGGTTAACAAGGCATTTGATGAGAAACGTTAATTGGACAATGGATAAGTAATCAATTTGTTACAATAATAAAAAGGTCCTAATTATGATGAAGCTCAAATTCAAACGAAGTTTACTTCTATAAATCACATCCAACACAGAAAAGTCCCCACAAAAAGAATCAAGAGAAATCTAAACCCATGATAAATGCAGATTGCATCATTAATAATTCAGAGATAAGAAGTCAGAATGTTTTAAACTCTCAAACTACAGATAATTCTAAAAAGTCTTTTCATGGGGAGTAAGATTGTTTTTCTTAACAATGAAAATATTATTATTACACAAATTTCCGAGCCTGATCATCAAATATTAAGAGCATTTCTATACAATATAATTCAATATATAAAAACAAACACAAATTTAGTATAAGTTGTTCCACAGTGTGAAACTCAGTCAAAATCCTTTTAATTCAATTTGAAATCATTCAAACTGAAATTAAGGGATCAGGCTGCATTGGTAACCGGGAGAAAGGAGATGATAAATCTAAGTCAATTAAAGTAATAACTTTTCCAAGATAACAGGAATGAGACATCATCAGAACGAATAGCTATGCCTTTTGGGGTTTAGGGAACTTTTGAAAGGAGAATAAACTAGTGGATCAACAAAATCTATCTCGAGTGCTTGACCATTCAATCATACATAGATGCCAAATTCAACATTGTTATGCTTTTCTGTATTCTATCACCTACTTGAGGAAAGCATATGATTGAATTTGAATGATACATACCTCCAAGGGACCGAAGGCTACGAAGTGCTAGTTGGAAATAGGCACTTTTGAAACCATCACCCCAGTCCCCAGCCTTTCCTTTAATGCTCACGTACTTATATATGAGGCTTGCAAGGGCCAAAGATACCACAGTGAATGACCAAGAGATTAGGAACATGATCACTGCAAAGGAAAAAGTTAAAGATCAAAATCAAGTTTCAAGATGAACACTTTTGTAGCAGCGGTCTATAATGTAAGGTTATATACACTAAAAATACCATAATACAGGGCTTCTCAGTTCTCACCACATCATTTTGTCTAAAATGTTGTAAATAGTGTTTGGGTAAACAATTAAATTAAGCATTCATTTACTAAGCTTTTATTACATTAGTGCTTACATCATAACTTTGTGCATAAAACTTCATAGGAGTCCACGAGTCAAACTATTTTAACAAACTTAAATAAGTTCCCTATAAGCTTTTCAGACACGTCAATAAGGCCATACATGATGGTGTGTAACTGTTGGTATCTTTAGTGCACTATTTGTCATCCATGTCTATATGTCTATTTATTATGTTTACATAAAGAAATTCCAATCATCCTACATGTATACTTCACACACCAGATAGTAGAACAGACCAAATCTAAAACAGAGAGATCTTTCACATTTGAATATAATGAGATAAAGAAAAAATTGACTGAATTAATTGCAAAAACAAAGGGAAGACAGCAAACCTATGCATAGTAATGCTCCCACAAGGGACATACTCCAATGGTGAAATTTCCACCGAGGACGCCAACTAGGGGCATCTAGTAGATCAAGAAGGAAGCAGGATAAGTTGACACCAGTGTAACATAGAAGAAAAAACATAGTTACAGTTGGAGTGATGAGATCCAGATTCCCAATAACGACACATCCAATACACAAGAAAGCAGTAAAAAGGGTAGCAACATGTGGTTCACCGCCATCTGCAGCTTTAAAGTAATTCAAAATGGGTAAAATATCATCATTGGCTATCGCTGCAAGCAGACGAGGGGCACCAGTCAGGCTCTGAAGAGCAGCACCCATGGTTGAAAGAATAATTCCAATTTTAATTAATGAAGGAAAAGGCCAGGCAACTGTAGCTGTGAGTAGCCTGCATAAAAGCTCAAAATCAGACTTCAAACCAATGAACAGAAATTCTATCGGTATCCAAAATGACAAGGACAGATATAATATTTCTAATATATCCATATCTCCATAATTTATTTTGAAACATAAAGTCCTAATATTCCTAATTAATCCACACCCTCCTTCCAAAGAAAAAAGAAACCGTGAATGTTCAACGTCAGATACATATTACAGGATAAAATACTTTGAAATACAAACAAACAGGTAAAAAGATGAAAAGGGGATTTATTTGGTGCAACATTTAGATAGAACAGACATTTTGAGCTAATCCCTTTATCTTGCTTTCATTTTCCTTTTTCTCTTGTTATGAGGAAGCCTGATCTTCCTATTCATTTTTTCTCAGGTTCCTCAACAAATTCACTTGAAAAAAGAGAACTTGAATTGCATTACCATTTGCTGATCATTTACATCAGCCAGTACAAGCTATATATAGACATTGAAATGGATGCTAACCTACGTACTTTTGGCCACAAATATGTACATAAGGTAAGTGGGGAATTAGGGATGTTACTCCTTATTAAATAAATAAGAAAATAAACTGTACATGACTGTGCAATACAACAATGTTTTTTTTAATATCAAGAAATACTATATGAACAAATTCTTAACCAAAAATTACCTGTCAGTTAAAAGCTTCTCTCTGGTGGCAACAGAGCCAAACAACACTAAAGAAACAAAATACAGACAAGTAGTTGCAAGAGTTGCTGCTAAAGTTCCAACAGGAATTGATCGCTGAGTATCTTTCAGAGAGGATGATCGGTTAGAACCTGCCATTATTCCCGTCACAGCAGGGAAAAAGAGGCCTACCAATGAACTGTTGGAAAAAGAAAATCAGAATTAAAAAAATATCAAAAATCATACATTTTTCGACCAATTGGTCCCAAGGGGACTTGCTGTAATTCTTAGTGGTTTTAATTATACTGAAAAAGACTATTTTAAGGTGATGAAAATTTCCCCAACTCTTCCAACAAGGTTGCAAACTTGGCCCTCTAGGAGAACTCACACAGCCCTAGTATGGAACTCTTGAGAGTTTCCATGCTTCCAAAATATTTCTTAAAAAACATATCATTCTACAATGTTGTCAATAGCGTATAGTGCAAAATCACCAAAAAGTTGAAATTCCACTATATCATATAGTGTTGTGAGCAAACATTGAAGCCACATATGCAGCTGATATATAACATTTATATATTCAATGTAAAAAATAAGATATACACCAATAAAAGTAAGTTGTATAAACATTAACATGATATTAGCTCGGAGTCTGAATGGTGAAGAATGCTCATAGTTAAAGAAGTCCCATTGATAAAAGAAAAAATAAAAAAATAGAGTAGCTCTTTGAAGGTAGTACTTTACACAATTGTCCCACATACTCTCACATTCACAAACTCTCCCTGCACTCCATATATATCTAATCCCACCCATCCGGATCCAAATTCTCTTATAATTTATCAGTCACATAGGAATTCTATTATGCTGCTGCAAGTAACTAATTTGATATTCCTGATTCTGTGACTGACACATTTCTCTACTTTCCATCCCCTTCATTACGGTGTAGACCTTAGTAGGAGGTCCATCACAGATACTGCAATCGTAATTAGGCAACTATAACTACATTCACGATAGGTCAACAATAACAAATATTTTTAACTGTCTAACACCCTTATCAACTCCGCATAAAATCCAAGAATGACTCTTGGTCCTGGAAGTAACAGGTTCAAATCCTACAAAACAGTCTCTCTTACGAGGTTTGAGGTTGTATACATCTAAATTCCCCAAACTCGAGTTGGGAACCTTGTGCACTACGTTGTCATAGCAAAGGAATTCAAAAAAACTAGTTAAAAGACGAAATAAACCACTTTTAAAAACCAAAATTGAAATGTTTGAATAAAAGGTTAATGAAATCATTTTCAACTTCAAGAGTTAGAACTTACACGAACTAAAAATTACATATAAAATTGAAGAACACAAATATTGTATTTAGCCATTACATCTGCAGATTTAGTCTAACTAAACTCATTGTTATCATAGTTGCTCTGATTTACCATATAGAACTTGGTCAATTGTTAAAAGTAGAAACACTTTGTTCACAAATTATTTACTTACAGAGTAAAACCCAAAGCCCAAAGATATTTATTTATTTAGGCTATTCATGTCATGGTGAAAGTTTAAATGCCAGAATAAAACGGTATATGGTTAAATGAGAAAAAGCTGGGAAATCTTACTTGAAATCCCAGGTTACAGAGCCATCAGGTTGCGGAATTCCAGCTTCATTAGTCTTTTGATAATCTGAACTCCAATTATCTCTAAATGTCTGTGAATTCAGCCCAGTAATTCCCTCTGGATTAAATAAGGTAAAGACGGGGGAAATGAACTGAATTAAATCAGTATAAAAAATCTGAAATACAAAAAAGATGGAAGAATGAAAGGAAAGAAATCCTCAACATCACCATGGAGTAATAGCAAAGGCAGCGGGAGCTGTTTCCCTAATTATTGTCTAGATTTGATTCTCTTTTCTGTTTCTGCTCAAATTTCTCTTATCAATAATTTCAAACCGTAAATTATACTCTTTTTCTCTTCTCTAAATTTTGTTTATTTGCTTCCGAAAAGCAAAAGGTAATCCTAGTCCTATTTAATATTGCTTTCTAAACAAAGAACATTATTTTCTTCAGATTTGGACTTCCAAATACATTTTATAGGCTTAGATATGGTCAGGTTTGGGAAACTTTTGGTCCAAACCATATGAATTCAGATAATTTTTCTGTGGATTTTTATGGTAACCAACTTGATCAGGATGGGGTTGTGCAGGTCAGGTCATTGGGCACACGAAAATTTAAATAATCATTCAAAAAATCACACACACATAATCAGAAGAAAAAAACACATGACTTCAAACAAACACTATCAGGTCACCATTCTTTATCAGAACACCCAAATCAAACCTTCAAGAAGTTGACTTGGTTTGGGTTCCTCAGGTTAACCAATAGTTAAGCACGCACATCCCTCATTGGACATGAAAAGGCGTGATGATTTGAGGGTAAATTAGAAACCTACTTAAGGACTGCAAAGACAACATAGAATAAAGGGTTCAAATTCCACATCCTCATTGACAGAAAATGTGTAGAACCACTCAAAGAAATAAGAGACTCAAACTCAGTAGCTTTTCCATCAATAAAAATATTGCCTTTAAAATGGAAGTTACAAGACTATTTGGTTTGGTAACAATTAAATTTAGAGAAATATTTCTTTAATGTAAAGCTCTTTCATAAATCTGTCCAACAAGAATAATTTGCCCAAAATAAAATAACTAAAGCACAAACGTAAAATGAGAACCTCGGGTTAGGTATGTTGTGATTATAAATAATTTAAAACTTCATAACTAGCATTCGTTCTGTGTACCTTAGGAAATTAAGACGGTCTTTACTAATATATTTTGTAATCCATGCACTGTATTAACTATCTATGTGTATGCACAATTTAACTATGTCTGCATAATTTGTCCCAAACAAAATAACTAAAGCACACACGTAAAGTTAGCACTTCAGTTAGGTATGTTGTGATTTATAAATAATTTAAAACCTTATAATAGCATTCGTTCTGTGTATCTTAGGAAATTAAGATGGTCTTATTAATATATTATTTTGTAATCCATACACTGTATTAACTATCTATGTGTATGTACAATTTAACTACGTCTGCATTAGGCACTCCGTTATATTCACTAAAAATTAGTTTTCCCTTTTAGATTTAGATTAGATAAAATGTTTCCAGATCCATTAAACTGAAATTAGAAGTGTTTCAAGTTCCTATTCTGGAATATTTAGTTATGCCTGTGAAATATAATCAGTGTTCTTCATGTTCCTTTCATTTCATCCATTTGATAACAGCTTCTTATGTGTAAGGAGGTACATAGTCTTACCCTAACAAGAAATTAAATGACGCAAAAGGCCCAAATTTTATGTTTCACATTCCTGAAAATCAACCGAAGTGTTACCGAATTGAGAAGGTGTCTACACAAAACAGTCTACATGTAAGCCAAGACTAGGAGGAAACTAAAATATGGCTTCCTTTAACATGAAAGTGATTGCAAAAGGAAGTGGAAATTGGGAAAAGGGAACAGAATAAAAAAACAAACCTATAGGATGGTCCTTCCTTGCCGCAAAAATTCCCAAAAATATGCAGATGACTGAAAATAAAACAGGTATGAGAAAAGCAGGTGCAACCCGATTTATCATCTTCACACCTCCAAATACAATAAAGCATAACAAAATAGTCAGAACAATCCCGTATATTTGCAAGTCATGAGAACTTGGACTCTCTATTGGTTGTGCAACTGCGGTCCCATTAACTTGTGTGACAGCCTCTGCACTTGCAATACAAATAAATATATAATTATATAACATTAATAACAAAAATAATAAATCATTACATAATCAAATTGCTTGATTCAAACATAATGATTACAACAATACAACAATAAAGCATAACCCTAAACAATAATAAATCATTACATCTGTTCAACGTATATAAACTCTTAAGAAGTGGATTTTAAATCAAACTCGAGCCTAGAAAACTAACTTGTAAAATAAGGTTTGCACTTACCTATATATTCTAAATTAGTCTTATTTCTAAACGATATGAGATTTCTAACACACCCCTCACGCCAAAGCATATACATATCGAGCATAAAACTAGATATTTGAGGGTAGTCAAATAGTGGACCAATAACAAATGGCACAATAGGTCCAACAAACTAGATGTTTAACTTATTTGTTAGATTCTTCCGTATGATAAAAACACAATTTGGAAAGTCAATGGAAGGGAATATGTAAATTATGAAATGTCTAAATTCCTTTCCGAGAAGGGTGTTGTTCATGAATTCACATGTGTGGACACACCACAACAAAATGGCGTTGCTGAGAGAAAAAATAGGCATCTTCTTGAGGTGACATAGGCACTTCAAATTCCAAATGTATGTCCCTAAATCTTATTGGGGAGAGGTTGTCCTCACTGCTGCCTATCTTATTAACTGATTACCCTTTTGGGTTCTAGATGGTTTGAGTCCCATTGAGCCTATTTCTTCCTTCTATCCATCAATTCCTTTTCTTTCTAGTCTTCATAGTCGAGTGTTTGCATTTGTTGTGTTTGTCCATATTCATAGTCAAATTCGTGGAAAGTTAAATCCTAGAACTATTAAATGCACATTCATTGGTTATACATCTAATAAAAAGGGATATTGTTGTTACGATCTTCCAAGTCGAAAGTTTTTTACCTCCATGGATGTTACTTTTGAGGAAACTAAATCTTTTTATGCGCATCCTCAACTTCAGGGGGAGAGTTCTTTTGAAGCTGAGTCTTTTGAATCTCTTGAATCATCTTTTGTACCTTCCATACAGGAACCATCTCATTCTAATACTACTCTTGGTTCTCATAATACATCTCCAAAAACATCTTCTATGGATGTCTCCAAAATTGCTACGAACAACTATTGGAGTTCCTATAGAACAAAACCATAGAATTGGGAGTGATGAAGGCAGTTCTACTGTAAATAAAGGCCAATATCAAAGACTTGTTGGGAAGCTCGTATACTTAGCTCACACCAGACCAGAAATAGCCTATGTTGTGACTGTTGTTAGTCAGTTCATGCATGATCCAAGGAACAGACATTTACAGGCTATAAACAAGGTCCTTCAATATTTGAAGACAAGTCCAGGAAGGGAATTATTGTTTAAGAGGAATGAAAAATTAAAAATGGAAGTGTATACGGTGCAAATTATGCAGGGTCTGCCATTGATAGGAAATCCACTTCAGGATATTGCATGTTCTTGGGTGGAAATTTGGTGAATTGGAGAAGTCACCAAAGGATCCAACATTATAGTCACCAAAGAAAAATGTGATGACAAAATCAATCATAATTGAATGGCCTTTAGGCACAACTTCTTTGCACTACATGATTTGATTATTCCAATCTACTATCTAGTTCTATTATAACTTATTTAGAAAAATAGAAACATTTCCAATAGCAAATGAAATATTTATTGACATGGAATAAATAGCAACTAGTAAAGTATATACATATAGAGAGAGAGAATAGAGGGATCAAATTGCCCAAAGTAACTCTAAAACATATCTATCATTCAATTCCTTTTAATCTAAGGGTCTCAGTGTTGATGTTGGGCGCTAGTGGCCAATCCACTCTGGGCTATATTTATGGGTAATATCAGATCAATAGGATGAGGTGTTTTCCGCTATAAAAAGTTTAAAACTATACCTTGAAACCACAACACTAAGATTAGTTACTCAATAAAATGCTTAGGCTAAAAGAAAATGAAAGGTGAAGAGGAAGAGTAACTTTTACATAGTTACCTTCGGAACAACTCAATCCTTTTTCATATTGAAATCAACAAAAGTTCTCTTTTTGTATCCCATATATATATGTCAGCACAATTATAAAATTCTACAGTTCCAGTGTGCCAATTTCAACAAAATTAGGAAAAAAAAAATTAATATTAATTGAAAAGGATAAAATACCAATTAAGTTCAAAATATTTAAACTTGTTACCTCTAAAAATCCCAGCAGCAGGAACTGCTTTCAGAAATGTTTCTACAGCTCCCAATACATAACTAGAACCACAAGCAACAGACAAAGAACTTCAGAATTAATTTCATGGTACATATCAGTTATCATAACTACAATTCGGTTACATACATAATCCTTCAAGCCTGATTTCCTTTTAAGAGATTAAAATTAAAAGAGATTCATATTATACGCTTACAGTGCTCCAGCAACAGCATTTCCAAGGAAGAAGCATAGACCAATGCTAACTCCAACTTCAGGACCAAGGGCTCGACCTATTAGATAGTAAGGTCCCCCACCCTACACCACACACAAGAAAATACTAAACTATATCAATTATTAATGCATCCTAGGATTAATTTTTTTGGAAAAATAAAATGTTATCCTTTCCACACTTGATCACTTGAAAAGATTTTGTATCGAGTTATTTCAAACACAAATTTAAGCTAAAAGGAAAGATAAAGAAATAGCAAAAATTCTCATAGAAACACACAAGATATAAAACTGTGCTGACCTAAATTTTCATTTTAAGAAAAGAAGCTCTAATAAAGTTGGGACAAACACCGCCTTAGATCTAAGTGACCTTTCTTAAAAGACTTTATTTTTGACAAAACACAATGGTGCATTTGATAATAGCATAGCTTACTCAAAGTAAAAGTAAAATACTTAGTAATTGTTTTTGTCATAAGACCACACGGAGTCCTTAAAAGATTCCTTGTTTTAAGAAAGAATATTCTAGTTGGTCCAACTGTATCCAATGTAGTATAACCGTCACTAAATATTAAATACTCAATCATTCCCTTGTCACAAATCATAGTACCTCAACTTGAGCAAGACATGACAGCAAACTCCTTTTTCAAATTAACTAACAAGTACAACTAAAATTTGCGAATAATCCAAAATATAAAAGTTAAAGAAACTGCAGTCATAACAAATAAGCAGTACTTCAACTTACTCATAAAGTGCTTACCTTCATGGCACCATTGGTTGCAATAGCACTCAATGATATTGAAGTAAGGAATGTACAGGCGCCACATAAAGAAACAAGCAACAATGTTTGTCCTACGCCAGCCATGCCAACAATCCTACAATAGTGACAATTATAAAAACATCCAATGTTTAGCTAGCTTAACGCCAAAGTATCCAATTCAATCATATTGAATATACCAAGGGGATCAAACAAATATTATAATAATTAAAATACAGTATGGCAAAGAAAATCGTGAATAATTATCAATTTCTCGTCATGTGTTTTTCTTCTTTTTTATTGGGACAGAATAAATGAAGTCCTATTAAAAGAACAAAATAAAGCAAGGTGACCATAACATATCCAGAATAGTGGGGGAGGGGAGGGAGGGGGCCAAAGGGGAAGAAATAGGAATGCAGGACGACATCCCAACCACTCTCTAAGTCAGACATGCCTACACCCCTGATACAACCATTGGCACAACAGTTGGGGGAAGGGGAAGAAATAGTAATGCAGTAGGGTATCTCAACCCTTTTGTAAGTCAGACATGCCTACACTCTTGATATATAACAATGGGCCACCAACCACAGAACAGATAATAAGATCATAACACTGTTGATATAGGAGTAAAAAGTTCCACTTGAAGATGGATGCAAGTGGTCCAACAAAAGGCCCAAAAAATAACAGACTGCACACTCGGTTAAGCCTCGTTGATTCCACCAAAGCCTTTTATAGTAACCTACAAGCAACAGTGGCCTAGGGAGAGGAAACCCAGAGCTCAAAAAAAAATCAATTTGAGCGTACAGGTGAAGAAAGAAATATGATACAAGTGGACTAATCCAACCTAGAACATGACCAGAAGGATTTAATCAAAGAAGCCATGCACACAATACATTCTGATTAAGTATGTACTGATATTAACCATGACTAATCTTTACCAGGGAACCTAGCTAACCACTTTCAGTTGGATATTGTTAAAAATGTTGGTAGGGAAAATAGAAAATGGGAAAAACCTTTACAGGTCTGTTTTAGACGAAGAAAAGGAAAAGAATTGAATTGTAAATAGAGTATCTGCATTGAATTACGGAACGACAAATAAGAATGGAATAATCAATAAGATAAGTTTACAAGTGTTCTTTCAAATTCCTTTTCATTGAAAATTTTAAGCTCGTGTGACTTTTTTAAAAAAAAAAAGTGAAAAGCATATGATTGTTGAATCGTAACAGTGATAAAAGTTACATAGATCTATTCATGTATTATAAGATACAAAGTCATTTAAGATTCATCTTGATATATGAATTGGTAGATAGCTAAAATGTATCAAATCGGAATATTGGAAACAAGAATCATAAGATTATGATACAAATAGTAAAATTTCTAATAGCCTAAATTTCCTATTTAATGGTATAAGCTTTACTATAAATCTCAAATAAATAAGTAATTCAATCTTAACAAATAACCTTTTAGTAATAATCATTCTCCAACAATCAGATATTTAATTCCAAAAGGCCTAAACATGAACATATATGATGTAAGATTTAAAGTGATTTACAAGTTACCAAGAGAAACGAATGTAGTAGATGATGCCCAGAATGCTTTGTATACATGGAATAAATACACCCATCATTGTACCAAGTTTGGGAGCAGCAGGCTGCAGAATTAAATAAACATGATATGTCAAGACAAAACATAGGTAATTACACATAATTTTTATTTTATAGTGACACTATATACAGCTAAGCTAACCACATCATGTCTACCAGAAAACATTCGAATATGCCACTTTTCACTTTTCAATCTCTTATTTTGGTAAATTCAAACCAAAACACACATAACATTTTCATCAATCTACATATGAATGTCATTGTTGTTTAGAAAGTAGACAAGATACAAATAAAGGAAGTAAAGTTATACTACCTTTGGCAAGCCAGCAGTGATAGATATATCCTCACCATCTCTAGGACTTGATGGTTGTGCAGCCTGCTCACCAGTCATACTGGAGAAGGACAGGATAAAGTCAAGAAAGTTGTTTGAAATCAGAAAACCAGGAAAAATTCTAAAACTTAAATCAAATTTAACAGTGACATTGATAGGAGACACCCCTTTAGATTAAGAAACAAATTAGAGCCCATTTGTTTGCTCCATTTTTAAGGGATGGTGCTTTTTAAGTTAAAAATAATTTAATTCCCTTCTCAATAACTAGATAATTATAAAAGTATAAGTAAAAACTCAAACAAATTCATTACAGTACATTTCAGCTAAACAGTAGCTAATGTTTCTGACAAAAGAATCCCAAAAACAAGGTCTTCTTCAAAGCTTATCCTATCCACTCTCGAATTCAACCATGCAAAGAGTTTAATAGTGTGCTCGGATGAGAAATTTTTAAAAGGCAATTTCTTTTTATAAAGAATTTGAAATACTTTATGACAAGACATGTTGTTTACAAAGAAATTGAAATTCTAGAAATTTATGAATTATTTGATTATTTAAAAGTACAGAATTTTAAATTTTACCTAAAATTTAAGAATTGGAAATTCTTAATACTCCTTTCTCGCTAAGATGTTATCATCTCATATGCTCAACATAATTTTGTGGTTGACATTAGCATAGCTTGCTTTAGGTTACAGTTAATCATGGTTATTTTTCAATTGTCATAGCTGACACTATATTTTTGTACATAAAAACTTATTTTTCAATTGCCGTTAGCCACATTTCTTCTTTTAACATTAATGGTATTTTCGGTTGATGCCAACTACAATTTTTCCCATTGACATCAACTAGCATTATTTTCAGTTGGTGTAATTTGGTTGACAATGATAGGATTACTTATCTGCCAATGAAAGTCACGATCATTTCTTGGTTAACTTTTGTCATGGTTTTCTTGATCAACATTGATGAGACTACTTTTAGGTGAATATCAACCACATTTTTTCGGAAAGTATGTAGTGTTATGGCTAGGGTTTGTAGTGGTGCAATTCAAGACTATTTTTCGGTTGACTTTTATAAGGGTTTTCTCAATCAATGTTGGTGAAGCTATTTTTCGGTGAATATTAGCAAAAACAATTTTGGCTAAAGTCTATAATGGTTATGTTTTGTCAATGTCTAAAGGAAATATTTTTTTAATCAATATACTATTTCATGGTAATTTTTGTATTTGGTATTTTTTGTACTTAGTGGTAATTGAAACATTTCATCCAAACAAGAAAATTAAGATTCAATAGATTTGAATTGTCCTATCCAAACAAAACACTTGAAAATTAAACAATTTGAAGAGAAAGCAATTCAAGTGTAGCGTATTAGAATTTTTGGAGAAATGATAAAGTTCCTTATTGACACGGTAAAGTTTAAGTATAAAACCCGAAAAACAAACTATGTAAACTTAAAAAACATCTACTAGCTGAAAATGAGCATCGGTAGCAGCAAGCAAGTACCATGTACCTTTTGAGACCAAGAATGTTGACAAGAGAGTCAAAACCGAACAGTTCCAATTTAGATTCCTGCTGCTGGGATCCGTTAGGTTGCTGTTGATGAGAAGCGTTGCCTTCTTTAGCATCTGAACTCCCCCTAAGACTAGTTTTCACTTTTCTGACCACATAACCGCAAATAAAGGAAGAAGAAAAAAAAAACTCAGAATAAACCCAATAACAACAGCAACTCATCACAATGGACTAACTTTATTTCCTTCACAACAAGACACAATCGCACTCACACACAAAATCAACTCGACACAAGTGACTAGCTTACATTCATTCACAACACACTATCGCACTCTCACATACAAAATCTCACTTGTTTCAATAGCAAGCAACAGCAGGTGAAAACATCGCCCAATTCTTCCGGTAGGGCACAAGTTTCTGATCACGAAACGAAATGAAATCGGCGCAATCGCTAGAGAAGATAATTGGCGGAGATGTAACAGTGTGAATACCTGAGATTAGGAGGAATATCTGTAAAAGCAGAAGCGGAAGAAGAAGCAGATCCCGGATCTATGGAAGACATTTCGAGCACCGCGCGATCATTGGCCAACACAGGACGATACTTGCCGCCCGAGCGAAAACCATCATCGCCGCCACCGCCTTCAATGTCACCGTCGCCATTTTCTCGATCCATTTTCTCAGATCCAAATCGCAAATCTGAATCACAAATGGGAAATAGAGAAAGAGATATTAAGCAACATAAAATTCAGATCCAGCGTTCTATATACTTCTTTTGTTTGTTTACTTGAGAGAATGAAATACGAATGGGTAAGAGTATGACCGCAGCGAAAGAGATTAGTACGATGGTTCGAAGAACGAAGAAATTTATGTGTGTTTGGAGGGAGGAAAAGAAATTGATAATTTTGGACAGAAAATTTGAATAAAATATTCTGTTTTATAAAATCATTTTGGATTTTTGGGATGGGGTTTTATACATATAATTGAATTTAATTCAAATTTTACATTTCCGTTGATGGTATACTGTTTAATGAATTAAGTAATAAGTAATATAAATGATAAACTAATAGATTTTAAAGTGTGAGCAATGAGCATAATTAATGATATTTAATATAGTTTTATTTAAATTAAATAAATTATTATTATATAAATAAAAAAAATCCCAACAAAAGAAAGGATTCAAATATGAACTTAAATGGGAGAATTTTTTTTATGACAAAACCTAAATGTAAGATTGAAGATGAATTATATTTATATTTTTGAAAATTATGTTCAGAATGACTTTTACTATCTTATAATATAATGAGGTGATAAAAAAAATGTATTACTCTCAGTTTCGTTTTAGCCATTTTAAAAGATATTTACTTGTTATTTAAATTACTTTTCTTTGGTTTATAAAGTTTAATATGGAACAGTCCAAATATTTTAAAAGTAGATAAACAAAAAAATAATTTAACAATTTATAGGAACTAAATCAAACATTTGAAAATTTAGTAGGATAAAAAAAATTCTACCTTCTAAAGTATTACCATTTAAGGTCATAGTATGTTGAGTAAGAAATATTCAAAGCATTAGCCAGGTCAATACTTGTTGGTACTTTTACTGATTTAATTATTGAGTTTAAAGTATGTTTGGAGTATATTGTTATTCCAGATTTCGGTTATTTCGAGATTAAAAAGTTGGTCGGTGCTTCAGTTGTTTGTTTGATAATAGTTCAATTAGTATATATATAAAAGTCATTCATATAAATTTAAAAACTTGTAGTAATAAAAATGACATTTTTTTCAGCTTAATAATTTTTTTTTCTTACTTCCGAATAAAATTAATTACCTTATAACTATTATTTCTTCCAATTTACTAAAAAAAAAATAGAAAAGTTATAGGAAGTTATTTTTTATTGTACATCTAAACATAGAATAGAATGACAAATCAATTTGTCTTCATGGATAGTTTTTTTTTCTTCAACAAAGTATAAATATATATAAATATGACCGAATATTTGGGTTCTCCAATCCAATTAGCTTTTAATTAACTTAACAAGAACTTTATACATTAACTTACCAATAAATTATACATCAGATAATACCCAATATTTTAATTTGGATATGAATATCAAATGCAATAACTACTTATCAGTTTTCAAATGAAAAGTATACTCTATCAGTTTTGAAAACTCATGTATATAAGTACTTATAAGTATGAAAAAAATAATGAATCGATCTATTTGTGAATCCCTCAATAATATTTAAGCTTTAATAAAAAAAAATGTATCAATCTCTCACGGAGTGTTTAAGATAAAAAAAAGAACAATAAACCTTACACTTGCCTTTTTAAAATGTTTTGGTTTATGATATTTATTTTTTATCTTAAAAGTGTGTAAAACACTTAAACATATTATTGTGAAAAAAAAAACTAAAATAATTACTTTAAAATATTTGAAATTTTAGTTGCAACAGTTTTCAGATACCCTTGGAAATTTTCAAAAACTAAATATAGTTTCATGATTAAGGTGATATGGTATAAAATTTCTTTTCTTTTTTGATATTTTAGAGAAAAAAAGTTATCTTGAAATATCTTTAGAGAAAAGTTTTTGAAAAACCAATTGAAGGATTTTTTGTATTTTTATGCGCTAATGAATAGGGTTTAAGATGATTTTTATAAATTCCAAATATAATTAATCTCTTAACTTATTTAAAGTAGAACTTGCTTATTTTCTTCTATGGTCAAGCGCGCGTTCTCTTCATTTGAAAAATATTTTAATTACATCTTTAAAATATAATAATTGAATTTCGGAGAATCGTATGAAAGTTTGAAAACTTTAACCAATCTCTTAACAGTTTCCTAGAAGCTACAAATAAATAAAAAAATATCTCTAGAAGCTCAAACTAGTTCGAAAAGAGGAGTAGAAGATTCAATTAGATGAGAACCATATTTATATTTAATATCTGAAAATGAAATAATTGAACATAATTTAAAGCCAGAATTTTTTTTATTATTTCACATAGATAAAATAATATAAAATATATTTCGTTAGATGTTTTGATCTTCCGTATTCATTGAAAGTTTTCTGTTTCTCATAATAACTCCTTACAAGAAATTATATCTAATAATAAAAGGTTTAATTACTTTGATCATACCCATTTTGATTCAAAAATTTCAAAATGGTAACTACTTTGAACTTTGTCTCAATTTATTAATCAATTTTGATTATTGCATCAATGTAGTACCCTTCGTTAAGTCTTCATAAACGGTGTTAACTACCAATAAAAAGTTCAAAAAAAATTAAAAAATCCAGAGGCTGACACGTGGCAATGTAGTTAACAGCGTTTATGAAGACTTAAAGGAGGGTACTACATTGATGCAATAATCAAAATTGGGTATTAAATTGAGACAAAGTTCAAAATAGGCACCATTTTAAAATTTTCGAACCAAAATGGATATGATCCGTTTATAGAGTTTAAAAAAAGGTTATAAAATCTAAAGAATAAAATAATAACATGAAATTAATTTATACCAATAATATTTTTATCAATAGTTATAGAGTTATTTATTTACATTATAAAACAAGCCTTTTCTCTCGTATTTTTAATTATTAAAATATTGAATTTGACTTATATTTGATTAAAAAAAGTGCCTCCTTAAAATTCGACTTGGATTTAGAGACATATTTAGTGGATGAAATGAATTAGTGTAGACAAAACGAAAAATCCTTAAACCAACATATATAAATCAATAGTAGAGTTTAGATACATATTAGCCATAATCTTTTCACGGATTTTTCTTTTTGCACCCCCAATTTTTCTTCCTGTACGTCAAGTTTGACTGTGAAGACCATTATGTCCTTAAAAAAGTAAAAGAAAATTATAAATTAAATATCTCTGTAGCTCGCACCCCCAAGAATGAAATTCAGTACCTCAGTTTCTGAAAGTCGGTAAATTTATGATTTTTGTATCCTAAATTTATGATTCTCCTATGATATTTCTTCCAAGTTTAAAAATCTGCCAGCCAAGTTTAAAAATGTGCCAGGAACAAGTAACACCACGTCGACAGACAAGATGCAAGGAGAAGACCCAATTTCTATCGAGGAAGAAGATGGATAACACCCTCCGTCACCAAAAATCCCCCAATGCCATGTGTCAACACCCAATTTCGTCCGGGTAAATGTGCTTGTTTGGTTAATAATAATAATAATAATAATAATAATAATAATAAAAATAATATATAATGTAATAATAACAATAAGTAATAAAATAAAATAAAAAAATATGTTTTGATTGATGATAGGTTTTTAAACTTTAATTTTACCGTGGGAAGAAAGAAAAAAATAACCAAGAGAAGGAGAATCTAATTTATTGTTAATTATCACACTCTTTTCATGAGCCCAAATGTTTTACATATTGTTACCCCACTGTTTGCTATTTACACTCTTTGCATGATATGTCAAAAAAGTACGTTTCATAATATCTGTTTTTAGCGAAGGGTATAATATTAGGAGCAATATTTTGAATAAATATCGTGCACTTACACTTATGTGTCTCTTTGCGTTGTGAGTATGAGAATGTATTATTTTAATTAGAAGCAAATATTCCCGATAATAATGCTTTTAGAGAATGGTATGATTTTAATATTTAGAAGTAAGTATTTCTGGTAATAGTTAGAATCAATAATATGAATAATATGTTATGATTTGATCACGATCTTTATGTGACAGAAAATATGATTCTAGTAATTACAGGCAATATTTCGTTAATAATTATAATCAATACCGTGGATATTATGCAACCATATAACAAGACCAATTATTTCCCCATATATTTTATTATAATTAAATAATAGGATCTCCAGTGGTACCCAAGAGACCTATATAAGCACAAAGTTTCTTCAATGCTGAAAAAAGGAAAAAAAAAATCGGAAAAACCCCTCTCCTTTTTATCACATAACACACACAAAAGGGGGTCATCTTAAAAGGTAAATTTTCTTTGCTCTTAATGCTTTTTCATGATTTTCTTATAACATCAATGATTGATTGTTTGAATTGTTGTATGATTAAATGTGTTTGGGGTTCTCATGTTAAATGATTTTGGGTTTGTCGTTGATGTGTTCAACCTTTCTCTTTTCCTTTATTTTTATCTTGATAAATAAAAAGGTTTCTTTCGTAGCCTTTAATTCTCTCTAAACAAAAAATAATAAAATAATAAAAAAATATATTACTTCTTTGATATAAGTATTGCATACCATATTAAGTCTCGGACTTGCTTGGTAATCAAAACACTTCTTCGTAGTTTTTTTTGTTCTTAAAAGGAAATTAATAACAATAAAAATATAAAATTATTTTTTAATATCATGTCAAATTTCGGATTTGCTTGGTAACTAAATCTTTTATCATGTAGAATCTCGGGTTCTCTTGATATTAATAAAATACACATACACATAAAAATCTAGAAAATTAAAAAAATAAAATAATAATATCAAACAACAAATATTTGTATAAAGAACTACGTTATCCCTGATCTTCCAAATGGAAATACGTAGGAGCGAGGTATAATCCTCGTCGGGCCCAAAAATATACAAAAAATAATTTTGTTTTAATCTTTAATATTTTTGTAGGTTTTTTATTTTGTTTGATTTCTTGGGGAATAACAAATATTTTAAACATCGAATTCTATCTTGCACACTTAATTAAAGAAGGAACCGTCTTAAGACGGACGTTGTGGGGTGCTAATACCTTCCCCACACGTAACCGATTTCCGAATCCAAATTTGGTTTGAAGACCATTCTTTTTTAAGGTTTTTCTATAGTTTTCCATAATAAATTATGGTGGCGACTCCTCTGCTTTTTTTAAATGATTTTTGCCGTCCCGCCGTGATCTCAGTTGCGACACCATGTGAGAACCACGAAAAAATAGGAACACCTAAAGTCTTTAGTTAGGGATTGTAAATTTGACAACAATATGAAGGGGTTGTTTTTGAAACTTTGAGGTTATAGGTTGTAGAGTTTAAACGAGAAGGGAACTTCATGGGTTGTCGATGAAAAGTTAGGGGGAAAGCAAAATAAAACCTCCCTAAACACACATTGGTGGGTGTCTTCGTGGGTGCAATGGAATGTGATTGAGATCGAAAATGGTAGCTTCCATAAACGAGATAGAGATTGGGTAATTTTGAGTCTAAAAATGGAAGGTTCAAGGAAACAACAATGGGAAATTTTCACATGAAAAGGAACAATAATTCTGTTTGGAAGAATGAAGGTAAGTGAATGTGAATTTTTCCCACCATGTGCGTCTGACAGTTTTACATTTCCTCTACCAGACTGTACCACTAAAAGGTACATTGAGAAAAAAATTTAAAATAAAAAACGTACTGCCATGTTAGGTAGTAAAAAAATGGTAAAAAATAGTAGTCATCCAATTGTTTTCCAACATTTTTATACAAAAACCGATGTCAACACCCAATTTTGTCCGGGTTATAATGTATTTTACATTTTTTTTTCTCATAATCTTATTTTACTTTTATTCTGGTTTTTTCTTTTCGTCTTATTTTACTTTTATTTTATTTTATTTTATTTTTTTTATTATTGTTCTATTATTATTTTATTTTACATTTTTATTTTGTTTTATTTTTATTTTATTTTTATTTTTATTTTTATTTTCGTTTTAAT
>Ga0214543_1003202_pt1 | contig 31956 bp, 23 predicted proteins | sample CNSS2metaG_FD_160094 | JGI IMG/M metagenome (GOLD analysis project Ga0214543, IMG submission 160094) | Root nodule microbial communities from cowpea collected in UCLA plant growth center, Los Angeles, California, USA - CNSS2 | ecosystem: Host-associated > Plants > Roots > Nodule | place: USA... | reverse complement strand
CCAATGCCACTCCAATGAAATCCACACCGAACAAAGAAAAAGAAGATGATGCTGATATAAGAAGAAATATGAAGGATGATGCCAAATTGAAGAAAGATGTGATGCCATGGAAGAAGGAGAAAAACAATTGCAAGCACAAAAAGAGGAGAAAATCAAGCATCAAAAGATGGAGAATCAAATCTGAAGATATAAAATAAACAGATAATAAGCAAGGAGGAATGTTGAGAATATTACTTAATATCTTTTTTATTTAAATTAGTTTTTAGAAAATATTTCAGTTTTAGAGATATGTGTCAGTTTTAGAAATTTGTTATTATTTTAGATTAAGAGTGAGATATTCTAAATATTTTATACTTCGATATTTGTTATATTTTGCTCTATATATAGAGTATATCAATAAAATACAAAAACATGTTCCTCCGTATAACATATCACATATATCTCTCATATATCTTTTATATCTCTCATATTATCAAAAGCCCTAAAAATCCCAATATATCAATAGTCAAAACTACTCTTTATAAGATTCAACCAATTTTGTGATTAACTTTTTTCTTTGTTTTTTCCTTCAATACGAACTTTTTTTTAATTAAATTTATCTTTGACCAATAACCAACATAATAATTATATTTTGTTAAAGATACATTATTTGTTTATTTGATTTTGTATTGTATATATTAAATAATTTAATGTATACGAATTAAATATTAATATCACATTCATGCTTCTATAGATAACATGTCGTCATATAAGTTAAAAATTAGTTGGTAGCAAATGCAGGATTAAAGTTACCGACTTTTTAAATGCGTGGACCAATTTGAAGTAATTAAAACTATAAGATTAACAATTGTTTTATTTTAAAATAAATGATATAAAATGACGAATTAAAACTAGAAAAACCAAAATTTCCCATTCTTAAAATTAGAAGATCCAAAAATACAACTAACCTTTCTTTTTATTTTCTCGTCATTCTTGTTTACTACCTTATTCTTTAAAAATGGTATTCATCTAATTAAATCAATTTCTAACTAACTCAACATAAGTTTTATATTTAACACATAAATATAATTTGAATATTTAAACAAAAAATATTGTCAAGTACCATTGTTAAAAGGCATTTTTTTTAAGTTGTAGTATATCGAAACATCATAATTTTTTTCTCGAAAAATTTAAGGATACATAAAAATTTCTATTTATATGTATATCTTGAGCGTGGTATTAGATACTGCAAACTACAATTTATTGATGAATGGAACAGTTCATATTTAAAAGCGTTGACAAAATTTCTTTACATTTTCTTGCACTGTTATTTTACTTCTCTTGAAGCTTTAGATAAATAAATACAAAGAGCCACATATCTATAAATATTTCGTAGAACAATGCTCCTTAAAGAATGCCTAGAGACATGCTTACCACATAAAGGTCCTGAAAGGGTCAAAATTACCCGTTTTAGAGGAAGTTTCAGATCAAATTTACATTCTCTTTGACTTGCACTCACTTTATGCATTTTCACCTTGTTTGATGAATTTTCTGTAGCATTTATGCCACTACCTTGTTATTGTTGCAATAAAGTTTCAACTGGGTTTGTTGCGTAGTGTGCATTTCTTGGAAAAAATGGATGGGGTTTTTCGATGTATTGATGGAAGATATGATGTATCTTTGGCAGATTCTACCATGATGTGGATCGTGCACTATGCCATGAACAAAGCTCAGGAGAAAATGAAGGGAAAAACAGGAGTGCTAGAGCGGTTGAATGAGATATCAAAGTTCTATGAGTTAGCAGTGATGCAACTTGAAGGTTGTCTAAGCATTGTTCATGCAGAGACTGAAAGCAGCTTTCTTGAGAGCAACCATGAAGAGGTACTTGATGACTTGAGAGACATAAAGCATCGCCTTCAATGGCGTTTGAAGGAAACGGAATTAGCCATAGTAGAGAAGGACAAAGAGTTGATACAGAGATTAGAAAACGAGTTGCAACTTAGGCATGCTTTAGAGCTGAAAGAAAGACAATTGGTTGCTTTGGGAGTTAGCCATGAGGTTGAAACAAGAAGTTTCGATGCTGAGAATGATCAAACAACAAGAAATGAGAATAAAGATGGTGGTGGTGATGAAGGTTTTTGTGAGCTGAGAGCTGGTGAGGATGAACCACAACATGAAGTGTTGAGTAAGGTACAAAACAATGGTGTTGGTGGGAAAAAGGTTGAGGAGATGGGTTCTGATATTGAGATACTGAAGGAGACTATGGATCTTGCTTTTGGGAAGATGCAATCTGCACTTTTCTTGTGCGAGATGAGGCCAAAAGAGAGGGAATGGAAGTTGGCAATTGAGAAAGATGTGATGTCTATATTAATTGGAACCTCCATAAGGAGTTTTCAAGAGAACATTGAAGAACAAGTGAAGAAAGATGAGAATCATGTTGTGAATGTTTGGAAGGAGCAATGGCCAAGGTTGATGAATGAGTTTACAAGTTTGCAGCATGAGTTTTCCTATTTCTATGACACATATCCTGAAGATTCTGATTGTTCATCACTTTCTTCCCCAGTAAAGCCTTCTTCCCCAACAAGGCCTTCTTCACCTGAAGGAAGTCATGAAATGCCTAACAGGTTCTCTCAGAGGGTGGAAGAGACAGAAAAGTCTGCAGAAGATGAAGAAAATGAAGATCGGAGCAAGTATGTTGCAAAGTTGATAAAGAGTCATGAGTCCATTATTCGCCGGAAGAGTGAAGAAATGAATTTGAGTAAGCATGGAATATTGCAAGAAAGAAAGGCTTCATATTCCAGGAGAAGAAGGGAACTGAATCGTGTGAAAGAAAGAATCCATGTTGTCACTGAAAAATTGGACAATTTTATATATCGGAATGTTAAACTTAGTGAATCTCTTTTCAAGCAAAGATGTGTTCGTGACACAGAACCATTTTCAATGGGGCAGTTATCAGAAGTAGATGAGAGTCATACTAGCAAGGCTGCTGAAAGTCAGAGAAGTTATGAAGAGAAGTTAAAAGAAATTTGTGATGCTGAAACTAAAAAACTGGAGGAATTAGAAATGGTGTCACCAAGAGACAAGGAATTTAACGTAAATCAAAATTTGAAATCAGAAAATGTGTTTGGTTCTATAGATGATCAAGCAGAAGAGTTCAATAGAAAATTGCTCAACTTTGAGTTGGAGAAGCAAATACAGGAGCATGTATGTAAGTGTTACTTAAGGGAAGTAATGAATGAGTGGAACGAGAACATAGAAAAACAAACAATTGAAAGAAAGATCAGAGAGGACATAAATCTGATTTTCTTGTCTGAGGCAGCAAAGCAAGAACTTTCCTTAATCAAAGAACAAAGCAGAGAAGCTAAGGGAAGTTGTTTACAGTGCTTGACATGTAGTAACCAAGTAGATGAAAAAATAAACAGCACCATAAGTGAGGATATATCCATGTTTATCATTCGGAAAACTGTGGATGAATTCAACAAAAAGATGGTAGATTGCGAAGTAAACAGTGTCATATCAGAACAGATACATCAGATTGTCTTTGGTGAAACATTGAAAAACTTGGTCAATGTTGCAAGTTTTGTTTCAAAGGAGCATAGAGAAAACAGGAAAAAATTTCTGGATCAGTTGCAGTTTATGTCTATTGAAAGTTTTCTGAAGGAAGATGTGAACATGGTTGTATTCAAAGTCATGCTTGAGGAATGGAGATGGGAACTAGATGACTACTATATGGAGAATTACATCAAAGAGAAGGTAGACCAAGTTGTGATGGTTGAAACATTGAATGATGCCTTTTTCTTGAGCATGGAAGTTAATTCATTGGTTGAAGACAATTCCATGGAAGATGATTGTTCTACCTCTTCTATGATGTTAAAGCAACTTTGGAAAGATGAGGGAGAAGAAAACTTGACAACTATACTGTTAGAGTCTCTACTTAGTTGTTTTGAGGCAGAGGAGAATCTGATGCTAAGTGCAAAGTGTGAGATCAAGGAACAATGCAGGCAACTAGACTTGGGTTCAGAACGTGGAGACCTACATGAGCATGAAATATTTGAAGATTTGATAACTGCAGAAGAAGAAACATTCTCTTCACTGACCAGCAAGGTAGAAAATGTGTTGCAACAATTAGGTATAGGCAAGGCACTTCTGAGGCACTTAGGCACCAGCTTAGGCCACAGTCTACGTGATTCAAACAATTTTCAGAATCAAATGTCAAATAATGAAGAAGGTCAATTGAGGCTGTCTTCTACTGCTTTCATGCCCCTTTTGAATCTTTTACTGACATTTGGAGAATTTGAGCCAATGATATGCCAGAAGTTTGAGATGATGGCTTTGAGGTATTTCACCATCATTGTTCATCACTGTTTTTCACATGGATACCATCTACCTATTATATGATTTTTCCTTCCTCTTACATTTTCTCTAACTATTCATACAGATTGGAAAAGATGAAAGATTGTTTGGATCCTCTTATTGAGTTGATTGGTTGCTTCAGAAGCAAGGAATTACTTTATCAGAAGGCTTTCATTAAAAGGTGCCAGAATCTCCAAAAGGCTGAAGCTGAGGTCTGTAGCATAACCTCAAACTTTGTACATTCATGAAATTTAAAGGGTCATTCAGTTTGAGAAATGATTTTTATGTTTCCATTTTTAGTTACAAAAATATCACTTTTTTCACTTTTTTTTTTCTTGTTTTCAAATGTTTGAATAGGAAACATTGAAAGTAAAGACTGAAAACAGCAAACATAAGAAAGTTGTTTTCACTGTCTTTCTCAGACCAAACTGTCCTAATATTTAAGGTTATTCACCTTCTTGCAAATGCTAGTAATCATTGGAGAAACAGTCAAAATCTAAAGCTTTTCTGTTTAAATATAGGTTGATCTTCTTGGTGATCAAGTTGATGCACTTTTAACGTTACTTGAGAAGATATATGCAACCCTTCATCAGCATGCACCAGCTTTGCAGCAGTTCTTTGAGGTGAAAAGTTCATATTCTAGTTGATTTTCCAGTTAAAACTATGGCCTGCCCTCAAATTATTTTGAAAGATCATGCTCTTAGTTTATATCTTAATTCTTAAATTTGTTGCACCATTATTCTTTAATTATTTTTCTTTTTCATTTGTTCTAATCTTTGACAGGTCTATAACATTTTGGAGCTGATAAAAAGAGAACTGATTAGTGGATCTGTTGAATCTGTAATTGGTGTCGTGTCATAAACAAATGTATGTTGCAGAACATTTATATTTCTGTTAGCAATATGTGGCTACTATTCATAAAAGCACAGAAAAATGGTTTCCTCTATCAGAACTTTTACAAGAAAATAGGAGCTCATACCAAAGCAAAAAAATAAGAGTTGGAAGTATCAAGTTCAAGAACAATTATACTAACCAAACATTTACATAAACCTTCTTTTTGTAAATTCTAGAATTCATTAAAGAGTAGTTTATGTACATACTGAAGCAGAAAGAACCAAATCTTTTAGTAAGGCTTCAAGCTTTGCAGCATTTTCTGCAACTCAAATGTAATGAGCTTGTTCTATGTTCCTTTAAATGCTTCATTCCCAAACTTTGGCACCATGTCTTCAAATATCTCCTACTCTTCAAATTCAACACAAATGTGACATGATTCTATTGCAAAATCAGGCATGAGAAGGAGAATTTTGGTAGATGTTTGAACAGGAAAAAAAAATGGCATTTATGAGTGCAGTGCTGGTATATCTTGCAGGATTTGCTCCACCACAATGCCACATGCAAACAATTCAGCCACAAGAAGTGCTACATTTGCATTTAAAAATTCCTTTTGACCATAAAGCTCAGGTTCCCTCTTGTGCATTGCCCATGCCATAGCTGGTGGAAGAACTCCATAGAGCACTGTCATGCAATATCCCCCCTAGTACACAATAAAACATCAACAACCACTAACCACAGGAAACAGAATTTATCTATGTACATAAAGAGCTTTTGATTGATCAATTGAATTGATAAAACAGTTTTTTGGAAAAATTTAATTACAGAAATTCCACCTTATTTTCATTTTAGGATAAATGATCAACTAGGTCCATGAATGTGTAATGTTGTCCATTTAGTCACTGAAAGAATGAAAAATCATATCTAGTCTTTGAAAGTGTAAAAAGGGTTTTGCTCCTGAATATTAAAACTCAATGACAAAATAGTCGTTTATTTAGTGTCAGATTGGTCCTTAAAATTTCATTTTACTGACAAAATGGTCCATAAAACTTAACTGCAGAATGCAATTGTCACACTTTTTACAAATTCAGTGACCAAATCAAATTTCTCATTCTTTCAAGAGCTAAATTGAGAGTGTATCATATTCATTGTTCTTGTATAAATTTTGAAAACGCAAAATAAGGTGACATTATTGTAATTAAAAGTAAAAACAAAGAAATGTTTTCTCAAACCAAAACTACCACTTAATCTTTCAATGCCACACAGACAGAAAGACCTCTTTCTCAGCTTACAGCAATATCTGTGGCAGCAGAGAATGCATCCGGAAATGTTGTTGAGACAAACAGTGAGGGAGCAACTACCATTGTTACAGCTGTGAAATTTGTTTTATTCCTGCTCCACCAATTTCCCTGTCCAAAAAACTTCATTCATTACAGCATAGCATGATTCTTTGTTAACTGTGTTATAGGGTAAAAGAAGTAAAGAGTAACACAAGGTTTGCACCCACTTATATACCGTAAATTGACTTTATTTCTAGTCGATATGGGATTTCCAATAACGGTTGTAATTAGCATAGATATTAAAGGAGCATAATTTAGTTTTACCTTTTCTGTGGGAGGGGAATGCCAGGTTCCATTTTTAAGTTGCTCCTTGAAGAACTCTGTGAAGGCTAGGAGGGTGCCAATAAGTGATGTACCTACTACCAAAAGTGAGAAGGCAGCGACCATAATTGAAACCCCATTGTTTCTCAACCTAAAAAATTGACATTTATGAGTTTTCGTTGATTGAGGTGCAGCTTGAGAGGCTCTATCGCTCTTTGTTTCACAAAAGTGTAAAAGCTTGCATCAATACTTTCATATACATAATATATTAGAAGTCTAATTACTTTGTGTAGTTCATGTAACCAATCTTTTCTGCTAGGATTAGACTTTGTTACAGAAGATTTTGCTGAGTGAGTTTTACACAAGGTTTCTCAAAATTGCCTCTAACTTCATATTTACATTACATAGCAACCAGGGGCGGATCATCATGGGTGCAGGGGCCTTGACCCCCCCCCCCCCCCCCCCCCCCCCCCCCCCCCCCAAAATTTTGAAACTTTTTTTACAATAAATATTTTGATTTTTTTATTATAAATATTAGGTATTTTAATTTTATTTTGTTATAAATATTAAATTAAATATTTTATTTCTTTTATAAACATAATAATTAATACTAATAAATAATAAAATATAAAATCAAATATAATAAAGAATAAAGATTAAAAAATTTATCAAGATATTTTTAATTATTTGTTTTCATTATAGATTGTGTTTTTCATAAATTGTTTTCATATTTCATTCTCATCTGTTTTCTTTTGTTTCTAAAAAGAAAAAGATCTATTATTTTTTCTCTTATTTCTCCTTTATTTTCTTCCATCCTCAAGGAAGAAAAGAAGAAAGTAATTCTTTCGTCTCACTTGATAGTGAAATATTAATTCAATAATTTATTTAATGAGCCTATTTTATATGTCTATGTCTTGAATTTCTTACAAATTATTCTCATCTTCCATTCTTACCTATGTTCTTTTCTTTCGGAAGAGAAAAAAATCAATTATTTTTGCTTTCATCTCTCAACTGTTCTCTTCCATTCGAAGAAATAAAGAAGAAGGTAATTCTTTTTTGTCTCACTTGATAGTGAAATATTAGTTTAATAATTTCTCTTTTATATTAATTTTTTATTTTATCAACATAGAAGAAAAAATGATTGTACTGTGTATTTTTTATAATTGAATTTTAAGTGTGGTTTGATTATCATCGAATTTTCTTTTGGTATTTATGTCTCTCAATTTTTTATTAGATTATGATAAATCACTTTTTAGTATTTTTTTCTTAAAATAGGTATATTGATGAAGAATAAAGGAATAGATTATTTAAATAGGTATATTGATAAATCATTTTTGGTATTTATGTCTCTCAATTTTCTTCGTATACTTCATTTTTTATTGTGTTAGTGACAATAATGAAATGTATAAATTTTGGATGTATTATTTGGACACCCCCATCAATGTTGGTCAAGATCCACCACTGATAGCAACACAATTGTTCCTAAAGTATTTTACTAGGGAAAAATTACCTGTATAACAAGGCAACAGGGTCAACCACTTGTTTTGCTTCAGCTGCAAGACCAAGAGAAACTGCATTCCAGACAAGCACTGCCACCAGTGGCACAAGAGCACCAATAAAAACTGAAGCTTTTATACGACGAAGGTCACCTTCCAAATAAGTGCAAATGACTGCAATGTTTGTAAAGCCAAATGCTTTAGCAAAACCATACTCATAGAATTTAGAACAACCCAGAACAACTCATGAACAAATTCATATAAGAGATCAAGTAGCAACATCCAATGTACAACCTTAAGATAATGAATTTATAACACTGTGTGTTTATATGGCTTATATTGCTGCTTTTGTTCATCATATAAGAGATGAAGTAACCAACCCAAATGCTTTTGTTTTCATTCTTACATGGGGTTATATCATGAAACACAAGGGAAAAAATAATAACAGGTATGGTTGGTGGAATCTTTGTCCAGTCACTAAGGCCTTCAACTCCTGACCATCCCCCAAAAACAACAGCTAGCACCTCAATAACCAGTAATAAACCTGCAAATAAGAACTTATACAATATCAGTTTTAGAACTTATGCATCAGAAGAGAAAGGTTGAACATAGTTTAGTACTTACATTACAAGTGCCATGTATTCTCAATTTAGTTGTTAATTATAGTAAGAACTTAATAAATTAGTCCTTGTATAAGCAAACATTGTGCATTATGCATTTAACATAATGAAACAATATTGTGCAAAATATGGTCAAATTAGCACAATGCTAATTACAATTTAGAAACATGCATAGCTAAAATATTTATGTACCAATCAAGGAAGCAGTGAGATACTGGTTCACTCTATCAGTGGCTTGGGTTCCCCAAATTGAGATAAGCATTGTGAAGAGAACGGTGAATAGAGAGCCTGAAACTGGTGCTGGGAGATTGATGAGTTGGAAAAGAATCTCCCCAGACTTGCAACTATATGCAACCATGGAACTATATCCCAAGAAAACATAAGCAACAGTGGCTACTGTTCCACCCCACTCACCAAGTGTCTCTTGGGCCATGGTTCTGATAGAAATAACATCCAACTCATTTTCTTCCTCTTTCCTTCCTTTCTTGTTCATCAAAGCCACATTTATTTCAACCAGCAAAAATGCTTCAACGAGGAGAAAGATCCAACACACTATTACTGATATAGAACTTGGAATAATTCCCTGCAATGGTGCATAAATGTTTTGGACATGTTAAAATAAAGAAAACTGTTTTTTTATTTTTTTTCTTAAGTAAAACATGTTTTTCCCCTCAAAATATCTTGAAATTCGGTTTTAGTCTCTTATTATAAAGTAAAAACACATGTTTCCATGCAAAGACTAAAAAAAATTATTGAATTTTTACAGGAACTAAAGCTCAAATTTTTAGATATTTTGAAGGACAGAACATCTTTTTTCTGCAGGTGATAGAGAAAAGGGAGTACAGCAGGGAAGGCTTTCTCTGGAAGTGCAAGAATTCCAGTACCAATACTAGTACCAATGATAAGGGCAACTGCACCAACAACAGTACCCTCTTTCTTCTCAGCTACTTTGCTAGTTTCTTTGCTCAATTCATTGGAGAACTTTTGTGCCTTTCTACCATAGATCCTCCTTCTAATCAATGGCTTTTGTTGTTGCCAATGGAGGTAGCACAAATACTTGTGATAGCTTCTGCTGGGAGAAGTTTGAACTCATCATATAAGATGCTGACACAAAAAGAGTAGATACACTTCTACAATACAATATTATAGAGAATGAATCATGTAAATCATGTCATACTTGCTCATTTTAAAGACAAATTTTGTTGTTGTTGTTGTGTTCCCATGTAGATTTCTTGTCCATGATGGATTTGGTTTTGCATTTCTGTGGATTTTGAGATGCAAATGTGAAGAGTGAAATGAAGTAATGCATCTAGAGTCCATGAGAAAAAGAAAAAGGTACAAATGGCTAAGGTGAACCAATTTGTTTGGTCTCCAAATATCTTGTTAAATGGTCCCTACAATAGATTCTAAAGAGTCGAGTGTTCTTTTTCCCTTCACAAAAGCATACTCATATATTTAGATTAGTGATCAATAAAAATATGATAGAAAATAAGGCTTAAATATGGTCCTTTTTTTTTTTCTTGTAAGTTACTTTTGGTATATGTATTTTTATTTTTTAATTTCAATTACTATTATTTTATTTTAACTTTTTTTTTCTATAAATTTATTTTTCTGTTGTTTTTATAATAAGGGAAGAATTTACTTTTATTCCTTGTCAACTTTTTTAACACCACCAGTTCAAATATATAAATGGTTTAATTATTCGGATAGTCCCTACTTTGGAGGTAATGTGTTAAATTGGTCTCCACTTTTAAAAAAGTGTCAATTGGGTACCCAAATTCGTTTAAGTGCATCAATCAAGTCCATCTCATTAGTTTTCAAGAAACGATGTTAAAGGTATGGTGATGTGGAAGATGATGCTGTAAGAAGTAGTTCCTCCTCTGATTTATCTTCCACAACCTTAACATCTTCTTGAGAGTCTTGGGATTTGCATACCTTATTCACATATCCCAATTGACCGCATTTGTGGCATTTTACATCTAGCCTCCACCCACAACATTGAGGTTGATTACCTTTTCTCTTGCAATATGGACAAGATGGAAAAACCTGTGTGTTATTATATTTGCTCCCTCTGTTGTTTTTAACTATGAGATAATTCTCTTCAGTGTGATTTTAAAACCTTCAACCTCTGCATGATCTTCTCTCATTAATTTTCTTTGTTCTTATGCTTGTAAGGCATGTATCATGATAAAGGATTGATCCCTACCAAGGATGATGGTCCATGGCACATGCTTAGAAAAAAGGGAGTTCCTTGATCCCTTTGCTTTTATTTTCTTTTATTTAAAATTCCATTAAGTTGGCTTGGTTGACTATTTTTAAGTTGACTTGTTGACCTTGACTTTGGGTTGACGTGTTGACTCAAAGGATTAGCTTAACCTAAAGCCAACATGCTAATTCAAAATTAACTTGTGTTTGTAGGTTCATTAAGAGGTGGGACAAGGAAGGACAAGTGACCCATTTAGATGGCTTTTGGAGAGCACATGTGGAGAAAAGAGAAGTAGCAAAGCTTTCTAGAAACATCTAGAAAGGATGACCAAATGCCTTGGCCTCCAAGAAGTCTAGAAACATCTAGAAGGAGCATCCACCTTGCCTTGGCCAAGAAAGCTTCTAGAATGTGTCCATGTGCTCCTTTTTTTACCTACTTTCTAGACTCTAGGTTTTGTTATTTGCATTATAATCCTTTTTAACTTATTTGTTTTTGCTAAGAGGCCCCTAGACACTTCTATTTAAAGGGACCTCTAACACTTGTACAAGGGTTGATCATTTTGGAGAAATTAAACACCTTTGTGTATCAACCATTGTGAGAGTCTTCCTCCTTAGGAAGTGGAGTTCTTTTAAGCCTTATCTTGAATCTTGATTCAAGTGGCGTCACACATCCACTCATCTTCAAGGTTGCCATGGCTTCTTCTAGCCTAGCCTTGTAGTGGCGTACTTCTCATATTTTTATCATTCCTTTCCTTTCCATTTTATGTTTTCTTCTTCTTTGTGTGTGTGACTTGGGTTTTACTCTTTTTATGTGTTGTTCACTCTTTTTTTTTTTGAATCAATCCATTCTTCTCTTCTCTAGAACCTTGGAAAGGAACTTTCACATCTAGATAGCTTGCTATCTTAATGTCCAGTGGGGATTTCCTTGGTTTTCTTAATCAACCATCACCATATTCAATAATATTCTAAAAGGAACAAGATAATCCTACATCATTTGATATCAGATCTAGGTTGTCCTTGAATATGATGTTTTCATGTTCTAACCTTGTCTTGTGTAGCTATCTTTGAACGGTCCACATAAAAATAGTGCTGGCAGCAATGTGTGCATTTTTGAAAACAATATTGCAGCTAGCTCAGTGGTCCAAAAGTAACGTTCTTTGTATCAAAAGAAAGCCCTGTGAGTCTAGTTTCCAACAAAAAAAGAATGAACGCATTTGGAGTTCTTTGGAAAGAGTTATGATGAAATGAGTGAGCACGGGTTAAAGTTGCTGAGAATACGAAAAACAACGCTTTCAGGTTATGTTGTGACAATTTTGGCTTCGATTTTGTGACTCTTTTGCTCCTAAATGTGGTTGGATAACATGTCTTTGGATGCTTAGTCATGGAACTTCAAATCCATGAGTTTAAATGCATGATAGCTACATGTTTGTGTCTTTGTGTATGTCACGTTGAGTCTTTAAATGTGCCTAACTTTTGCTTGAGTCATATGTCATATGTTAGCTTGAAGTTTTCTTGTTCTTGTTATTCCAAGTATTTGGATATTGCATTCACTTTATGTCTTGCTTGATGTATGCTCCTTGAAATTGATTTTGGCCTAAAATTTGAGGAACTAAGTGTCCAAGACACCTAAAAACATTGTCTTTCTATCTTATGAAATTTGTGAAAGAAGAAAAATCTTAACACCTTTTTTACTCATTTGCCAAGGGAAAACTTGCTCTTTGGTGAACCAAAAGTGCAATTTTGATTAGGTGTTATGCTACTAGTTTTCATATTAAAATTGTGGGTGATATTGGCTAATTAGTTTCATTCTTAACTTGGCTATTATCTTTCTTAGTGTATGCATGATTTAAGACTTAGTGTGACATGTTCAAGTACTTTCCATAGGGTCTTTAAATGGGCTTTTCTTGTTTGTTTTGGTAAAAGTTTTGTCATATAATTTTCTTTCATTAGAGTTTAACTTGCTTGGCTTTGTGCTTTTCTTGCTTGTCCTTAAGTAATCTTTGTTTTGTCTTAGTTGTTTTCTTCCTTTGTTCTCTTTTAAGTTTGGTGGCCGACCCACTTGAGTTTGTGGTTGAGAAGGTTTCAAAAACTTTAAAAGTATTTCACTCCTTTTGGTGGATTTGAGTGTAGCCTTGCCTTGTGTGGGGGAGAGTGATCTAAACACTTGGGTGAAATTCTTTGGACCATACTTAGTCTCGCGTTTGGTTAGGGATGGCAAAACGGGCCAACCCAACCCGTTTCAGCCCAACCCGCTGGTGGCCCAAAAAAAACGGGTTGGATCGGGTCAGCCTATGTAATGAAAACGGGTAGAGAAACCAAACTCGTCCCGTAACTGACCAGGTTCATGGGTTAACGGGCTGACCCACCATCTTTAAAGAAAGAATAGAAACCCTAATCTGAAGAAGGGAGTATCAGGCAAATCAAAACAAAATCTAGCGAAATCAGGATCTGGCGAAATCAAAGCAAGATCCAACGAAATGAAAACAAATAAAGGCAAGATCTTGGAAAAATCAAAGTAAAATCAATACAATCCCAAACATATTAATAACAATCACAACAAAAATTACAGAAATTGGGACAAAATCAAGAGAATCACAAAACAAAATAAAGTTTTAAAGAAATTGTCGTCTCTCTGCGGCGTCGCAACATCGTCGCTTTGGCTTGCCATAAATCTGTGATGTGAGTGCGGTGGATCAAGTGGTGGTAGCTTGCGTGAAGGTGGTTCAAGTGGTGGTGGCTCGCATGAAGGTGGTTTGAGTTGTGGTGGCGGCTCGCGCGGTGGTGGTAGTCACTCGCGTGGTGGTGGTCATTCAAGGTGTTTTTTGCATGGTGACAACTCTCTCTTGTGTAGGGGTGAGAATGATGAAGTGTTGAGAATAGGTGAGAAAGATGAACGGGTGAATGAGATGGAACAGAGAAAGTGAGAGTGGAAGAGGGTTGCGAAAAAGATGAAAGACCAAAGTATTGATTTACTGAACATTCATCACCACACAAAGCAACCACTGCACTGCACCTGCTCTGCACGTGGTTTTTAATTAATTAAGGCAGGCTACAGGTTAGCCCGTTTTAGCCTGCGGGTTAGCTCGTCGGGTTGGCGGGTTGGGCGAGCCGGGTTAAGTTGGGCTAACAGGTTGATTTTCTTATCCTGACCCGCATTATTAGGGTCGGGTTAGCGGGTCGGCCCATTGGCCTCGGCCCTTTTTGACATTCCTAGGTTTGGTTACCTATTGTCACTAATATCTTCTTTTTTTCTCGGACTTTGAGTTTTGTGATAGGAAAGTGAGATGGTGACTCCCATGGCCACTCAAGTTGCATTGGGAGACCTTGGTAAAATATTGCAACAAATGGAGCTAAATAGAAGAGAAGATAGAGCTCATCATGAAAGAGTTCTCCAAGCACACATTCAAATGCAAATGCAACAAATTCAACAAATGCAACAACAATTGCAACAATTCCAACAAATAGAGGCTAGGGAAATAAAGCATTCTAGGCGCCAACCATCACAAAAGAAGGAAACTCCAAAGATTCCTAAGTTCTATGGTGGATGTGATCCCAAAATCTACCTTGATTGGGAAGCTCAAGTGGAACAAATTTTCAATGAAAATCATGTAAAGGATCAAGCACAAGTTGATCTAGTAGTGTTAGGATTTTTGGAGTATGCCAAAACTTGGTGGCATAAAGTTTGTAAAAATTATGACCAAGGGCCACCCGCGACTTCTTGGATGGACATTAAAACTCTTATGCGCGCTAGATTTGTTCCTCCTTCCTATAGGAAGGAACTTCTTTTGAAGCTCCAAAGGCTTCACCAAGGTTTTATGTGTGTAAGTGAGTACTTTAAAGAATTAGAGTCTCAAATGTTTAGGGTTGGAATAAAAGAAACTAACAAAGAAAAAATGCAAAGGTTTGTGAATGGTCTTAGGAGAGACATACAAGACCAAGTAGAGTTGTATGAGTACTCCACTCTTCAAAATGTTTTCACACTTGCCCTTAGGATTGAAACTCATTTGAATGGTTGGGTATTGTCTTGATAATTGAGTTGTTGTGGGTTCGAACCTTGGCTAGCACAATTTAGCCTTGACTTATTTATGTTTTATTATATTTTTTTTTGTTCTGCTAGGTTAGGGAAAACCTAGAAATACTAGTAGCCGTCAGAGAAATCAAAGAGGTATGGAATAATCAGTTAGAGTGCAATGAATTCACTTGTTAATGGTGTAAATTAATATTTTCGTTTTTTGTGAGTAAAGGACAATTATTAGGCTAATAATTGTGAGAGGAAGGAGAGTTAGAAGTGTAGAAGAGTGGCATTTCGTGTGGATTGTTGGGGAGAGTTCTGGAGGACACAAGAACGTGAGAAAGAAGAGTGTAGAGAGACTTTTCTACAAAGGTTAGAGAAAGTATTGGAGCTAGATCAATTGTGGTGCAAGAAGAACTCTAAGATTTCCAATTGGAGGAAGGAATACAAGGTTAGGGGAGCTCTTTTATGTGTATAATTGTTTTATGATGTTTGTGTAGTATAATGTGTGCATGTTGTGCCTAGGTATGATTAAAACCTTCATTGTTTTCACGTTTCTGGAATTTTACCAGAAACGCCTGTCGGCATTGAAGGTCCACCAGGCGATGCATGAATTATATGTTGTTTTATGGGTCTTTGTGATGAACCGCCTAGCGGCAAGGGTGACTCTGCCAGGCAACGCAAAAACTATGCAAAAATGCTATTTTTCATACTTTTTATGCAGTAGGAACCGCCAGGCGCTGGTTTTATACCGCCATGCGCCAAGCTCTTGATTTCTGGGCATTAGGCACCACAGATTTTTCTGGTCTGCGCAATTTTCGTAAAATTACATTTCTCGATTCGATAATTGTCCGATTTAGGTGAAATGTTGACAAGTGATTCATAACATGTTGTTATTCACTTTGAACGGTGGAGATTTGCATTGGATGTCTGCAGCTAGAGATATACATCACTCATTATCTGGTTGTTTATTTATCTAATTGACTGAGGATGTTTCCCTATTCGTTATAATTTGATGATTGGGGATTTTCATGAACATGAGGGTTTTATGAGAATTTGGGGGTTGGATGTAACGTGTGTTGTGCAGTTTATTACTTTGGCTATTTAATAAATGTATGGGTGAATTGAGCGCATGTGTATGCTGGAAACATGATTGTATGTAAATTAGGTGCAACTGGATGATTTAATCATGTATTGGAAGCTTAGGATCGTAATCAGGTGCAAGGGAATTCTGGAATTCCCAGAAAACTGATGCACGACCTGGCGGTATAAGTGTTGCCGCCAAGCGATGAAAGTTTACCAGTAGTTGTTTGGCTGGTTCTGGGACAAATTGACACTAGGGTTATTGGGGAATGGTTTTAGTACGAAAATTGGTATGATTGTATGACACCTAAGTGTTCAATTTGGTGTGAGTCGTTGCATGGTAGGAGTTGGGAATTAAATGAAACTTGACTTAAATTAAGTTGTGAAAGGAAAGAAAAAAAAAGGTTTTGTTAATATCACTTTATCACTTGTATGCTTGAGAGATGTTAGAGAATGTGCGTAGAGGTATTTAACAGGTGGGAAGGACACGATAATAATGCTAATCAACTAATAAAAGGAACTTGTGTTTGGGATGGGAATTATGGGATTTCAATAAATCCAGAAATAGGATGTGATACCTCAAATTGGAAGTGGTAGTATATGTGTTATGATATTTGTGGTATCGTAAGTATATTGGACTACTGATATAAAGATTCATGTTATGATGTATCTTTTTATTAACATTAAAGTGATGCTTGCTTTCATGATGAAATGCTTGAGTGTTTATGTTGATTGGTACTTAGGAAAATGTTATGAGGAATTTTGTGGTATGGGAACTGTAATCAAATGAAATTGGTGTGCTAGATGTATGAATTCAATGCTTGGATGTGCCATAACTCATGTTGTCGTCCCTAAACCAGTAGAATCTGAATTACTGATATGGTGCCTAGCGGCGGATATGTTTCGGCCAAGCGATAAGCCACAAACAGTGGGGTCACTAGACGAGTGGTGCCTAGCGGCAAGGAATTACCGCTAGGCGATCTGGAGGACATTTTCGCCTAGCGGCACTTAGGCAATGCCAGGCGATAGTGCAGGGGTAGGGTTCCGTTGCAAATGAATTTGCATGGACGATCTTGAAGGCTTGGTCAGGGATATGCTAGTTTAGTTACGAGAAGAGAGGTTCGTAACGGAGATGTGAGATGTGTGATGGATATGGGCAGGGAGGTCAATATTTGTTGTACTCTTGTGTAGGGATACGAGCGGGAAGGTTCTTATGTTCCGTGCTCACACTTGAGGCTGCTATGAGTGGGGAGGTTCATTGTAGGTGTTCACGCATGTTGGACTATGAGTCGGCACGTTCGTAGAGTTAGACTACGGGCGGGGAGGTCCATAGAATTGGACCACGAGTGGGCAAGTTCGTGGAAGCATTGAAATCCCTAAGACCAGCTTGAGTATGTACCTTGTGTAACGTAGTGTGCTTTTCTTGTTTTCGTTATCATGCTGTGATGTGGGACTTGGATCAAAAGATGTTGTGCCATGAGCGGGTAGGTTCATGGATGGTGGTGAACATGTGATGATATGAGTGGGGAGGTTCATATCTTGATACTCTCGTGTGGGGATACGAGCGGGGAGGTTCATATGTTCCGTGCTCACACTTGAGAGATGCTAGGAGCGGGGAGGTTCGTAGCTGGTGGATCATGTGTGTTGGACTACGCGCGGGGAGGTCCATAGAGTTGGACTACAAGCGGGGATGTTCGTAGAGGCAAGACCACGAGCAGGCAAGTTCGTGTGAGCATCATACATCCTGAGTCCAGGGTCAATTATTTGTGTGAATTGAAGGTTGAAAAACCTTGGGAAATTAAGGTCTTGGCCAAGAATTAACTAGAATAAAATAGTTGGGTGTATCTTGATTTTATTAACTTATATGTTAATTGTTTATGAGTTCACCCTATTTGCTTATGTTTGGCGATGATCGTGTAATGCGTTAAACGAGAGCAGATGATGTTGCAGGTGGTGCTGGTGAGGCATATCATCAGAGAGAGGGTTAGTTGGGAAAAGCTTTTACTGGAGTTTTATCATTATTGTTTTTATGAATTTTGTGAACTGTGTTTTACTGATTTGTGAATTTTGATATTGTATTGGAGTTTCATAAATTATGGATTTTTGGATATCTTCTGATGTAATAAATGTTTTAAAATTTCACGCATTTTTGAGAAGTGAAGTATAATAAATGAGGTTTTCATCATATTTCTTAATTTTATTATTTAAATGAGTAATATCCAATTGAGATGATACACTTTGATTTGAGCCATGGTCAGATTTTCAGGCAAAGGAACATTATCTTCCTTCATGACCTCCTATAGATCTAGCCCCTCTAAATATGTTTGCATTCTTACCGCCCATAGATCATAACTTTCACCATCAAAGGGTGGAACAATGACTCTGATACCATTGTTGGGATTTTTTAGGGCTTTTGGAAATATAAGAGATATAAGATATATGACAGATGTTCTTGCAGAGAACAAACAAGATAAGTTAGGCACGAATGTCACCTTACCTATATAGTCCGCTATCTCATCAGTTGGCCTCTTTCCGGTTGGCACATGTTTGCTTGGACCCAGGAAGGGTTACCTGCAGAACGAACTCCGAAGCTCAAGTCAGCCAAAGCTCCCAAAAAGTCAAATCAGGTGATTAATGGAGTAATGAATGCCTACCTTTAATTACTGGGGCCATGTGTATTTATAGAGTATTAATTATGTCTGGTCATGTCATGGATCGGACCCTAGCTTGGGCTGTAAGTGGGCCTGGGCCCTAGCCCAGGCCCTTAGGTAGGTTGATTATTGTGGGGTTATTGGACATCGGGGGGCTTTGATTTTGCTAAGTGTATTAAGGTTGTCGGCCTAAACCGACTACTCCCTTTGGTGGTTTGTATTGTTCATATGTTGTCTTGGGCAGGTTATTCCTCTTGGCGTTTATGTTACCGGTTCAGGCTGGCTAGGCTTAGGTCAGCCCAGCCTAGGCCGGTTACTTGAATGTTTGTATAGGTATGGTGATCGTTTTATTATTATTTTGTTAAGTTGGCTTGGTGTGGTACACCAGATATATAAGATATATTGATATACCCTCTATAGAGGAAAATGTAACAAAATATCAAATATAAAGTATTTACAATATATCATCTTAATCTAAAATAATAACTAACTTCTAAAACTGAAACATATTTCTAAAACTGAAATATTTCCTAAAAACTAATATAAATAAAAAAGATATTAAGTAATATTCTCATCAATATTAGACTTGAGATTGCTATGAGATGAATGAGTTAATGACTTTCCTCTATGTTAAAAGGTGAATTAAAATTTTCGTCCATTATTATTTTTCACAATTACATACTTCGACTAGATCACTTTATATAGGAACGGGAGATGATCGTTGCAGGTTTAATTTTTTTAACACTTGATCATTTACAGTTTTGAAAGAGGATCTTCATCTTCCTTATCAAGTATGCTAGATAAGAAAAGTTTGAATTTGAATCTTCAAAGCGTTTATGTCGTAGCTTTGCCTTTAGAAACAATCAAACAATATTTGCATATATAACAGTTAATCAAAAGTAATCATGTATGCGTTGATTTATTTATTTCCATAACTATATCTTTGCATGATCATTTTTTTGAAAATTTTCTAAACATAGATATTATAATCAGTGTAAATAATATTCCATTCATTTTATTTTATCTAGTAATATTTTGTTATTATAGTTTATTAATAAGTTAATTTAATGCCAAGAATTCTAATGTCTATCAGACTGACTATTGCAAGACTTGTTCCAAACATTGGATGTGGTATAATGAATGCCTCATATTCCACAAAACTCACGTTAGATGATTCTAATCTATATAAAATTCAATGATTTATAATGTATATGATCATCAAAACACTAAATAATAGATAATCCACTGTGTCTATAACTATCTTATACGGTCTAAACCTTAACATAGACTTTTGCTAAGATTAAATGTCTTCAATTCTGACAAATTTTGTTGTCCTTTAATTTAAAATCTACGTAATTATAAATATTTACTGCATGCTAGTTATGTGTACATGTTTTGCGAGTATAAGTGTATTATTTTTAGTAAAATCATGAAGACAACTTATTTTGTACCATGTTCTTTTAAAGAGTCCTAGCATGTCATTTCTAAGTATTGCTATTTGTACATCTGCTTTACTACAATCATGTATGATTTTTATATTTTCTTTTTTAGAAAAGGAAATAACATCACATTTTTCTAATAAGAACTCTTAAAAACATAGGATCAAATTTTTCGAAGAACAATGTAGAAGAGTGTTTACTTTTAGAAAAAAAAAAAGAATTAAAGTCACATTTAAAGTGAATTCGTAATCTTGATCTAACCTCTCATATTAAATTAATTGAAATGGAATAAATGAAATAAAGGTTTAGTCTCTGAAGAATTTTAAAATTAAAACTAAGAAACAACTTTCCATCCTTTAAATAATATTTACGAAAAAAATTAGTCACAATATTTTTAAGATTTGAAAGATTGGAGGAACGACTCTTTAAATTTTTTACCATTAAAGAAAAATGATTTTTTTATCCCATTTCAATATTTATATTTTATAGTTCAATAACAATATGGATATATACCAAAATTAATGCTAATATTACTAGGACAAAAATAGTAAAAAATAGACAAACGAAAATAAATTTTTATGGGTCAAATCTTTTCTACGAGAGCTTAATTACTTATGATTATATATAAGTAGATGGTTTCATGAAGGTTCACAGGAATGTTTGATGATGAATAACCACCATTTATATTTGGCTTTTCTTTCTGAAAGAATGAATTGTACGAATTTCTGCAAAGATATAAACAAAATATGTTTAGCTTGCATAACATAGAAGATGGTTTATTCATTTCCAACTTTGTATTTGTTCCTTTTTCTTCATCTTCGGTTCAATGTTACATGTAATTCACTAAGTGCAAGTGTTTTATTATTCATGGACTTAGATTAGCTTTAAGTTCACACCGTCTTCTTTTAAATTAAAAGTATAATTGCTTAATTACATTTTTTTAAGTGCGTTGTTAGTACAAAAATTATTTTTTAAGCCCAATAACACATCAACAAGACGCAATTTAAAAAAATAACACCATCATAAATCTAGCGATGGATCAAAAGTAAAATAACATTAACATAAATAGCCATGACATAGGATTGTTATTCATGTATTAGAATTATACGACAAATTAAATATGTTATTACAAAAAGATAAATAAATAATTTTACATTAAAACTTCAAATCTTTGTTTGGTATTTGTTCTGCCAAGTAAATGTAAAAATGTCCCATAGTCCCAGTACGAAACTTGTTTTCATATATGGATTATAGTGTTAGAATTTCGCCATCTTTAATTTTGATAGACCAGGCTTTGGATAGCAAACTGACATTCCAGCTAGGTAACCATTTTTGTTTCCTGCTTCTTTTCCTGTTCCGTATTTTGGACTTGAAGTGCATAAAACCCTTCCGTCCTAAGTTAAGTAAAACCATAAATAAAGAGAATTTGTATTAAAGTAGTTAGTTTCGTGCAAATATATAAAATTGTTGACAAGATTTATAACTAATGAATATTTGAAGTGCCAAATTTTCATATATGTTGATCTACATTCTGTAGATTACATAGGAACACTAACAAATATCAAATATTACCTATCCATATAGAGTAACATTGACAACACCGGTGTGCATATGAGCAGTGCCATATATAAGGTAACCACCTTTTGTCATTGGGATGTTTGCTTTCTTAACATGAGGGGAGTCAATGTCATAATTTCTTGGGATAGTATACTCAGCATGCAACAAATTGGGAAATTTATGTGACTCACTTATCAACACAAAAGAGTAATGAACATCCTAATATTTTTGTTTGGAACAAAATTGAGTTTCAAGGGTTTTCTCTTCATATGTAAGGTATAGTATATATTAAATAAATCGTGTACCTGGCAATCATGAATTAGTGTAGAACCATTTAATGTTACACGATCAGTTGAATCAAGTATGTAGAACTTAAGAGGCACTTGATGTTCATCCCAATCAACCCACCTTATTTTGTATCTTAGGGAAAGCTTTCTCGTTAGGCCACGAAAACCATTTCTTAATTTGCATTGTAAGTTGTCTTCACAACAAAAGAGTCCTCTATAATTTCTAGACAACAATTGACCATTAATGCCTGTTGTGACATTGTAAAAGTCCTTTGGGATATTTAAAAGCTTACACCTACACTCTGTACAACCTTTTCTATCATGTGTGCCACGTGTATCAATAACCATGATGCTAAACAACCATTTTTCTTTAAACCCATTCTTTATTTTTCTAGGATTACCTACTTCAACTGCAAAAGGATCTGGAAGATTTGAGGATGTTCCTCGTGATTCTCCTCCCAAGCCCTAATAATGTGAAAGAAGAAAACCTTGGCACGCACCATCATTTCTCTCATATTCGATACCGTTGTGAAGGTCTTGAGTTTCTTTAATGTATTGTGACATGGTAATATTTTCAATATACTTTACAGCAAACTAATGATGAAGGTAAGCTTCATACAAAGGTACAAAATTACCATCTTCATCAACCACTTCAACATCAAAACTCTTGATCCCAATGTGACCCTTTCGAAAGTCAATATCTAATAATGTCTTCACTGTAACTTTTCCTGGTCCCACTTCAATTTCTTTAGAAAAAAGGTAGCTGACTTGATATGATTTTCGTCAGGCTCTAAAACAATTGAGTGTGTTGCACTAAAGAGTAACATCATTATTGATAATAAAAACATTCCTACTTTAGATATGGTTGCCATATTTCCCTGCACATAAACCATTAACATTAGCCATGAAAATATGCCTCCAGGATCATTCATTTGATAATCTTGTAGATGATTTAAACAAGAGTTACGAAAATGTGTGAATAAAGTAAGACTGAAATTAATGGGTAAAATAATATATAATTGAAAATTAAAGTAGCATACCATAAAATAAAAAGATAAGGGACTCACGATGGTGATCATTTTATCTTAGGTGACGATGTATGAAATTTTAAGGCAGTTAAATTTTTTGTGTATATATGAAACTAGTTGTTGATTTTATACATGATAGATGAGTCTATAATGGTGTATCTGGAGTAGTTAAAAATTCAATTGATTCTTGTTGTCTCTTTCTGTTGGACATAAAGGTTGTTTACCAATTTACTTTAAACTAAAATTATCATGTGTTGCCTTTTTCCTGACAAATCTACAAAACCATTTAAAAACTTTTTTAGCTATTTGTAGGTATAAAAACAACTTCATTAACAAGTTGTTTGATCAAACTAGGTATGGTTTGTTGTGTGTAGGATTTGCCTTTACATAGTCGCAATATTTATACACTATATGAACGTAAGCTTTAATAAATGTAATGTTTAAAAGATGAAACATAAAATACAAAATTGTATAAATCTAATAAAATAGTTTATTCACATTAACATTTAATTTATATTTAGGTGAAAATGTAGTAAGTTTTAAAAATATAGCTTACTTCAATTATGGTAGCGAGCCTTATCACATATATTTCATTTTAAAGATAGAAAATGATTGAACAACTTTTCTAATGAATTGTTTAGGCTAATTGGTGAATCTCGAAACAATTGGTTGTTGTATTAGGGTTGAGTGCAGGATAGACTCTTCTCATAGAAGATTAGGTTAAATTTTTTAGTGAAGAAGCAAAGCAAACAACACAACAAATGTTATACCATTTCACCCAAACTCATTGATTACTTCTATTTCTCCTTTAAGCATTCAACTTAAGGTATTCCACTAAACAATCAATTGATTAGAATTGAATCACTAAGCATTCTTGGTAACAAAGAAGTACACAAACCACTCTTAGTAGTGCCTTCTTAATCTTATGTTGAGATTAAAAATAATAAAAATTCAAAAAAAAAGTAGTGATAAAGACACCAATTCAACCTCACTCAATATACTTCACAATGTGAAAAATTACAAAACTCAATTCTCACCACAAAGAACACTACAAGACCTGGATAAGATAGAAGGAATTGTACATTGCAGTTGTGTTATGCATCTTCAACTAGATCACTTTATATAGGAATGTGAGATGATCGTTACAGGTTTAATTTTGTTAACACTTGATCATTTACGATCTTAAAAGAGGATCTTCATCTTCCTTGTCATAGATGCTAGATATGAAAAGTTCTTATTTGAATCTTCAAAGCGTTTATGCCGTAGTTTTGCCTTTAGAAACAATCAAACAATATTTGCATATATAATCGTTAATTAAAAGTAATCATGTATGCTTTGATTTATTTATTTCCTTAATTATATCTTTGCATCATCATTTGTTTTGATGTTTTTCTAAACAAAGATATTATAATCGGTGTAAATAATATTCCATTCATTAGATTTTATCTAGAAATATTTTGTTATTATTGTTTATTTATAAATTAATTTAATGTTAATACTTCTTATGATTTATTAGACTAACTATCGTAAAACTTGCTACAAGCATTGAATGGGCTAACGAATGTCTCATCTTGCACAAAGGCTCGAACGACTCGGAAAATTCGGAAGAGCCTGATGACTCGAACGGGCCTAACGACTAAGAAAATTTGGGTGAGCCCGATGACCCGAACGAGTCAGACGGGCCCAAAGATCCGAATGGACCTAGCAGACCCGAAGACCCGAACGGGTCAGGCGGACCCAACAACCCGAACGGGCCAGACGGGCCCAAATACCCGAATGAGTCAGGCGAGCCCAAAGACCCAAACGAGCCAAACGGGCCCGAAGACCCGAACGGGCTAAGCGGGCCCAAAGACCCGAACGAGCCAAGCAGGCCCAAAAACCCGAACGGGTCAAGCGTGCCCGAATACCCGAACGGGCCAGGCGTGCCCGAAGACTCAAATGGGCCAGGTGGCCCGATGACCAAAACAGTTCAGGCGGGCCCGAAGACCCGAGTAGGTCAAGCGGGCCCGAAGACCCAAACGGGTCAAGCAGGCCCGAACACCCGAACGACCCAAATGGGCCCAAAGAATTGAACGGGCCAAGCGGGCCCGAAGAACCAAAGGGGCTAGGTGGGCCCGATGACCCAAACCTTCCCGATGGACCCGATGACCCGAACGGGCCCGGCGGGCCCGAAGACTCAGATGGACTAGGATGGGTCGGCCTGACGACTCAGACGAGTCGTGCCCGAGGACCTGTATGGACTAAGTCATGTTGGCGTTGGCCTTAAGGATACAAGTTTTAGAAAACTCAATTTAAATTTCTTTTATAAAAAATGGATTCTAAATTTTTATTTTGATCCAAATATATGACTGGATTTAAATTGTGATCAAAATATCTGGATCTGAATTTTAAAAAAAAATCCAAACTAGTTTTGCTAAAAAAATGGATGGGGGTTGAAAATCTAATCCAATTATTTGGATCTAAAATGGATGTGGATTGGATCATTAAAAATCCAATCCATGCCCGCCCCTACACAAAGCTCATGTTAGATCGTTTAGATAACTATTAGCTTTGTAGGTGGTTAGGGTTTATTAGTTTGGTAACTGCTTAGGGTTACCTCTGTAAAGCCATCACAGAACCTATTTAAGATAGGTTTGTGATCTCCCGTTTGTAAGGGTTTTTCCCAAAACAGAATACAAATTAATCAAGCTTGGTTCATGATTTTTCATACATGTTTTGCTGCTTCTTCCTTGTGCGCTTTCCTCTCTTCTCATAGAGCAACCAGTTGTTCTCCTCTGTTCACCATCCTCGAGCTGCTGCCATGGGAGAAATCAGAGGATTAGGGTTTCACGCACCCCTCTGCCAAAACCATTATGGCATCAGAGCAGGTTCGTAACCTGCCTGCTTTCGCTGCTTCCTTCCCTTTCTTTTTCAATTCTTGGTACATTCTTGCAAAGATTCTTGCAAAATGCAAGACAGCAACAAAAAGGAAGAATTTGCACAGAAAACAATAGCAGATCAGATCCTCAATCCCTGCAGTCCTTATTACCTTCATCCAGGAGAGAATCCTGGCCTTGTTCTTGTCAGCCAAAGTCTCAATGAGACCAATTATGCCTCTTGGAGTAGGAATCTGAAACGTGGTCTTGTTTCCAAAAACAAGATTAAATTCATAGATGGCAGTATCAAAGCACCAAAAAAGGATGATCCCCTGTATGATGCATGGGAAAGATCAAACATGATGGTTCTATCTTTGGATTACAAAAACCTTGTCCACTTAAATAGCTGAAAGTGTGGTCTACGTGGAGAATGCTAGAGATCTTTGGGAAGAATTAATCAAGTCTTCAGTCAACTGGTGGAATACATTAGAAAGATATAATAATGGCAATCTTGGATACAACAGTGAGAGTAAAGCAGTTGTGAATGCTGCTGAGAAGCAAAGTGGCTCCAGAAATGTTGATCAAGGTAATTGGAAGCCTCAAGGACGTGGTAGTGGTTGGCGAGGACAAGAAAGAGGAAGAAACCCCAATGCTGGAAAACAGTGTTTCTATTGTCATAAGATGAACCATACCATTGATGAGTGCTATTCTAAGCACGGGTATCCACCTTGGTTCAAGCAAAGATAGGATTTTGGTAATCAAGACAAAGATAACAGTAGTCAGGCTACATGCAATCTGAATGTCAAAGAGGATTTGACAGGAAATAACACTAAGACTGACAAGCAGGACTCTACTGAATTTACTCCTGAACAGATACAAAATCTTCTGCAGTTTATTGAACATGCAGAGAAACCAGGGCATAGTGTGAACCAGGTTCAAAGAAAAGATTCAAACACATCCAATTATACCACTCAACAAGGTAGTATTTCTTGGATTTTAGACACTGGTGCCACTGACCATGTCACATACACTAAAGAACACTTTGATGCCTTTCACAAGATTAAACCTATATGCATAAAATTGCCTAATTCTTCCACTGTTACTGCACATTTTGCTGGAACAGTACAGTTTTCAGAAAATTTTATCATTTTTAATGTCCTCTACATTCCAGAATTTACTTTCAATCTAATATCTGTCCAAACCTTGATCAAGGATTTAAATTGTGTACTAACTTTCTCTTCTAAGATGTGTCAGATTCAAAGCATCCCTACATTGAAGACGATTGGACATGTTGAATTCATCAATGGCCTATATTACTTGCACTCTTTTCCTGTATCAAATAAAAACTTTGTTTGTTCTAGCATAGCTTTAAATTGTAACAACAATAATGCTGACTTGTGGCACTTTAGACTAGGACATCCTAGAAACAAGGTTATTGAACAAATCTGTACCAATTTTCCTTATGTGCAATCAGTGAATAATTTCTATCTGTGATATATGTCATTTTGCCAAATTTCACAAGCTTCCCTTTCCCAAAAGCACTACTACTTCTGCTGCTATTTTTGATCTTATACATGTGGATATATGGGGTCCTATGTCTATTGTGTCAGTTCATGGTCATAAATATTTCTTAAGCATTGTTGAAGATTTAAGTAAACACATGTGGGCTTTTATGATGCATTCCAAAGGTGAAACTAGGTCCCTATTAAGAAATTTCATCACTTTTGCTAAAAATCAGTATGGTAAGAATGTCAAAATCATCATATCTGATAATGGCCCTGAGTTTTGTTACACAGATCTGTATAACCAATATGGTATTGATCATCAACGTAGTTGTGTTGAAACCCCTCAACAAAATGCCATCTTTGAAAGAAAACATCAACATGTTTCGAATGTAGCTCGTAGCCTAATGTTTCAATCTAACCTACTTAAAGCCTATTGGACATATGCTGTTTCTCATGCTATCCATTTGATAAATAGGTTGCCTACTCCTACTCTCAAAAATAAGAGTCCTTATGAAATTTTTCATGGTGACCCCCCTACTCTCCTTGATTTAAAGATTTTTGGTTGTCTTTGCTATGCCTACACTTTAAAAAACAATAGAACTAAATTCGACCCTAGAGCCAGAAAAGGTGTTTTTATTGGATATAAAACAGGTGTAAAGGGATACATAGTTTTAGATATCCAGACCAGAAAGATTTTCATAAGTAGGAATGTTATTTTTTATGAACATGTCTTTCCTTATGTTAACAGTGAAAATAAAACAGAAAATCCTATTAAAGAAGGTGAAGGAAATTTTGATAATATTTTCTGTGATTATATTCATAATGATTGCAGTACCTCTATTACTCAAACTGTTTCTGATCTAAGAGTTCCAGACACTCCTATTCATAATTCTGAGCAAGAAAACCTTGTAGATTCTACAGTAGGGACAAAACCTGATTCTCCTCATGTCAGAAGATCTGACAAAGTTAGGCGCATTCCAGATTATCTTAAGGATTATCACCATTAGGTCAATTTTTCTAATTCTGCTCACAATAATGTAGACTTCAAAAATACTCTTAAAACCCCTTATCCCATCTCTACTGTTCTCTCATATCACTCTTTATCTGAAAAACAGTTAAATTTTACTCTTGCTATTTCTTTTACTAATGAACCAAAGTCTTATTATGAAGCTTGCACTCAACCAGAATGGATCAAGGCTATGGAAAAGGAAATTCAGGCCCTACAGCTCAATAAAACTTGGGATTTAACACCATTACCTAAAGGGAAAACTGTTATAGGTTGTAGATGGGTATACAAGGTTAAGCATAAGCCAGATGGCACCATTGAAAGACACAAGGCTCGACTTGTGGCAAAAGGGTACACTTAACTCGAGGGGATAAATTTCTTAGACACTTTTTCCCCTATTGCAAAGCTGACCACAGTTAGACTTCTCCTTGCTATTGCTGCCACAAAAAACTAGCATCTACATCAACTGGATGTAGATAATGCTTTTCTTCATGGGGACTTAAAGGAAGAAGTGTACATGACCCCTCCACCAGGCCTTGACACTCAAGGACAAGTGTGCAAGCTGCGGAAATCCCTTTATGGACTCAAACAGGCCAGTAGGCAGTGGTTTGACAAACTCTCTTCCTTTTTAATCTCTATTGGTTTTGTTCAATCTCAATCTAACCACTCTCTCTTTATTAGAAATAATTTTAGCTGTTTTTGGCCCTCCTAGTGTATGTAGATGATGTTATTTTAACAGGAAATTCCCTAAAGGATATCGAGGATGTCAAGGCTCTCTTAAACAGTGCTTTCAAGATCAAAGATCTAGGAAATCTCAAATACTTTCTTGGTTTTGAAGTGGCTAGGTCCAAAAAAGGCATACACATATGCCAGCGCAAGTATGCCTTGGATATACTAAGCCAAACTGGCATGATTGGCTACAAGCCTTGCTCAACACCTTACCTTAAAGAATACAAAGATCTATATGATGTTGTTGAAACTCTACCAGATCCTACTGTCTATAGACAACTTATTGGAAAGATTCTCTACCTCACTAACACTAGACCAAATCTCTATTTTTCTATACACTTACTTAGCCAATTTATGCAGGCACCCACTGTCAAGCATTATGCTGCTGTTCAACATGTTCTCAAATACATAAAAGCCAACCCCTCACAAGGATTGTTCTTCCTTGCTGACAATCAAATCCAACTGAAAGCTTTCAGCGATTCTGACTGGGGTACTTGTCTAGACACCAGAAAGTCCACCACTGGATTCTGCATCTTCCTAGGTTCCTCTCTTGTTTCCTGGAAATCCAAGAAACAAGGAACTATTTCTAGGTCTTCTACTGAGGCAGAGTATCGAGCCCTTGCTACTACAACGTGTGAGGTTCAATGGCTTAGCTACCTCCTACGTGATCTCCAAATTAAACCCACACAAACTGTTGTTATGTACTGTGATAATAAATTTGCACGCCACATCGCCCACAACCAAAGCTTCCATGAACGCATTAAGCATCTCGATATTGATTGTCACGTTGTTCGTGAGAAGGTGCAATCCAACCTCTTCTATCTTCTTCCTATCAGCTCTGAAGAACAGCTTGTTGATGGCTTCACCAAGATCCTCCATCGTCGTCAGTTTCGCACTATCACCTCCAAGCTTGGCCTGCTGAACATCTATAGTCCAGCTTGACGGGGGGATGTTAGCTTTGTAGGTGGTTAGGGTTTGTTAGTTTGGTTACTGCTTAGGGTTACCTCTGTAAAGCCATCACAGAACCTATTTAAGATAGGTTTGTGATCTCCCGTTTGTAAAGGTTTTTCCCAAAACAGAATACAAATTAATCAAGCTTGGTTCATGATTTTTCATACCTGTTTTTTTGCTTCTTCCTCTTGCGCTTTCCTCTCTTCTCACAGAGCAACCAGTTGTTTTCCTCTGTTCACCATCCTCGAGCTGCTGCCATGGGAGAAATCAGAGGATTAGGGTTTCACGCACCCCTCTGCCAAAACCATTAATAACCTATACATATTCAAATAAATAAAACACTAAGCATTTGTAGGTATAAAAACAACTTGATTAACAAGTTGTTTGAAAAAAACTAGGTCTGGTTTGTTGTGTGTAGGATTTGCCTTTATATAGTTATAATATTTATACACTGTATGGGTGTATGTTTTAATTATGTAATGTTTAAAAGATAAAATACAAAATTACTGTGGCGGGTCTTATCATATGTATTTTATTTTAAAGATAGAAAACGTTTGAACAAGTTTTCTTATGAATTGTTTATGCTAATGGGTCATTCTTAGAACAATTGGTTGTTGTATTGGGGGTTAATTATAGCATTGACTTTTCTCATAGACGTGTAGATTAGACTCTTTAGAAAAAAGCAAAGTAAACCAAAAAAAAAATTATACTATTTCACCCAAACTCATTTGTCACTTCTAATTCTCATTTAAGCATTTAACTTAGAAGGTTCTGCTAAACAATCAATTAATTACAACCAAATCTACTATCAACTCTTGGTAAAAAGGGAGTACACAAACCACTCTTGGTGATACCTTCTTAGCCAATAAATATATATAGAGAGAGAGATAGACAAATAAACTATAATGATGATGCTCGATATGTATTCAATAAAGATAGAGGTATTAGCCGATAAATCAATATTTCATATCTTGAACTTTCTTTAAAACACAAAATGGAACTAACCTCGTATATTTATAAAAAGGAGAATGCTAATCAGTGCCCTAAGGGCACTGGTTAAGGAATAATAAATGTGCTTTGATATCATCATTTTTACATTGAAAGCTAAAATAATTAAATACAGTAATTAAAATAGTATAAATGCACATAATAAATTTTATAAAGACAAAAATACCCTTTTAAATGTGTAGACAATAACTTACTGTTACAAAACAAGATTTTTGTTATGAAATAAAAGCGAATAACATAGAGAATGACGACAGATAATAGAGAAGAGAAGAAACAAGAGAGAATATAGAATGGGGAGCAACTCATCTATCTATTATTATTGATAGGAAGAGTCCTATTTATAGATACAATATGTAATCCATAAAGGAAACAAATCAACTTAGTTAATACAAATATTTACCATAAACAGTAATGAATCATATGAGTAAATGTATCAAATCAATGGACAATCATTAATTCATAACACTCTCCCTTGAGTGTCCATTGATAAAGAATGTGCCTCGTTAAAACCTTACTAGGAAAAACCCTTTGGGATAAAAAAAAACCTAGTGAAGGAAAAAGAGTACAACATTCTGTATTCTTTAATACAATATTGTTCATCACATATTCTATTTCTCCCCCTCATGTAAATTCACATCATTAAGGTGACAGAGTCCGAATTTGTGAGTCATTTGCTCAAAAGTTTTTCTTGGCAAAAACTTTACAAATAGACTTGTCATATTTTCAGAAGAACGAATTTTTGGATATCTATATCATCCTT
>Ga0214543_1003199_pt1 | contig 31988 bp, 10 predicted proteins | sample CNSS2metaG_FD_160094 | JGI IMG/M metagenome (GOLD analysis project Ga0214543, IMG submission 160094) | Root nodule microbial communities from cowpea collected in UCLA plant growth center, Los Angeles, California, USA - CNSS2 | ecosystem: Host-associated > Plants > Roots > Nodule | place: USA... | reverse complement strand
TATATATATATATATATATATATATATATATATATATATATATATATAAAATAATGGTAAAATTAAAATTTGAACTTTTAAGAATTTATTCACAAAAAAGATATTTCTTACACTATTTTATCTTTGTGACATGAGTTAGGCACATGATATTAGATATTGTGATAGGTTTCGAATCACATGCTTTCTTTGAACTTTTAGGACTACAGTTCCCTTTTTATGTTAGTTATATAATTAATATAGATCCAAGTAATGTAAAAAGCGTGAATTTTTCATGTCAATTTTCATCTCAAAATCCACATATTCAAAATTGTATTTGATCAATAAAAATTAGAACTCACATTTAGTTATTTAAGTCTTTTGAGTCAATTATATATTACATTCGTCTATAAATTAATAATGTTCGTAAATATGATTGTGGTTCCTCATTTAATATAAGTACAAATTAAATACAAATAATGAGAAGTATTTTATATAATAAAATTCACTAGTAGTTAGACAGATAATTTATATTAAATGTTTTGACGCACAAACACGATACGTGTATCAGACACAATACGTATTCAATACGTCGATACGTTTATTTTGAAAATAGTAGGACACGATACGTGATAAATATGCGATATATGAATATCGAAAAATAGGTACAATAATTCTTAAAAACATAATAAATATATGATTGTTATTTTGTTAATCCAAAATAAAATTATATGTATTAAAGTTATCAACATAAAAAAATATAAATTATTGTCATTATAAAAGTACCACGATAGGAAAACTCTTAAATAATGACCAATTTTAGTTACTAAAAATATGTTAGAGACCAATTTCCTAATTAGAGACCAATTTATAAACTAATTATTTTGGTAGTAGCTAATGTTAGTGACCAATTATTTTTATTTTGGTAGTCAAAATCTCGGTAACTAATTTTACTGGCCAATTTAGAAATCAATTCATAATAAAAATTATTTTAATTATCAATTTAGAGACTAATTATAATTTTTTGAAACTATTTTAGTTGTCAATAATTTTTAGTTTTAAAATTGATACTTAAATTGGTCACTATATAGTGACTAATTAATTTTGTTACTAAAATTAATCATTATTCAAATATTTTCTTGTACTATATTACCTTTGTAAATTAGATGCTCTATTGATAAGTATGGATAAAGTATCTTAAAGCATCAAGTACGAATACATGTCAGATATAGATATAGATACGTATCAAACACAGATACGTGACCCACTTTGAAATATCGATACATCATATAGTTTATTCCTATGAACATGAAGTCATCTTAACCTCAAATGAGTTGACTTAGATGTAAAAAACAATGTACACTAAATTATATCAATCATTAAATTTATTATAATATAAAATATAAAATATATACACAACAGAGAAAATATAAGAATTACTTAGCGTTAGATATGTTGTCATATGGCTTGACTACTCTTTCCACAAAAAGAAAATTCTCAAAGACATCTCTCACTATTTTAATCTCTTTAGTGGACACAAGGATTTGAGTGGGATGCATTCTACAAATTTCCCTTTTATCAATATGCTAAAAGGTGAAAAGGTCAGCGTGATTCATCAATCATTTGTCTCGTAAAAAAACAATTAAAATTGTTGGATGTAAAAATCAAAATTAAATTATAGTTTAGAAAAATAAAATTGTTGGATGTAAAAATCAAAATTACATTATAGTTTAGAAAAAAAAAACATAGTTAATCTTTAAATAAATATACTAATATTTGTTCTATCTTTATTAAAAATACACGAGTAGTCACCTCATCACCAAAAGTTTTACACTAAATTGGAACTAAATTTTATATCTTTTTATTCCCTACTTTATTCAAACTTACAATAAGGAATTAAAATTGTTTTTTCTTCTACTCATTCAATAAGTTAAGGAAATTTATAATGAGATTAGTAAATTTAGGATAAAATACCTTTTTAGTTTACATTTTTGTCAAGTTTTATCACTTCAATTCTAATTTTGTTTTAATGCTTAAATAGGTCTCAATTTTTGTTAATTTTGTTCAATTTGGTCTTTTTTTTTGCTAACACCATTTAAATCATTAGCGACTATGAATAGTGACGATCACGTGTCACTTTGTGATTTTTTTGATTTTTTTTTAAATTTTTTAAATGTTCACATGTCAACCCAACAACATATTACCGGTTAGAGTCAATATTTTATATTCAATTTGGTTTCTATATTCATTATTTTTGTTCAATTTAGTCCTAATTTTTTTAAACATGAACTAATTTTGTCCCTCTCCAAATTGAAACCAAATTTAATTTTTATATTAAAATTCACATTTTTTTATTAAATATATTAAAATTCACATCATTATAACTATTATATAAAAATTAAATTTGGTCCCAATTTCGAGAGGGACAAAATTACTCAATTTTAAACAAAATTAGGACTAAATTGAAAAAATAAATAGCAAATATAGGAAATAAATTGAATATATAACATTGATTTTGATACGTTTGGCATGCTGCTGCGTTGACATGTGGACATTTAAAAAAAATATAAAAAAAATAACGAAATGACACGTAACAATCACCGTTCATGGTCAGTAATGATTTAAAAGGTGTTAGCAAAAAAATACCAAATTGTATAAAATTGACAAAAATTTGAACCTATTTGAACACAAAAACAAAATTATGATTGATTCGACAAAACTTGACGAAAATTATGAACAAAATACATTTTAACCTAACCTTTATTACCTAAAATCTCTCTTATAAATTAAACAAAACTAAAATAAAGACAATAATTTGATCATCTATAACAAAATATAAAGAAAATTCTCTCTTTTGTGTCCACATTTCATATTATCAATTATACCCTTTACAATGTAATTATTTATTGAATTGTTTAAAATTAACAGTTACTTTTACCTATTTTCTATAAAACGGGGTTTATTGTTTTTCCTTTTTTTTATTCATCAACAATTATTCTCTCTATTCATTTCATTTTAATTTTAAAAAATATACATTTATTTTATATATTAACTTAACAACATTACACTATTATCACCTACTAATATAATATTATTCATATTTAAAAAATCATACACACCACCACCAGTATGTTTACGTTGAATATCTTTGCATTTCTAACTATTATAGAAATGTTAAAAAAGAACCTCAACTATCATTTCTTGAATGTCAAATCACTTTACATAAAAAAATTTAAGAAGTTCTAACTTCTACCTTGCATCTCCATTGTTTTCTTCGTCTCCTCCAATGTTTTCACACAGCCTAAGTACCATTTTTCAATATCAACTCACAAATTGAAAGCTATCCATTTTGAACCTAATATATCAACTGATCCACAAAGTCATAACTCATCAAAACACCAAAAATTCAAGTCTAATATCAACTATAAATTTCTTAATCTTCATTCCTCTTCGGCAACTAAGATATAACAGAAATTTACACTAATAAAATAAAATATAATAAAAAACTTCTTAATTTCATTTAAAATAATAAAAAAATAAGTTGTTTAGTCTATTAAAATCATTAAAGACGGTTAGAAAACTTGGATTTGCATATTATCTTTATAATTTATATAAAAAATATTTATTTCATTTTTATAATCGATAAGCAATGACCAATTAATGATTATGATTTTTTATAATTTATGTAAAATAGATAATTTTACGAGATATCCAAATTCAATCTCACCTTAGTAATTAAAAAATAATAATTTTTTTTATCAAAATTAAATAATTAAATTATACTATTAAATTTTTATAATTAATAAATAATGACTAATTAATAATTAATATTTTTTATAATTGACGTAAATTAGATAATTTTACTGGATATCCTGATTCATACTCACCTTAATGACAGAAAAAAAAATTATATTTGAAATTTTTTATCAGAACTAAATAATTAAATTAGATTACATGAATGAATTCTACCTCATCTCATTCAATGTTTCTTCCTTTTAGCGTCTCTTACCATCTTTTGTAATTTTACTATTCTCTCTTAAGGTTTCACACAAAGAAATTGGAGAGAGAAAATGTGTAATTTTTCAATTTCTCACACAAAAATTTAGATGTATAGAAAATTTTACGGGTTATTCGAATAAGATTCAAGTCAACCCAACTCATATTAAAAGTTCTACCTTTGTATTTGCATCATGATTAAAAAATAAAAAAATTGTTATTTTATGTATATAAAATATTATGTAGACATTGTTATAAAACATAGATTTTCATTATGTCTTTATGATTAAAATGAAAATTAGGTCCACGTCTTATCTTCTATGACAATTAAACAATTATGCTATTTACATATATAAATTTACTGGATCTAATTTTAGAGGTAACGTCACAAATACTATATAAAATAATGTTACAAAATTTGCAATTTCATCTTATCTTTGTAATTAATATAAAAATTATTCATTACATTTTATTAATTGACAAGTAATGACCAATTAATAATTAAGGTTTTTTTATAATTCACATGAAATAGATAAAATAGATTATTTTACGGGCCAGATTAAAACTCACCTTAATAACAAAAAAAAAAATACTTTTTATCAAAATTAAATAATTAAATTAGATTACATGAACGAATTTTACATCATCATTCTCATTCAATGTTTTTCCCTTTTTAGCCTCTCCTACCATCTTTTGTATTTTTACTCTTCTCTCTTAAGTTGCACACAAAGAAACATGGGAGAGAAAATGTGTGATTTTTCAATTTCTCACACAAAAAAGTTAAATAAATAGATAATTTTACTGGTTATCCAATTAATACTCAGTTGAACTTAGGGGTGGCAAAACGGGCCAACACGGTCTGTTTTGGCCCAGTCTGTCTGTGACCTGCAAAAAAGACCGGGTCGGGTTGGCCCGCCACCAATAAACAGGTTAGATATTGTAACACGTCCTGTCTTAGGGCGGGCTGGCGAGCTGGCCCACCTTTTTTTCTAATTTTTTAATTTTTTTAATTTTTTTAATTTTTTTAATTTTTTTAATTTTTTTTAACTTTTTAATTTTTTTTATAAATTTATTATATAATATAAAAAAAGTATTATTTTTTAATTATTTTTAATTTTAAACATAAAATTAAAAAAAAAAAAAAAGGTTGACGGCCCAGGGCGGGCTGGCCCGTTTTGGCCCGCTAAACTTGTGGGCTAGGCGGGCCGGGTTACAACGGGTTGACAGGTTGGAAATTCTAACCCGGTCTGCCCTTTTCTTGGCGGGCTGGCGGGCCTGGCCTGCTTTGGCATCCCTAGTTCAACCCGACTCATGTTAAAAGTTTCACATCTTTACTTGTATCATGATTAAAAAATCAAGTAGACTATTTTACATGTATAAGTTTGTCTAATCCTCTTAAGACCCACTTTTCGTTTTAAGTAAATGGGTTCAGCTTTAGTGAGTAAGGGTCCATAGTCAGCCCATTAGTTGCCTCCAGAACCCCTTCCCAGCCCCTCACTTTCATTTTGTCTCCTTTTCTATAAATAGTTCACCTTCTTCCTCCTAGTGTTGAAGTAGGAGCTGTACTAGGGCAATTGAAAAACCCTCCTTCCAGTTAGCAGAAACCATTTTTCTCCATGTAAGTTGAGAAAAACCTCTCTCTTTTCCTTTTCGTTTTTCTGTCCCTAAACTTTAGTTCCACGTTAAACTCTGAATTGGTTTTCTTTTTGTCCTCCAATGTTATGTTTTCAGCTCCTTAAGTAGTTTTAGGTTATGGTGTCCCTTCCTCTTAGGGTTCCCCTTCACAGTAGCTTTGCCAAGGTAAGGGAAGCTAGGACTTTGAAACCTTTTTTTTAGTGTCTTGCATATTTTTGGTTTTGAATCGTGCTTAAAATGCTGGTTTGATGTTTGTGGTTGTGTTTTTTTAGTTTTGTTGTTTGGGATTTTAGGTTTTTGCATGTTGTAACCAGTGGAAATATGTTATTCTAGCTTAAGCGAGATCAATCTATTTTAAGCGAGATCAGTCTAGCTTAAGCGAGAATTGCTACAGAATTTTAATTCCTTACATTAACTTGTGATTGACTGAGTTAATGTTAAAAATATGATGTATGAAGCTATGCATGGATGATGTGACATTTTTTTTTACCTGTACTTGATATGTTTAGCTTGGGATGATAATGTTCTTAGATAACATATGGAATATTAATGATGAAAGAGTTTCAAGGAAAATTCTTGGTGATGGTGTGGTTAGTGTATGTCTTGATATAAGAGATATCTAGATAAAGGAAGGTATTTTGAACTATGATAATCATTCACACTCATATAAAGTAGAATGAATTATGTGGTGAGAGTGATAGAAAGTCCTAGTCTTGGGACGTGTTTGGGCCCAAGGCATAATGAGATTAACCTTGTGTGTGGTTGGGTGATAACCTTTTGTGTCTGGACTCTCTGTAGAGTTTAGAAACAAGCACATGTGCATACTTCTTTTAGAATTCTATATCAAGGACATTATCCGGATAATCGAGTTGAGAGTCCATTAATTGTTTAGATGAAGATAAGCATGTGAATAATTCTTTGGTTGTACATTGCTTGTGTTTCATAACTTCTTTATTTAACTGTTAAAAATTATTTTCACTAGCTCACCCTTTCTATTTGTGTTTGTGTTCTTTGTTTGGTTTTTCCTATTTGTGATGATCACCAAATCCTTGGTGTGAGCAGATGTGGAGACTCTTGGTGATTATGATCTTGACGAAGATGCTGCTGTTTAGTTAGGCTCCCTGCATTCTTTATTGCTCATTGTCAAGGTTATGAACTGCTATTTTAATTTCCTTGCTCTATCAGCAATATTTTGTTAATTGATTCATGTTTAGTCTATGTTCAAGGCATTGTGTTGTGCCTTTGGGTAGTCCTTTTAGTATATTATGGATGACTGTAATGGATTATTCTTATATATTTTCGGAGGGTGCTCTATTTTATACTATAAATAAACATGCGACGTTTTATTTTATTAGATGTATTCTATTAAAGTGGGACGTTACAATCCTGATGTCAGACGTGACATTAGATATTATGTAGACACTGTTATAAAACTTATATTTTTATAATATCTTTATGATTAAAATGAAAATTAATTACTATTTTTTATTATTATTAAGTAATGACTAATTATTGATTGTGTGTTTTCATAATTTACATTAAATTAGATAATTATATAGGTTATTTTACCAAGACTAAATTGAATCCTAATCATGCTAGAAAGGTCTGCATCTTGTATGGTAATGATTTTTCAGAATTTATATTAAATAGTTAATTTTACATGTTATTTGATAAGACTCAAGTAAATTTGATGACTTTTTTTTTTGTATTTCGAGGTCACTTTGATGCCAAAATTGTAAAAATGGGTTCATTTATTTTTTATTTGTAAAATAGGGACAAGTCATTAGGATGTATGACAACATTGTAGATAAAGTTGTCATGTATCCTGCCGGTTTCTATATATATTTTTTAAAAGTAAAGTCGTCCTGTATCAAGACGGTTTCAGTGAATGAATAAAGTGAAGTCGTTAGAACCCATGACGACTCCACTTTGAGTTTTTTTTTTTCTTTTTGAGAATAGCATAATGAAAATTAGACTTGTCAAATTGGCCCATTTCTCATGATTTGGCCTTGGCCCATATGGGCTGGGGTTAGAAAAGCCCACAGGGCCAAAAAGCCCCTTATGGAAAAAGCCCACAGGACCCAAAAGTCCACAAAAGCCCTATGCTATAGGGCCAGCCCATGGGCCTTTTTTTTAGAAAAAAATATTCATTCTGAATACAAAAAAAATGGAAATAACTGAAAAAAAACACAACAAAACAACATATGCATCTTCCCTGTTTTGCATCCATATGTATCAGAATGAAGTAGGATTGAGACTTCAAATTCAATCAAGAATTTAAAACTGATAAGAAATTAGCAGTCATCACAAGCGATACATGTTAAGATGAAGGCACTAGACAGTTGAAATAGTACAATATATTGAAGAATTTTCCCATAATTTTTCCTTAGCTAGCACTAACCAGAAGCCCCTAAAATACAATCATCAGCATCATCCTTTACCACCTTTGAGGTATCAACGTCTCCGCTCCCAGTGTTGGAGGGGGAAATAAGTATATCAATTCTTATTGGTAAAGTAATACAAAGCAGATAAAACTTCAATAATTCTTACCAATCAAGAATATCGAGAATTTTTGGTTTCCCATCTGAGGCCACCTGTAATCCAGCTGCAGCCGGGTCTACACCAGAATCTGCAAACAAGCAGCTCTTATGATTAAACTAATTTATTATATAAACAAGTACATCATTTGATCATCAGAATATAAACATAATAGATATTAGTCGATGAAATTTTTTTAAGGAAATAAATTAGATCAACACTATGCCAGTGACAGTACTACGTGGTGAAAATTGCATCTATGAAAAATTATACTCATGCAAGGTCAATTATATTGAAGACTCTAAAGAGCTACAATACTTCCCCTCTAGCCTCGATGTACCTATTTTATATGTATACGAAAGCATAAAATAGTTTATCCACTGCTTCCAATTTAGCTTCACCATTTTTTATACTTGTCCAGAAATTCAATTGTGATAATCTGAAAAACAACAATTTTATGTCAACATTAGACACATTTCACACAGTATAAATAATTTTATCTCAAAGAATTAAACACCAAGGATTTAAAAAGTAAAAGCTAATTGATATTCAAATAATTTGTCTTTTTAAGACAATTAAATTCTGAGAGTGATTTCTCAACTTCAATCTTAATATGTTTGGGAAGATCCTCAACAGTTCCTTTACATTAATCTATTTTACAAATGAAATGTTTTACTTAAAGAATTAAACACCAAATACATTGAGATAATGGACTAAGCATATAAGATAACCTGAAAAAGTGTCATTGTTGGTGACTTTCAACATCTTCAAGAAGTTTAGACTCATCAATGATTCCCTCATGTCCAAAAATATCTTTAACAACTTCATATATCACATAACCAATTGATACAATCAAATCACTAGTCTAGAGTTAATTATTAATGTAAAGTGACTTTAAAACTAACAACATATAGACTTACCACTAGGATTTTCAGAAAATCCATGTAACCAATTTTGAGTACAAATCAATATTTGCACATGATCAAGAAGAATGGAGCTTCTATATTTAGAGAGTACACGCCCACCTTTACTAAAAGCCGACTCTGATGCAACTATAGTAGTGGGAATACTAAGCACGTCTCGAGCCATTATAGACAATATGGGAATTTTTTTCTCACTAATCTTCCAATATTTGAGCACATCAAAATCTTCATTGTCTTCATCATCATCTATTGTTGGTTCACCTAAATAAGCATCTATCTCGTTCTTGCCAACGATAGATTTTAATTCATTCTGATACATTTTAAATCCTACAATGCATTACATATTAATTATCAAAATGAAACAAGAAAAAATGAAAACAATGAACACCAAGTATAAAATGCTTATAGAAATAATCCTCGATCTCTTCAACTTTCTCCCTTCAGTATTGGATTGAGACATTGATATGGATTCAGTAGGTGATTGGGAGAGAGAAACACCAGGAATAGACAAGTTTTTTACATATTCTTTAAACAACCTCTTGAACTTCTCTAACATTTTCTTTGTTTTCTCTCCACATGTCAAAGGATCCAATTTTTTATAACAATACGTTATAAAATCAACTTTTAGTCATGGGTCAAGAATAGCTCCAAAAGCTAACCCAATACTATACTCCTTCCAATACTTTTGAAACTTGTCTTTCATATTCAAAGTCATTTCCCTTAAGGTGACATCTTCATTCAACAAATTCTCTTCAATGATAAGCTGAATTTTCCAAATTTGCATAAAATACAAGTTTGAAGTGGGATAAGATGAACCAGACATCATGTTTGTGATCTCATAAAATGGTTCTAAGAATTGACACATTTTCTCTCCCCTATTCCATTCCTCAGAAGATGGACAATTTTTATAATTCCTATCAACCACTTTGAGAATTTCAAAAGCTTTCTTGTATTTGATTGCACTTTCAAGCATCAAATAAGTCGAATTCCATCTTGTAGTTACATCTAATCTCAAACCAATGCTTATATTTATGCCAGCATCACTAACACATTCTTTGAATTTGAGAGTTCTTCCATCTGATGATTTAACATACTTAACACTCTCTCTAATACTATGAAGTGCTTTGTCAACCACCTTTAAACCATCTTGAACTATCAAATTAAGGGTGTGAGCACAACATCGTACATGGAAAAACTCACCGTTACATAATAAATTTCTATGAACACAAAGATGGCTTTTCAAAATGTCTTGCAAGATATTATTTGCAGAAGCATTGTCCAAGGTAATTGAGAAAATTTTCTTTTCAATACCCCATTGCTTTAGGCAATCAAACACAACACTTTCTAGTTCAACACCAGTGTGTGGTGGTTTCATTCGACAAAAATTAAGAATCTTACTTGTCAATTTCCAGTTTTCATCAACAAAGTGTGCAGTTAGGCAAATATAGCCCTCAGAAGTAACTGCAGTCCAAACATCAGAAGTTAAACAAATTCTATTAGGAATCCTAGACATGCTTTGCTTAACTTTATCCATCTCTTCCATGTATTCCTTTTCCACATCTAAAACAGTAGTGTTCCTACATTTCATGTCAACATTAGGATTAATGTATTTTATCCACTCTCTAATTCCTTCATATTCAACAAAATTATAAGGAAGACTATGTTTGATTATGGCTCTCGCAAGTAACTTACGATGAATCTTTTGATTGATTCTTCGTGTCCCAAACTTTCCTTCTTGATAAAGATTCATATCCATATCTATGTTTGGAATACTTCTACACACGTTGACATGCCGACTTAGATGCGAAGTCCCATAATTATTTTTAGTAATAGGATTTTTTCCAACTTTATAGTTATTGCCACAATACTTACAAGCAGCCTTTTCAATGCCATCCTTGTCTTTTCCTACTTTTGTGAAAAAATTCCAAACATTTGAGACTTCCTTTTTATTTGTGGTTGCACTTTCAGATGGACCAGGAGTTTCAGATGCAAGATCATCAACCAAAACTAAAGGGTTACTCTTAGGGTGGTCCATATTTAAAACTCTTCAACCCACTATCTAAAACTCAAATAAAAATGTAACAGGTAGGCAAGCATCTGAAAGAATAAAGAAATTATCATTATGTGATAATATATACATTATATGTGACTTTGATTCAAACAATTATAAATAGCATAGAAACATTACATGAGAAAAAAACATTCAATCAGAGTTCATAGGTACTAACCTTTGTTTCTAGATGTGGTCCAGGCAGTAGCTTCAAAATTTCTTGAACAAGATGCCTAAAAAAGATCAATAACATTCATTAATGATTTAGTTGATCATCCAGACCGAATGGCATGTTGGACCAGTCAAATTTTGAGTGGTGCATATCTAGAGAAGACTATGTTGCAAATCAAATGCACATTTTGCAAATCAAGATAAGATATCAACATAAGAAAAGAAAATATTTTCAATGCAAAGACGTGATTTGAACACATAAAAGCAAGGCTCTTTTTTCCATTTGATTTGAACAAATCACATGCTGGGCTTCAACTTGTCAAAACTATCTACTTAACGAGCTAGCATGTGTATGAGACACGTGGAGGTCTTCATGAAGGACTTTTCCATTAGATAATGGATACTTTTATAGCACATAAAGGATTAGGGAGAGGACTCAGTTAATCAACAATACATTTATGATTTTTGAATGAATTAGGTCAGAATACAATTGAGATTCAATTTAAATTAAAAACAATATAAGCTGGTGCATAGTAATTTTCTGAAGCATTGACCTTTGTTCATTATCACGTCTCTAGTGAAGCAAGTGCCGAATGGCAACAACTGCATCACCTTTGTGCTCCCGCAAAGTTCTTTTCGTAACCTTTTTGTCCAACTGATTGAAACAATAATAAAAGTATGTCAATCCATTGGAATAAAAGTTTCTAGATAGATTGATGAACAATCTGATGAAGTTACCTCTAGCTCATTAGCAATTATATCAACATCTGCTGCATTTATCTTAACAACAACTAATTCTTTCTCCCTGTGATTGGATCAAAATATATACTATAGTTAAGAGATTGATGTTATACAGATTATCAATGCAGTATTAGGCAAGAGGGAATGGAGAATTAAACATACAACTTTTTAATTTTTTTATCATTATTCCGCCTGAGTCTTTCAGGTATAAGAAAGTATACATATTCTTCTCTAGTCAATCTTTAAAAGCATCAAAATTCAAAATTATGGTGGTCCTTCTAAATACAACATGCTCTTCTTTACTCTAGCAACAAGTGGAGATAACATAGGGCCTCATCCTCATCTTCTTTTTAATTAAAAGAGGAAAAATAATTTGTTGCCCCATTCCTCCCATCTTTCCACAACAATCCAATTAATTGATTTTTCCGATAAAAGTATATATAACTTCCCCAATCATTTTCAGAAGTTCTAAAAATTATTGAAACAAGATGGGGTAAAATTTGACGAACCCGTATAGGCAAATAGGGGCAATAGGTTAAGGAGAATTTGAACTCTCTGGAAGCAACTCGAAGATGATGGAGAAAAGAAGAAAGAAGAATCTGCAACACTCGAAGATGATGGAAGATAGTGAGCCCCTTCGCACCGTCGTGAAAGAGAGAGAACGACCAAACTTCGCACTGCCGTGAAATGAGTTTTATTGGAAAGAAACGGAAGAGAAAATGAATTGATTTAGTTTTAGGGTCGGCCCCACTGTAACCCTGTCCCAACCCATTTTATATGGGATTCAAGGGGCTGGGGCTTTAAAAAAAACCCTTGTTGATTGGGCTAAAAATATAAGATTTATTTTTAAAGGAGGTTAAGGTCAGCCTGTGGGTGAATGGCTTAAATGACACCTCTAATAAAAATATATATTATAGCAAATGAAATACTTCTCTCCCTTTTCAATTCCAATGAGTAGGTTCATTGTAACTGACTTAAATGAGCGGATTTGTGGGTGTTTACATGTGTCAAACCTTTATTGGGGTGTGTGAAAGCCAAGTTGAAACTGCAACATTGGTGAAAAGTGAAGACGTTAAGCTAGATGACGACTTCACTTTTTTATATACACAGAAACGGACATCTATTAAGACATTTTGAAAAGAAAAACCAACAGATAGAGGACGACTAACAACTTAACCCTATTTTACAACAAAAAAATTCAACAGACCCACTTTTATAGTTTTCACTTTAAAAGACCCCAAAATAAAATAAAAAAAAGCCAAATTTGACTCATGTTAAAATATCTACGTCTTAACTTGTATTATAATGATTTTTCATAATTTACATTAAATAGATAATTTTACAGGTTATCACCGAGACTCGTGTGATTATGAATCATATTAAGAAAATCTACATCTTGACTTCTTTATTATAATTGAACAATTAAACTATTTTACATGTATAAATTTTCCTGGACCTAATATTAAATGTGACGTAAGACACGGTTATAAAATTGGATTTTCATATTATCTTTATGATTAAAATAAAAATTATTTATTACATTTTCATAGTTGATAAATAATGATTAAGATATTTTATAATTCAGATTAAATAAATAACTCTCTCATATTCAAATTCGCCTTAATAATAACAAAATTTATGTTTTAGTATTTTTATAAAAGTTAAATAATTAATTTAGATTAGATGAATGAATTCTACATCATCTCATTCAGTTATAAAATTTGAATTTATACAACTTGAAAAGTTTTTAATTCAAGTGAAACATATAATATATATATATATATATATATATATATATATATATATATATATATGTGTGTGTGTGTGTGTGTATTAATAATGATAAAATTAAAATTTGAAGATTTAAGAATTTATTCACAAAAATGATATTTCTTACATTCTTTTTATCTTTGTGACATGAGTTAGGCACATGATATTAGATATTGTGATAGATTTAGAATCACATGCTTTTTTTTAACTTTTATGCAATGTTCCTTTCGGTGGTTGGAACTGTGCGAGGTAATTTGAGAGAACAGATTTTATAGGTTGCTCATGTTCCTTTTGAGCGATTTAAAACGATGTGAGAGAGCGGATTTGGAGAATGAATGTTTAATCCATCTCTGCAAAAGTGGGCTGATAGTCGAATTATCTGCGGGACATTACCAAAATACCCTTGTGTTTATCAAGTTTCCCATGCAAAAACATCTGCCATGATTCCCTACACCGGAGTGTGTTATTGTGAATGTTGTTTGGCAACATGGTGGTCGTAAATCATTGTGAGAGGTGAGTGATGGTGTTACTGCGACACAACATGGTTGTGTGTGTGATTGTTGAGTGCATCCATGGGGGGAAGAATATGAGGTGCTTGGGTGTGGTGGGGGAGGAAGAGGATAGAGGGGTGGGCTGTGGTGGCGCACTTAGGTGAAGGAAGGAGGTGGTGGCATGTGGTGGTGATGAAGTCCATAGTGTTAGGATATGCATTGGTTAGCTAACCAGTGTGGTGCAAGTGTGTGTGTGTGTGTGTATGACACCGATTATGTGACCGATGTCTTGGCATGAAGGGGTTTGACACGATTATGACACCGGTGTCGTGTGTGTGTATGTGTGTGTATTTTTTTTAAACTTTTTTTTAATTTTTTTTAACTATATTTATATAACTTTTGTTTAAAATTTAATTGTATAATTTTTTTAAAAATTTAATTAAATAAATTTTTTTTACATTCATAAAAATTTAATTTTTTTTATTTTAAAATTTCATACAATTTTAATATATTTTTTAATTTGTATTAATTAATTATAATTATTTTTATAACAAATTAAAAATCATCCTCTTTTTCCATCAAGGCTATTTTGGTAATTTTCTAATTCTATCTATTTTTACAATTAATTTTATCTATCACATTAATCAAATCTCTCACTAACTTTTATAAAACTTATCTCCAAATTCATTCACTTTACTAATTTACTCAAAAAAATATAAAAATCCATCCATCTAAATCTATACAAATCCATCTTTACACTCTCCCTCATATCCACCCCAAAGGAACATACCCTCAGGCTATAGTTTATTTTGAGTTGGAAATAATTCTTTGGGAAGATAGAATGTGAAGTACATGAGACAGTCATAAGAAACGGGTTAAATAATAATTTTGGATAGATTTTCAAAATATATCAATAAACGGTTCTTCTGACATTTTTAATATTAGATATCTTCTACTTTTTATCTTAGTTATATAATTAATATAGATCCAAGTAATGTAGAAAGCGTGTATTTTTCATGTCAATTAAATTCCTAACAAAAATAATTTTCATACCATGTCAATTAAAGAAAGAATTGGCAATAAAAGACCTCAAAATGTTGTAATATCTTTTCTTTTTCTCAAATTTCTACTATGATTAAAGCTTAGTTGCAACCAATTTCCTGTTAATTATAGTTTTAATTGGCATGCATTTTTAATATTAGATTTGTTTTCGTTGTTTACCTCCTCATATATTAATATATATTTTCATGCACATATTACAGACACAATTCATAGATAAAGATTTTTAAATTTCTATGAATGTTATCATTTTTAGCTTAGTTTACTAAAAAGTTAATGATGCATTCAAGTATATGAACAAATGTTTAAGTTCACAAAGATCATACTCTTATTAAACAAATGTTCCAGTTATCACAAATAAAACTACACAAATTTACAAGTTATTACAAAAAATACTTCAAAAAGTTATATTTATCACTCTTAAATGTTTAATACTAGAATAGAAATGCTAAAATGGACCTCAACTATCATTTTACATTAAGAAATTTAACGAGTTCTAACTTATACCTTGCATCTCCATTGTTTTCTTGGTCTCTCTTCCAATGTTTCACACAACCTAATTACCATTTTCAATGTCAACTCCATTTTGAACATAATATATCAACTGATCCACAAAGTCATATACCTCATCAAAACACTATAAAATCAAGTCTAATAAATATTAACACAACACCAATCTTCATTCTTCTTCGGGAACTAAGATATAACAGAAATTTACACTAATAAAATAAAATAAAATAAAAACCTTCTTAATTTCATTTAAAATAATAATAAAAAGTTGCTTAGTCCATTAAAATCTGTAAAGATATGACATTGACATGCTTGCCTGCAATTTTAAACCATTTAAAAAAAATACCGAAGCTAAATTGAATTTTTTAAATGCATAAAGCTCCAAAAATTTTGATTGACTTGTCATCTTATTACAGTTAAAATTAAAAATGTCACTAGTGATGTCCGATTTATTTTAATTATTTAAATTATAATTTCTTTTAGTTATTTATTTATAACATGCTTATTAATACTAATATAAATATTATAAAAATAAAATTATTACATTGTACGTTAATGGAATGTATTAATAATTATTATCATTTGAATATAATTATTTTGTCAATATCAATTTAATATAAATACCAATATTTATTCAACATCACTTTTACTATAATATAAAATAAGTATTACTAGTATTTTTTACGCTTTTAAACAAGTATTATATAACATTATATTCTCATATAAATATTTATATATCTAAAAAGTAAAACGTTACATCTTGAATTTTAAAATTTTAAAATTTAGACTCTAGATTTTTATTTTTCGTAGAGATTATAATTTTATTGAAAGTTCTTTTTTTAAATAAACTATATTTATAAAAGTTTTCTATGTTTGATTTCATACTGCTGAGTTAATGAACTTTATGATCAAAATATTAGATTTTTGACACTCAGCTTTTATGTGTAAAATTCAAGCATTTTGACAGTAGGATTCAAACCTTCTAACTACATAATAATAATAACAGGTGTTTTTGTATTTTACACTTGACTTCTTCCTCAATAGATATTTCTAGTTTCTAAATATCTCAAAGGTGATTGTTTTCTGTGCATACTCCAAACAAAGCCTTATCTTCATTCTTCTTCGCTTCCAAATTGGCATGGCTTCCACAGTGTTCACATATCCTTCTCTTCACCTTCACATCCACTCACAAAAACCATCAAATCCATCACACTTTTCCATTCACAGCCAACCCAGAAACCACTTTTCCATCAGATGCACATCTCCAGAATCCACTCCTCTCGAGGACAATTTTCTAACCCCAGACCCTTCCTTCAGCACAGTGAACAGCGAAGAATCTTTTCCCATTGAGAAGAGAAGAAGGTCAGAGATAGTGAGAGAAAGAAGGGGAAAGAAGCTTGTGCAGCCTGAGCCTCCAAACTTTGAAATTGGATGGAAGAGGACAAAAGAGATAAAGCAAGAGGTGCCAGTAGGGTATGTGATAGCTGACTTCTTGGAGAAGCTAGAGACCCTCATGGGGAAGCAGTTTGGATCAACAGAACTGTTGGCAAAGGTGGGAGAAATTGTGGCTGAGAGGGCAAGAGAAGAGGCTGAGATTCTCATGGATGAAGGGAAAGTGGAGGAGAGAATGGTCACTGAACTTTTCAGAGTGTTGAAGTTGATGGAGATGGATTTGGCTATGGTGAAGGCTTCTGTCAAGGAGGAGACTTTGGGAGAGAGGCTTGAGCAGGCCAAGGCAAGGTGCAGGCAAGCCATTCTTGTTGCTTATTCCTTTTGAACTCTCTTTCATGGGGATTCTGTGTCACAGTAGAGATACACAGTGTTACAGTGGTGAACAACTTGAAGCAACTGATATATAAGTGTGTTTGGATTACTAAATTGATTTTTGTCTAAAAGTGGATTAACAGTAAAAGTATAAAATTTTAATTCTGTGTAAGAATTTATTGAAGTTATAGGTCAATTTAGAATTGATCCAGGGTTGGTAATTAATTTCTAAGGACAACAATAAAACATGGAAAAAATTTGTTTAAATCACTTGAATAGCTACTTTAACATGTTTGTAACTAATTTAATTTATCACTTATCAGCATTTCTTTATGCACGTTAATGACAAAAATAAAAAATTAAATCTTCATAACAGTTGAGGTTATAAAGATGATTTCATCGTCATTATTAACAACTAGCAAACACACTAACGCGACGACGCATGTGTATTCACAATTTTTAAGATCAATAACAAATATATAATTTTTAAAATAATTATAAATATAAAATTAAAAGTAAATATATGTAAAAAGAAAATTTAAATAAAGATTTAAAACAAAAGAGAAGAATGATTAAAAAAAAATAAAATATGTAAAAAAAAAATAATTAAAAAAAAATTATTTATAAAATAATTAATTTTTAAAATAACTAAAGATAAAACGAGTATTATGAAATGTGAACACAAAAAGAGAAATTCCATCTATTGTTATAGATTTTAGTTTCTAAAAATATTACTATTTCAATTTTTAAATTTGAATCGATGCCAACTGTTTAATTCGTTTTTTTATTAGCAGTATATGTACATACGATACGATTAACTAAATCAAATAAGAAAAATTGCTCCTACCTAACATATATTCTGATGAATAACACTTAAAGGTTCAATTTTAAAATAGACATTCATATTTTTTTACTTTTTAATAAATTTCACTAATATATATATATATATATATATATATATATATATATATATATATATAAAAGAAGATGTTTACTTCTTATTTTATACGAAAATACCGAATTAATTTCAACTTAAATAAACAATTATGTCAATATAAAATTAAATATAAAATAGAAAAAAAGAATCTTTTATAAAAATTATAGATTAAATAAAAGACATGGATATCACTATATTGAAAACATGTATGAAAAGTAAATATTCTTTTATTAAAAACGAGATAAGTGAATCAATTTAAAAATTACAAAGAGAATAAATTTAATTTTAATAAAAAATTAAGAAAAATATTTTTCTTTTATTTTAAATCTAAACAAATTGTAAATGTCTAACTATAGGTAACTGCAATTTCCCAGCAGAAATACCTAGTTATGAAATGATTTCCAAACCTATCAAGTTAAAAAAAAATAATAATAATGTCTTCTACTTGAACATCTCCAATATTTGTCTTGTTATTCTAAGCAAATTTAAATATAAACATTATAAAAAATCTTTTTCAGTAGAGATCAAGTGGCCTTCTAATTCAGCATAGAAAAAATGTATCGAAGAATTAGGGACAGAAATTCTGACGAATCTGTCATTTGTGGATGAATCTGAGCATCCATCTACTATCAAGCTTTTCAATATGCACATTTATATTTTCATAAAAAAGTCTCTGTTTCTTGCACCTCCTCTCTCCCTGTATACGTACTTTCACACACAGACATGTGCATATAATATATATATATATATATATATATATATATATATATATATATATATCTAAAATCTTCAACCTCTGTACTAGTAGCAAACTTATTGAAAAGCACCAAACATGCTCCTCTTGTCAACATTATGGAAATCAGTGGCATCAGCACAGGCACTTACACTTGAAAAGGAATCATGAAGACATCTCTGCAGGAAAAAAGCTAAAACTTATCCTTGATTTCCTAAAAGTGTGCAAATGACTGGAGTCTAACTCTTCAATCAGAGTAATACCTACACACTTAAAGACAAATATTGTCAATACAAATGTGGACTAATGGAACAAGCATCATAATAAAGGTGGAAAACCCTGAAAATCTTTCCACAACCTACTTACAATACTTCAAGGTCCAAACACAACATAGCTGTTTTAAAGAGTTTCAGACTTGCACAAACTTCAACAATAACTCAACATAGTCAGTCCACTATGTTTCTTGTATCATTGAGTTATACAAATTAAGTGAAAAGGAAGTCAGAACCAACCTTATCATAGAAACTTCCATAACTTGCTAATCATTTTGGAACTTATTCTTGAGCAGATTGCACAACTTCACTGCAGAACTGACACAAAATACAATGAACATAAAGTAAATTGCACAATACATTTAGTCATAGAAATTCAATAAAGTGAAGGGGAAGAAAGAAAACCTTAAATGCTTATTGGAAATAGAATACAAAGATGATTCTGCAGCAAACATCTTTTCAATTGTCTGTATCATCTAATTCCTCAAGTAGATGGACGCGACCTATCAACTCACCAAGGAATGAGTGTGCTCCTGGGAATGTCCAATGGCTTGATTATGAAGGATTGCAAGTTAAAAATTATATAAAAATTACTGATAAATTCAAAACCTTACAATGAGACCTAACATCTTTTGCCTCCAGATTGCGTCCAGCTTGGTTAATTTCCCCATAAATAACAAGAGTCTCAGACAATTGCCCATGTGGCCTAAGTACTCAGACAAGAATATCCTTGACTTCATTCAAGCTCATCTGCAGTATCAATGGATTTAAGATCACCTGTAGAGCTAAGAATTTATAAGATCACAATGAAATCATAAGCTTTCACAACATTAGAGTGTAGCATATCTTTATTACATAATTCAGTTTATGAAAACTGTATTTATGTAAACCCAAAAATATTAGAGTGTAGCATCACAACATTAGCATAAATAAATAAATAAAGGGAGCAATAGTATACTTAGAGGAATGCATGATAAGATTCAAATATTAACTTGGTAGTGATTAAAAACATGAATTTGAAACACAGTGAATAACAACATCAATACAAGATGCAATTTCTTTTGAACAGTATTGGTTCTTCTGAAATGAGGGTATAAGTGTATGCTCAATATAACTCAACTTTTGCGAAGTCTAAGTTAATATCAGAAGGAACAATTGAAGAAATAACTAGAAACTTTTGGAGATAAATTCATTCTTGATTCAGATATGGATGTAATGTAAGAATCTATTATAGTGCTATTAAACATAACTTACATTCCCTCTATCCTCTTCAGGTTTAGAGTTTCTAATTAGGTAGCTGAGCTCTATGAATCCGGTTTTCTATCAGCACAGGGCATGTGCTCAAGGATCCTCACCCCATCACTGATGTTTTTCTGCAAAAAATTGTGTAAAAGGGTGAGAAAAGAAATTATTGTTTAAAGTGAGAAATCGATTTAAATACACCTTAAAATGTCAAAATAATTGAGAATAGTCTTGTTAATCATTGTGGCAATAAAACTGTCTGCATACCAACAGCAATATTCCAATGAAGAGAAAACATTAATATGATTTTTGCTACGCTGCAAAAAACATACTGAAGTCAATAAATTACTTCAATACCTAGCCTGATCTCTAAAAATACAAGGATTTAATGCCTATATAAGTGGCTATCAATTTCTAGATTTGTTGAGCATGGTGAGAACTTTCTTCACCTACAAGCCTGGAGTGTGGCCTTGTTCAAAGATTTGCATCATATATCTATAATCTGTATAACTAAATAAAAGAGCCGCTAAACAAAAATATAATTAAGCATGGCCGTAACTAACGTGGTCCCAAGTTTAACCGCCAAAAATAAATAAAGCGAAGAAAAAAAAAACAATGTCAAAATCTGGTTGCTTTGAATTCAAGAGCGTTGGGTATTTTAAGGGCAATTCAAATGGTTTTGGTCCAGTTTACACACAAAATGATTCAGAGTATTGACTGGTCCAGAAACAGGAAAGTCAATTTCATAGATCCTCTTATAATAGTGGACTTTAAACTTAACCCAACCGATTTGTAATGTTAAGTTTGCATCCACTTTTATATTATAATTTGATCAAAATCGATGTAGAATCTCCAACATACTTCCTCACACCAAAGACTATAATCTTTAGTGTGAGATAGATATTTGCAGATAGTTTAATAGCGGCCCGATAGCAGTTGCCACAATAAATCCAACAAATTTTACTACAATAGGCTCCTAATATGAACATATACTATAAGTCTAACTCAACCTTACAAAACCATCTTGTAAGGTGAGACTTATACTCACTAATATATTATAATTTGGTTATATGGCTGTTAGAAATTTACAGCCAAAAAGGGTAAAATATATGAAATATGACACTAAATAATGCAGCAGAACAACCATAATATTCTTCCTTATAACTTAGCTTTTAGCTAGTTAAAGGAAAAAACATTGTTGGACTTCCACTTAATATATTTGCTCTTATTTTAACTGATCCATTGCATGGTGACATTTGCGGCCAGAAGTAATGATTTTAATTTTAAATTTCAAATTAAATTTTAGTATAAGTTAGTGATGGGCCCTATACTTCAAATTTTCTTCAAAGCACGGGACTTCCAATTTGAAGGGTTATTTTATTTTAAAAAAATAAGATCATCATTGGATATTCACCAAATAGTAATACTATTAACTTTCAAGTCAAACAGTTCACAAGCAGTAATTAATTCAAGATCGTGAGCTTAGGCATAAAGGCCATATCATGTGGACAGAGGATATGAGCGCATTAGAGCACAAGTACTATGACCAATGAAGAAACATAGGAGTAATTGTATGGAAGATTGGTCTTACCAAATTATATTCAGATGTGTCGTCACAAATTTGTAACATTGAGTGTAATACGTCAGTTGATAGTGTCAAACCTGCTTCACACATTTCATTGACAATATCAAGTGCTACATTAACCTGCATTACAAACCAACAAGAATTCATCTTAAATGCAAACTAAGCAGTTAATGGAGTGATTGAAAATCCTCAGCAAAGCCATTATGGTGACAAATAAACTTAATTACTTGAATGCGTGAATACATTTTTCTATTAAATAAAAAATAAAAAACTAAAAATGAAGAGAAAGTAAATGTGAGTGGGTCCACAAATAAAAATACACAACCATTGTCAATGGTTCAAATTCTGTTCTTCATTAAAGGGTGAGGAAATTGAAGGGGTGCACCTTCACTGTCTCGTCATCTTGCTAGAACGAACAGTTTTCTAACCATTTTCTTGTAGATTTCTTTTTCTTCTCATAGAGAAAGTTCTGGTAATCACTTAGTAATCATTAGAATGCAATAAATAAAATTGTACCTTGTGCAATGCACAGCTATGTAAAATGATCTTCTCATATGATGAGGATGAAGGTGAAACTTCTAGTCTATGGTGCAAATCTTTGAACTTTTTTTTGACATCCTCAACCTTCAAGAACACCAACAATAAATGTGAGAAAATGACGCGCCACATGCACAAAGAACTTTCCCCACATTACAGATAAGTACTACTGAAAATTATCATGTCAAACAACATATATGCAACAAAACAGCTATGAACATCTCTTGATCGTGATCAATGTTAATATGCTACTATGCACATTATACCATACAAGCACAATGAAGTATGACTTCATTGGCTTGAAAATTTCATCCACAACAGAGGTATGAGTTTCAACAATTTTTTTGTGTAACTGAACCAGATTTTAAAGGTACCAATTCCATCTTACCTGATTATTCACTTTAGCGCACTGTAGATGATAACCTACAAATGCCTCTCTATTTATTTTAACTTTAATTGAGAATTCAAAATTAATTATCAAGAAAATGTCACTAAAGAATGCTAATAGAAACTAGCTAACCGGCTTTGGTACTACATCAATCACACTAAATTTCTGAAGAAACATAAAAATGGGAAAATGAAGACTTAGCTCAAGAATGAAGCAAATTGCAAAAAGGCAGAAGTACGTAAAGAGTATCATGGCATCATAGAAATTATTGGCACCATTTTAGATATTTCTTACCAATAAATTTGGAATGCTAACGACATAGCAAGCAATGAAGTTTGTAATATTATTTGCTTCATGATCTGCAAAAGGTAAGAAAACTTTCAGTATGTATATATATTAGAGAGAAATATACAGAGGAAGCAATGCCTAATCCCACTATATGACTACAATACTACTTCAAATACAAATGGTAGAATGTAAGAAAAATCTTCATTTAAATACATTCACAATTAGCTGAGAAAAGGAAAGATCCATGCAGTCCAAATTTTGGACCAGTTAATACATATAAAATTATGTGAAGCAAAATTGGTAGATAGAAAGATCCATATAGCATATACAAATTCTTATTCTTCTTTTCCAAATGCAACTCAGTGCCATGACACACGTACATCACCCAAGGTGAAAAAAGATCAATATCAAATTACCACTATTTTTTAAGTGAAAAAGGAACTTCTCTGCCACAGGTTCCAATAGTAATCTTCCTAATGCCTGAAATACCATTGCTACAGATTCAACAGATGAAAGGTCTTTTATGTCTATGATTTCCAACAGCTTCAAAATCTCCTCTGTCCGTTCACTTTCACAAAGAGCCAACAGAACATTTTCTGCAACATAGGTTGAATAGTAAGTTCCTAAAGTGCAATATGAAGCAAAATTTTCTATCATTATTAGACATCAAATTGAAAAAAAAAAGGTAGCATCATGCTAGTAGCCCTGTTAATTGCTAAACAGTAGCATAAAACACTCATATATGAATAATCAAATACAATTAACCACATGAAATATGTCACTTAAAACAGCATGGGCCAAATAGTTTCACCTCAGATGATCCCAAAATTTGCAATAAAAGACATTAATAGTGTCTCTTTGTAATGAAATCACCTGCTACACTTTAAATCCAAAGCTAGACGTTCTTCAGCAGAACATGTTATGGAAAAATAATGCAAGTGGAAAAAAACATAAAGAAGGTTCTCCTACCTCGTATAACAGACATGTCCTCACTGTCATTCTCTGCAATATAATTACAAATACTCTGAATCTTTTCTTCATTATTAACTCTCAACCACAACAACATTTCATAGTAACCCAGCCTTGCAACTGAACTGGGATTCTCCTCTTTGATAATAACATAGAAAAACTGAAACTCCTCAACCATACGCATATCAATTATATACAAAAGAAGTGGGCGATACGTTTGGTCCTCTAGCTCTAAACCTTGTTTCCTCATTGATTTAAAAAGGTTAAAAACCTTCCCCAGTTCTACTGCGATGCCTTCATCATCAGTTCCCCTGGCTTTATCTATGCACATTTCTACCAATGCATTGTATCCTTTGGAAACTGGTTTTCGTCCAAGTTTACCAAACAAGTCAAGGGTAGTCTCTGGTCCCAGCATTTTTGCAGAGACTTCAACTAACTTCTGAAAACGAATTTCTTGAGAGACTTCAAACACGAACTTTTGTTTCTTTTTATGAGATTGCTCTTTCCGTTGCAATAATATATTGTTCTGAGAGATGCTCGACAACCACGATAGATTTTGCACTCTTTCAAACTCCTTTGCACCATCAATTTCCCCAGAACCAGGTTTCTTGGCTGACTTACCAGCTGCAATCAGTAACAATAACCCGATATGATTAACCTTTTAAACCAATTTTTTTGGGAAAACCACAGTACAGGACCTTCATTCAATTACACCTCCCCTCCCACCCCACCCAAAAATAAATAAGTAAAGAATAAAAATTAAGGGAAAAGGAATTGTAAATAAAAAACTACTGGTTAAACCACATAGATTAGACCTACTTCCAGCTTCCCTTGTTATCCTAGAGTAAATGGATATATATCTCGGTCGTATAATCAAACATGGATGGTCAAACTTTCTTATTTAGTTTTAATTTTAACAACTCGTTTGAATTATAAGTTCCTCTCACTCCTCTCAAGCTCTCGTTTCTCACTTAATACCCGTCCTATAAGTGTGTGTATTCTCACAGAAGTTTTAACAAACACTTACCATGGAAAATAGAAGAAATATGCTTAAACACCCCGTCAGCCGAATCTCCTGCACAAAATACCCAAAAATAAATAAACAGATTATTATAAATCCAGTTATCCAACAATGCAGCACCCTCGGCAATAGTTCCAATATCAACTTAACGAAATCGATTTAAAGTACAGTAAAACCACTTCAGTCAATGTTCGTGAAGGGTGAGGGCTGATTGAAAATACCTGAATCAGAGAGTTGTTTAAGCTTGAGGCTTGAGAGCATGAAATCCTCATCAAGTTCCGAAAGGCATAACGAGGTTGAAGAAGAAGATGATGAAGGTTGAGGTTTGGAAGTGGCACTTTTGGTGGCTGAACGTGAACGGAACCCAGAGCTTAGACTTCGAACGTAGCGCACTTGCATTGCATTTATACAATCAAATTGAAATGCTACACCCTCAAATACATCCTTTTATTCTGTGGAAATGGAACCACGCCCCAATTTTAAGCATTTTCTTTAATTTTAATTTTAAAATAATTAAAAAAATAGTATTTTATTTATTTTTATTAAAATTGTGTAGAATTTTTTTATTTAAATAAGTTCATGTAACAATAACTAATTAAATTAAATTTATATTTATATATTTTTTTAATTTTTTAATTTTTTAATTTTTTTAGTTCTTAACTTAAACTAAGGCTAAAATTAAATATGTTTGCAATTTTCACTATATTTAATTTTTATATAATATCAATTACTTCCATTTAAAATGCTAGATTTTTCTTAACTTAGATTACATAGAATTTTAAGAAGTAACTCGATAATATTAAAAATAGCATAATTATTTTCATAAGATTAAAATAAATAATAATAAATTAAATTAAATACAACAACAAAAGCAAACTAAATATAAAAAATGATAATAAAAAAATTAAATAACTTATAAGTTAAAACTAATAAAATAACCTACCTATATGTATCTCTAAAACAATTTTGTTTTGGTTAAAGTTGTTTATAAAAGATTTGGAGGAGTTTCATATCACACCACTCATAATTTAGAACTCATGAATGTGGAGATTGATGTAGTTCTTGCATCTTATACAATAAATATAATACCTTAGAAATATGGTTTTGGAGTATCAGTGGTTTTATTAAAAATATAAAAAGTTTAAATTATACAAATGTTTTAAATAATTGAAGTTAATTCATATAAGATCACTATTTTTATAATCAAATTCTTTCATTTCTCTCTAGTTTATCTCACTTGTTTTTTATCTTGTTGAAGATAACCATAATTGGAATCCTCATGAAGAGCTCTATCCAACCACTCGATCAAAGAATCAAACAAAGTAAGTTTCAATTTGCTCTCTTTTTAGGTTTTGAGCTCTTGAGTTGCATGTAGTTCTAGAGTCATTTATGTGGCTCTTGAGTCACTTATATGACTCAAGGTTACTCTTTGTTGTTCTTTGATCCTAATTGTGGCCTTAGAACTCTAATTGATGTTTTTGGTGTTGGTTTAGGCGATCTCGTGTTTGGTGCTCTAAGGAGTTTTTGATTGAGGATATCATCTTGAAAAAACCCTTAACTTGCATGTTTTGATATGTATGTATTTTGGAGAGTTGAGGTATTATATGTATGGGAATGCAAATGTGACAAGTCATGACTAGAGTGAGTTGTTTAACACGAATTTGGTTGGCTTCAGATTGAAATGAAAATTGTTTATGTAACTTCATATTAGCATTAACTTACCTTCTTTTGGTTATTGTTGTATGTGCTTTGTTTCTTTTGCGATGATTTCTATTATGATGTGGGCAGATGATGTTTTATAGGTTTTGGTGATGGTAGCCAATAGAACTAGTTGAGGTGTGATTGCTTCTCATTTTTTGATGAATGTACAAAATATATAAATACTTTAATAATATTATACTCTTGTAATGCTTTGAAAATTTTTAGTTTTTTTAATTGTATTCTAATACACTTAACTTTTGAAACACTATAAACATTTATATAATTATGTACGTTGAATTTTCGCCTAATGGTAAGTTTTTATATAAAAAATATAAGTAGGAAGACCTATTTTATCAAGCTGTTACAATAAAATATATTGTTTAAGGTGTGGAGACTAAACGTTTACTTAAACACTTTGTCTTTCTCCAATCCTCGCACTAAGGGTGTATTCCTTTGTGTGGATAGATTGGAGGGAGAGTGTGAAAATGAATTTGTGTAGATTTGAGTTGATAAATATGTATGTTTTTTTAAGTGGATTTAAAAGATAAAGTGAGTGGATTTGGAGATAAGTTTTATGAAAGTTAGTGAGAGATTTGACTGATGTGATAGATAAAAGAAAAATTATAATAGATAAAATTCAAAATTACCTAACTACCCTTCTAATAATATTTTTATTATTATTATTATTAATTATTATATATATACATATCGTAAATTATTATTATATTATATACATTATTATTATTAAATAAATAATAATAATAATAATTTATAAAGATTTTGTATTATTACAATAATATTAATTATATATGGTAAATAAAATTAGAGTGGTATTAATTAATATAGGAAAATGGCACAAGGATAGAATTGTAAAGTCTACTTTCATCCACCCAAATCTTCTTTGTAGAAAAGGGATGAAATTTTAAACTGCTTTTATAGATATGTGCTCTTATATTAGCTGATTTCCTTGAAAACGAATACGAATGAAATCATAAATTCGTCGTTGCAAATAAGCTAATTTAAACAATCAGCTTAAACGAACATGCGCTAAGTCTTAAGCTTTAGGGTGTGTTCCTTTGGATGGATGAATATGGGAGAGAGTGTGATGATGAATTTGTGTAGATTTGGGTGGATGAATTTTTGTTTTTTTGAGTGAATTTAGAGGATAAAGTGTGTGGATGTGGAGATAAGTTTTATGAAAGTTAGTGAAAGATTTTATTGATGTGATAGATAAAATAAATTGTAAAAATAAATAGAATTAGAAAGTTACGAAAATACCCTTGATGGAAAAAGAGAATGATTTTGTAATTTGATGTTATAAAAATAATTTTAATTAATTAATACGAATTAAAAAAATATTAAAATTATATAAAATTTTAAAATTAAAAAAATTAAATTTTTATGAATGTAAAAAAAATATACAATTAAATTTAAAAAAATAAATATAATTAAATTTTAAACAAAAGTTAAAAAAAATTAAAAAAATTAAAAAAAAGTTAAAAAAGTAAAAAATAAAATAAAATAACCAATGACATCGATGTCGTAACCAGTGTCATCCCTTTATAAATCAAGACACCGGTTACGTAACTGGTGTCATCCACTTCTCAAAACACTACAACACTTGTGCTACACCACCAATGCATATCACCACCACACCACGTCCATTGTCCAACCACGACCACCACCTAGCCACCACCGCGGGCAACCACGCCACCCCTTCATCCTCTTCGTCGACCACCACACCCCGAACCACCTCATCTTCTTCCCCTCCATGCACTTAACAATCACACACACACACACACACACACACACACACACACTATAACTGACCTCTTAAAACTCCAGTTGGATCACCATTCATAAGCACACTACTGCTTCCATTTTTAAATGAGCTTCAAAAAAATGCAATGGAGTAAGGAATCTTGGTCAGGAATCTGGTCACATGCTTTTGGAAACAGGAAACGAGAGCAAGGGTACTTTCGTCATGTGTACAAACCATATAAAACATCTTCGCACTTTTGAGGGGATGGATTAATCCATCCATCCCCCAAATACTCTCTCGCGTATCCCTTCAAATAACCTAAAACGAACGTGCTCCAATACCAAAATCGACACTCTCAAATTTGCTTCAACAGTACAAAACCCTCATACAAACACTGCGTTAATGCTTAAGTCAGTAAGTGCTCTCATTCTGTTCAATCAGTTAATGTTATAATAGATGAGAGATAAAAGTCATTACCAACCTATCTTGGAATTTTATTTATAGTTTTTTACATGAGCCTTTAATTAGAGTTGGCATAATTGAGGCCTTTAATTAGTTTTCAACTTAATTATTGACCTATTTCCCTTAATTATAGAGACATTTACTTAATTATTGGCGCTCCCGCCCGCCGACATGATCGTACGTTCAATGGATTACCATTCGGACATGGACTCCAAATTTCGTTCCAAAAAGATTACACATCAATTGGCCACGATCTCGAAGCCCAACCGTCAGATGATAATGGCAATGTTGATCGATTCCACATCGAACTGCGATCATACTTGTTTGGGAAGTGAATGGTTTGCTTTCAAAGAGAAAAAAATCATTCAAGAGGGGTCTCAATGTGATTTTCAGCTTGTTGACAAAGCAAATATGATCATAAACCTGCTTGTGCACGCCCAGATGAAGATAAAGAACAAGTAGTTTAGTACATGAGTTATCAAGCAGGCAGGATGCACAGCTTGGCGCCAGTCGATTATTGACCCACTAATTTCATTTTGAAAAGATTTTCACATCAAGTAGGTATAACTTTGTGTCCCAACTGTTGGATCGCAAAACAACTAACAATGTGGGATGGAGGAGTGCGGCTTGGAGCCAATCGACACTGTGCAATTTTTTTTTAAGCACTGATCGACTCTCACGGGGATGATGACCCCTATAGTACATATATTAATTTTTAAAGGAGTCCAATTTTGTTTTTATTTATTTTATTGTTTAATAATTTTTTGGTTTAGAGTATTTATTATTTATTATTTATGGACATGTGTGTCGAGAGAATTTATGAGAATTGTATATACTTAATTTAGATTATTTGTAATGATTAGTAAGAAAAATTTTGAAAAATAAAATGGAGTGTGAAATAAGGAGAAAGTATGAGATTTGTAAAAGTTGTTTGATAAATTATAATTTACCCTTGTATTTAACAATTATTTATTTTTTAAATAATTTTGTTTATTGGATTTCTTTTATTTTTTTATAATTATTATTGGTAATTAATACATAATATTTTCAACAAAATTATTCCAAATTTTTTCAATTATTTCTTTTAACAAGAAATATTTATATTTTAAAAAATATATCTGAGCAACATTTTTAATGTTACACTGTAAAACAATGTCTAAACCCTTTTTGGTTTAATCAAATCAATCAGACAACAAACTTTCTATTCAAAGTTATTATCTTTTTATTAAATCAACCGTTTACTTTTTATCAACCTCTTAACTATAAAGTAATATTGTTCAAAAAAAGTAATTATTTTTCTAGCATTGATTTTATTTTACTTATTTAAAATGTAAAACTTATATACTTAGATTGTCATTAAAAAATTATGTACCTCCTTTATTTTCATTTTATGTGTATAGCTTCCTTGATAACTTTTTAAATCCACTGTCATTTATTAGCTACAGTGTCACCTGGAAGAGAATATTAGTCAATAATCATGCAAATTTATAAATGAAATGGGTAAGGTAGTTGTTTTGAATTATTTACTCGAGAACTCTCAAGTTACACTCTAACTTTGTTGTATTATTGATATGTTGGTAAAAATATCTAATTATTATCGTTTTAATTATGCAACTATTACAAGTAAAATAATAGAGAAGAATGTAAAAAAAGTTTATGTTTGAAAATTAACATTAAGAAAAGGTAAAACCAGCAAATAATGAGTTTTGTAATATAAATTATGGTATGGACTATTAATAAATCAATTTTTTTTTTTTTTTGTGACGGAAAGAATAGGTGAAAGTGAAAAACTAATGTGACTTTCTCACTAAATTACAAAACTCCTTATTATTTATTACCCAAAGTATAAATGTTGACTATCTATTACATAATTTTATTTTAATGAATTAAAATATTTACATTACTTTTGATTTAATAAAGTGTAGTCGTTAGGGCACAATATTTTATGTAGACGTGGGGAAAAAGTAAAAGACATGAACATAAATTGAAAATTAAGAATTTTTTTTTATAGAAGATGAAATATAAACTATGAAATATACATTTTTTATGTCTCTTTTCTCAACCAATTCTATTTGTCATGTTTTGTAGTAAGAATATATTTTACATCATGTCAAAAAGCATGGTAATGAAAGTTTGGAAATGAGAATGTCAAATGGAAAGCCAATACACAAAGTAGAGATTGCTTCATTTAAATAAAAACACTTTAAAACTCCCATAGATCTAAATAATTAGAATCCTTATTTTAGGAAATAAAAACTGCTTAAAAATAATATAACATTTTACATCCTATATACCTACTAATTACTATTATGATTATTAATCAATGGATATTTTTAATCATATATTTAATATTCAATGGATAAGTTATTTTTCTCCCAATAATTCATGTGATTACTCACTTCATTCAAATCCAATTTTCATTCTCAACCGAAGCTATAGAAACTAAAAGAAACAATACATATTACAA
>Ga0214543_1003198_pt1 | contig 31999 bp, 16 predicted proteins | sample CNSS2metaG_FD_160094 | JGI IMG/M metagenome (GOLD analysis project Ga0214543, IMG submission 160094) | Root nodule microbial communities from cowpea collected in UCLA plant growth center, Los Angeles, California, USA - CNSS2 | ecosystem: Host-associated > Plants > Roots > Nodule | place: USA... | reverse complement strand
TATGCATATATATATATATATATATATATATATATTCCACCCTTTAAATCCATGCTTGCATTCAATTCCAACTTATGAATAATGTATGCTCAAACAAATATAAAGTAACAACACTCTAACAACTTAAGCATATAATCGTATGCACCAGTGCAAATTAATATAGCATTATCGTCTCTCCTATGCAATAAGTTAATTTATATTGAGACACATGCATTTACCAATAAACCAATTCTCAACATGTGACTAACCCAAAGGAACATTCAAGTTCATGGAGACTTACAACATAACTCAATCATGCTTCATTAGAAGTTACTTGAAACTATCAAGAGCTTATTCATGCATTTTAAATACTTCAAAACCAACAATAATGAGTAACATATATCTCTAACTACTCACCTCTAAATAGAATCTCCATCGTTCAAAGTGAAGAACTACATGTTATGGACCACTTGTCAAAATTTTACCTAAATCGGACGGTTAACAAATCGAAAAATATAGTTTCACGAAAACTGCACAAACAAGAAAAATTTGTGGCGCCTAGCCCCTAGAAATCAAGAGCCTGGCACTTGGCGGTATAAAACCAGCGTCTGACGGTTCCTGCTACGCAAAAAGTACGAAAAATAGTGTTTTTGCATAATGTTTGTGTTGCCTGGCGGAGTCACCCTTGCCGCCAAGTGGTTCATCACAAAAACCTAGAAAACAACACATAATTCATGCATCGCCTGACGAAACTTCAATGCCGCCAGGCGGTTTCTGGAAAAATTCTAGAAACGTGAAAACAACGAAGGTTTTGATCATACCAAGGCACCACATGCACACATTATACTACACAAATATCATAAAACAGTTATACACATAAAAGAGCTCCCCTAACCTGGATTCCTTGCTCCAAAAGTGTGTAAATCTTTGAGTTCTTAATCCTAATTGACCTTAGCTTGTGATTCCTCATTCAAGACTCCTTCTCATTTTCTCTTTTCTCTCCTTGCACGCACTCAACACACTTTCCACAATACTTACTCTTTAGCAGCTTCAGAAAACCCTTTCTCCTCTCTCACAATGCTCTTATTCATTTGATTAAGCATCATAGATTCCAAAACAAAAGTGACATTAAACTTGGAGTTTAATTCATTCAAGGTTCATTAGTGGTTGTTTTTTCAGCCTCTCTTGGCTGCTAGGGTTTCCTTGCCCTTTCACATTCACGCCAAAAGAAATTTTAGCAAAAAGAAAGTTTAATTTGGATCTACCAAGTTTCAAACCCATAACCATGTCATTATCCAATCAATGCACAACCATTCAACCAATTCATATTTCGTGATAATTCTTATAATTATAAGATTATATTATCACTCAACATGTTCAAGCATTTTATTAAAAATAATCAATTAATTAACATATAAATGACATACATGGGACTTGAACCTAAATCCTCTCACACAACCAAATACCTTCAACCATTTGAGCTAATACTTTTCCACATCATACATGTCAGTATTAAATGTCATAAAGGCTCTCACTACCCGCATTTATTAAATAATTATTTACTTAATTATTTAAATTTCTTGGGTCTTACATTTGATACTCATCACATTTTTCCACTAGTTAACGGCAACATTTTAAAATAGGTATTATTTTTTTAAAATTTAAATTAAAAATTAGGCATCTATTAGAGTTAATTACTAATTTAGTATTATTTTGGAGAGGCACAACATTATCCTACTTAAAAAAAATTAAGATTCAGTTGAGTTAAAATTTCAAATAGAAAGATTTAATTGAATACAAGACATTGACATTTGACATTCATATTGACATAGTATTGACACATGACATGTGCCACTGTGGTTGTCATGTGACATAACATAGATCTGACACGTAAAAAAAAACTTAAGAAAAACAAAATAAAAAATTAAAACAAAAAAATTCAAAATATTATGAACTGACAGGTAACATGTATAGAGACCGTGTTTATACAAACCTAACAAAAATAACTAAATTGAGTAAATTTAACACAAAATGGGACTTAATTAAGAAAAAAAACTAAATTGAATACTAAGAAAGAAAATTCATACAAAAAAAGGATTTTAACCTAGAAATTACTATATTTTGTGGGAACACATATATAGAGCTGTCAAAATGTGTTGGAACCCGCGAGCCAACCCGGCTCATCACGAATTCGGGTCGGGTTGAGTTGAAATTTTTTTACAAATTTCAATCCGGGTTGATTTTTTACTCGACTCATCTAGAACCCGACTCATCTGGGTTGAACCCGTGGTAAGCCGGGTTGACTCACCAACTCGCAGATAAAAGAGTTACACAAGTGTTTTTTATTAAGTTGGGCTTTACATTTGAGTCATGTTAAGTTTTTTTTAACCAACACATAAATAATTTGTATTTTTTTATTTTGGTTTGTATTTGGATTATATTAAAGTTTTTTTATATTTTTTAACCAACACATAAATAATTTAAATGTTTTAAATTTATTTTAAATTTAAATATTTTAAAATTATTTTTAGTTTAAATATTTTAAATTACTTTTAATTAAAATGTTTTAATTATTTTTAATTTAAATGTTCGAAAATTATTTTTTAAATATAATTGTATATATTGAAATATAAATCATAAATATAAATATTGATAAATTAATTAAAATATATAATACAATTAGATTAAATATATCAATTTTTTAATTTTAATAAAAGAATTCAAAATTTTAGATAAATATAAATTAAAGAAAGAGGTAGCTTGATATAGTTTAACTAAAACTGATTATACTTTTTATTTACTAAGACACTTTTAAAAAAAAATATTAAAGTTCTTTTCTATTTTTTTATTTAGAAAATATCTTTATTTATTTTTTAATCAAATATTATTAGTTACCCATGTAACTATTTTTTATAAATTTCAAAGAAACAACAGTTAAGTTATATTAGAAAGTTAAAATTAAAATTAATTTTAATATATATATATATATATAATAATTAATTGTAAGCTTTAAAATTATTTTATTTAATTAAATCAAAAGAAATATTAATATTGACATAATTTTTTTTACATAATAGCATTAAGATAAATTTAGTTAAATTACATTAAATTATACTATATAGCTACATTTTTTTAAGTGTTAGTATAAAAATTATTAACAATAATATTATAACAATTTTAAAAATGTCACATATATTATTACATTTTTTCTATTTTTATTAACATTCTTTTATTATAATTATTAAAAATGTTACTGCATCAAATTTATAAATTATAATAACGTTTATTATTATTATAAATTGTATGAAATTATATTTTAAACAAATATTATTATAAATTATTAAATTATATTAATATTTTATTACTATTAATAAAATTAATTTATTATATTATTTTTTAACACTAAGCCATTTACTCAAATGCACACAAGACACACTTATAACATGACACTCAAGGGGAAACCAGGCACTTCCCACGGATCTTCTTCATCATCCAATTTTTTCATTCTCTGGTGGAACTAGGACAAAGACCTCCATTTTCTCCAATCTTTCAACACTCTCCAATTTCTCATTGTTCTCCATCAAACCCTCACAAACCACTCACATTTTTCTATTTCTCTCTATTATCGTTCCTCCTCCGCAAACCACCATGCAACTTCCGTCTCAACTCCACGACACCACCGCACGAGCTCACCACCAAAAGTTTGTGAACCAAAGCGAAAAAGAATGGCGACGCGAGAATAGAATTAGGCGCACAACCGTCTGCGGCCTCATTAGTCACTGTTGGAACCTCGTTGGTGCCGTCGAGGTTCATCCTTATTCTCTCCTCTTCCTCTGTCTGCTCATTTTTTGGAATTCATTGTTTAAATGTGGGTTGGATTTGATTCAGTTAGGGGTTGTTGAGGCCAAATTGAAATGTTAAGCTGTTATTTAGGTATCAGTGAGCATTTTTTGTTATTTATATTGAACCTATTTAATGCATTGGATTAGTGTTTTGAATTTGGTTGAACATGAATTTTGAAGGATATAGTTTATCGGTTTTGGTTTGGAATGAAAAATTAAATAGACTTTTAGTTGTGCTTATTTCTTATTATTTGAATTTTATGACGTGTGACATAATTTGGAGTAACTTGTATCTCTCTACAAGTTATGGTTGTGAATGATGGTTGTGATATGGTGTTTTCTTATTGTTAGCATTGTTAGATAACCTCTGTTATATATTTTTATATATTGCAGACTCGGCCTAATGCCATATTATAGAATAATGCAATTCAAATTAACTATGCTATTGCCTGGGATAATTTAATTTAGTAGGGAATATGTTCATACCAAAAAGAATTATTTTATGTTATATTGTAAACTCAAAATCTAGTTAAAAAATTCTAAAATTAAGTAAATTCTAAAAATTCAGTTCATGCCAAGATTTTCATTTTTATTTTGAAAAAAAATATTCTCCCTTTTTCACATCAAAAGAAGACATTGATTTATTTAATTAATAAATCAGATTAATAAACATTGAAAATTAAAACAAAAAAGATATTCTCCCCTTTTCACATCAAAAGAAGATATTGATTTATTTAACTATTAAATTAGAGTAATAAACATTGCAAATTAAAATGGAGAAGTTAATGGAATATCATACTTGTTATCCTTTGAGCCGCTTATTTCACTTGGCTACGTTAGATTCAACCCTTACAAGTATAGAGTCTATTTATAGTGAATTTAAATTCCTAACATCAAAAGGAATTTCTCGATTTAGGTTATTTCTTGATAAGTCAATAAATTCTTTTGCATGTCTTGGAGGTAACGCTAATACTATTTGGTCAAGTTTTATTGTTATTTCCTGTTTGTGTACATGATAATTTATACAAATTCTTTCAGAGGTATAGAGAGAAACTTCATTACAACAGGCCTGATATACTTGAAATGTTGAGGTTGGCCTTCTTATGCTTTTAATGTCCCTCTTTATTGGTAATCCTATGCTTATGCCCTATGTAGTAGATGATGCGGAGAAAGATCTTGTTACTCTCGACTTCCAAGTATACTGATTTAGTTTGCAGGATTTTGTCTGTTTGAACATAAACAAAATAATGTGGGTCTTAGGTGTTCCTTTAAAATGCTAGGGGTCTGTTTGAACAAACTTCTCCATAAGCTCTTTATGTGATAGTAAGTGTATAGAACATTTATTTTATGTTTTTCCAAAAGAGTGGTAGTTTTGCTCGTAGCTATTAGCTATCAGTGATACTTTCAATAATAGGCTTAAATATATATTGCAAAATTTAGTTGTTTATTTATCACCCATAGAATAGAAAGTCAATAATGTGTGGTACAAGTATTTGAAGGTCTCAATGAAGAAAATATACCTATGAAATTCATTGTAAGTATGTGTTTATTCTATAAATGTTAAACTATTTATTTATAATATGGCTAATATATTAATTTTGATGTAGGAATCATATGAAAATGCTATGACTGGAAAAATTGCAAGAGCAAGTGAAAACACAGTTGCAAGCATATATTGATATGCAAGCATTAATATAAGCACAAATGAAGGCACAAGTAGAAATGGAAGCACATACTTTTATGTTGTTTTGCACAGTTTGACATAATTATTAGGAATTCTTTTTGTTGATACCCTCTGATGCTTTTGTGTCCTAAAACTATTATACATTGGTGAAAACTTTTATGTTGTTTTGTACTGTTTGATGGATATACTTTGATTATTGTAGGATTGATTATCTATCCTTTTGAAATAGTTATTGCAAATATTAGAGGTATTTAGACACTTTTTGTGAATCATTTATTTTCTTTGTCTTCTTTTTTTATTATGGGCATAGGTTCATGAATAACAGTGAAGTAATTGCAATTAAGAAAACAATATTTGTAGGAGATTAATAGAATTGCAATAAATTAGCTAATCAATTGTGATACAAATTAATGATAAAAGAATTGCGACAAATTAATTATGGATTAGTGAGAACAAAATTATGATATATTAGCGACAAATTAGCTACAAATTACGGAGAAAAGAATTGCGACAGATTAGTTATGGATTAGCGAGAAGATAATTGCGACAAATTAGCTATGAATTAGTGAGAACAAAATTGCGACAGATTAGCTACGGATTAGCGACAACAAAATTGCGACAGAATAGCTACGGATTAGCGACAACGAAATTGCGACAAATTAGCTACGGATTAGGGATAACAAAATTGCGACAGACTAGCTACGGATTAGCGACAAAAAAAATTGCGATTAGCTACGGATTAGCTACAAATTTTAAAACTTTTTAGAGAGGTAATAAAGAGAGATTAGCTATGAATTAGCTACGAATTATATCCCTCTCTAATTAGCTACATGTATTTAGCTATGAAAAATTCTCTAGTAGTTTGGTAGGTAATTTGTCGCAAAACATTTTAGCTAGGAATTAGTTACGGATCAGCTATAAAATTTTTCGTAGCTAATATATAAAATTTTTGTAGTGGAAAGAAAAATATTTCTACTAAAATAAAATATTAAGACACAAACCAAATCATATAATAACACAATTTTAAAAGAATAAAATATTAGAGATGATATATATATATATATATATATATATATAAATCATTTACCTTTAAAAACTTGAATATATATATATATATATATATATATATATATATATTTAAGTGTTAAATTCAAAGGAGGACAATACATAAATTTAACTTGAATCTGGTGTATAATCTATACTAAGTGACAACTTATGACAATCACGTGGGGTTGTCAATAATATTAATATTGGTCCATTTTCAATAGCAATTGTTTATAATTCTTAAATACTTGTTATACAGGAGGAACTTATCCTTTATTCAAAGGTTTTCCTTCTATTTATTAGCATTTTACATAAGTTATTTTTTTACCTATTGGTTAATAATATTAATACATTCTATTAAAATTAGTTGATAGAGAGTTATCCATAGATTTCATACAAGAAGTACTTGAAGATTAACATTTACAATTCAAAAGACCTATGATAAGGGCAATGAGTAAGAGATTGGAAAATCATATTTATTCAAGGTTCTTGATGCTACAAGCAACTACAACTAAAAATTTAAAGGATATGAAGATCATGGCTTGAAGCACATTTGAAGGATAGTTATTAGAAAATTAGTTTATGTTTTTGGACTTTGAGTTTTCTTTAAAAAATTAGTTATCTTTCTATGTTTTTGGGCTTTGGGCTTTCTTTTAAAGATTAGTTTATGTTTTTATGTTTTTAGGACCGAACCTTCTTGTAGGGTTCAGGTTTTCTTAAACTTTGTATATAGAGGTACCAAAAATTAATGTAGACACTTTTAGTCATATATTGAATTTTATTTCATTAAAGAGAGGATTCTCTTTGTTCTTGGCTTAGGCCTCCAATTCTTATCAAAGATTGACATCTTTGTGTCCAATGGCGGATCTTTAACCAATATTTTGGGGCTCCAAAATATTGGTTAAACTACTTTTTTTGTCCATTTTTTCATTCAAGAATGTCAAGTTAGTTCTCAATTTTTTTTCAATCTCAATTTAGTCCCGATTCTTAAAATTTGATACAATTTGGTCATTTTTGTTAATTACATCAACAAAGCAATTTAACAGAAAAAGACCAAATTGCATCATTTTTTCAAAAATCGGGATTAAATTGAGATTAAAAAACAATGGAAGACCAACGTGATATTTTTGAACAAAAATAGGAATTGAAAGAGAAATTCCAAATCTTGTATATAAACCAGTAAAAACATTGTATTTACTTTTTTATGATAATAAAAAAAGTATTATACTTATTGTTATTATTATAATTATAAATTAAATATAAATAATTTTTATAGTTTTGTAATAATTAATTTCCATTTATAATAATTAGTTTTAAAAAAACAGTCAAATAAAAAAATGGTTAAATTAAGAAAATGATCACTTAAAAGATAATATTAATAAAATAATTATTTTTATTTAAAAAAATATTTAAAAGGTAAAATTGAAAAATAAATATTGACAACAAAAAGAAAAATCTTTATATTAAGATATAGATATATAATTTTTTTAGAATATAAAATATGTAAAATATATTTAAAATATTTAATTTTTAAAAAATATTTAAAATTATATAAATATATAAAAAAATTTGTGGGATTCATGACACCTTTTAGTCACAACTATGGTCCGTCGCAATTTGTGGTAAATCTTCACTTAACTTATCAATATTCTAGATTATGATGTCCTCCATCTTTATCTTATTATGCGTTCTTTTCTGATTTTTTTAGTGTGAATCTTGAAGATTCAAATTCAGAAATGATCATAGTTGTGTATCTTAGTGTATTTGCCTCGTTAGAGAATGAAGTTTTTCTCATTATAGTAAATTTATATTACATTATAAAGAAAAAGGTTAAATAATGGTTTGGTCCTAGTTTCCGTTCGGTTTTTTCAATGTGGTCCTACTTTTGTTTTCTTTTTGAATTTGGTCCTAATATTAGTCAATTTTATTCAATTTGGTCCTTTTCGCTAACACTATTAAAATAGTTTACGGATGTGATCAGTAATCACCACGTGTCATTTTGTCATTTTTTTAATCTTTTGATTTTGATTTTAAATTTTTTTATTTAAAAAAAAATGTACACGTGTCAAGCTCATATCATGCCACGTGTCATTTTTGTGATTATTTTTTTTAAAATTTATTTTTTTTAAATTTTTTTAATTTAAAAAAAAATCCACGTGTCAAGCCAATATCATGCCATGTGTCAGAATCAGTTTTTTATATTAAATTTGGTCCTAATAATCGTTATTTGTTTTTAATTTGGTCCTATTTTTTTTTAATTTAGCATTTTTTTCCTCTCCAAAATGAGACAAAATATAATTTGTATATAAATGTTATTTGGATATTCTTATTAAAATGCATATTTTTATTGAATATAAGAAACTGATTCTGACACGTGGCATGATATTGGCTTGACACGTGGATTGTTTTTTTAAATTAAAAAAAAATAAATTTAAAAAAAGTTAAAAAATCACAAAAATGACACGTGGCATGATATGAGCTTGACACATATACATTTTTTTGAAAATAAAAAAAATTAAAAATAAATGACAAAATGACACGTGGGCGTTACTGTTCACATCCGTTAACTATTTTAATGGTGTTAACAAATAGGACCAAATTGAATAAAATTGACAAATATTAGGACCAAATTGAAGAAAAAAAACAAAAGTAGAACCACATTGAAAAAACCGAATCAAAACTAGGATCAAACCATTATTTAAGCCAAAGAAAAAGTATCCTAAATCATAAATATATGAACAAAATAAATATGGATACTAAATTATTTAACACATAATAAATATGGATACTAAAAGTTTCCGAAGATTTTAAGTTAAATTCATATATAACTTTCATGTTGCCTAAATTATTTAACATATATGTGTTTGGGCGGTTAAAAAATTTAATGCTTTAAAACCGGTTGACCAACCAAGTTTTCTTTTTTTAATCTTTAATATTTAGGTTAAAATACTTTTCTGTCTCAATTCTCATCAAGTTTTGTTAAATCAGTCATTTGTTTTTGTATTCAAATAGGTCCCAATTTTTGTTGATTTTGTTCAATTTAATTTTTTTCTAACATAGTTTAAATCATTAACAGTCATGAATAGTGACTGGCACGTCACACTTGTAAGGCCCACTTACTTTACGACCTTTATTTTAAAGGACTGCCCCAAATAAGTTGGGCCTAGGGCTGGCCCATAAGGAACCAAAGCCCCTAAACCAGCTGAAACACTTTCATTTTTCTCACTTTCAGTAAAATAACCTCCTTTCTCTTAGAACAGTAACGTTCCTCTGCTAGGGTTTGGGGTTCATCCAAGTTCAAGGGAGATCAACCCATTTCTTTCACTCACGTAAGTTACTTCCGATGCATACTTTTCTCATTTAGTTTAATCTTCGTGCTTGCCGTTAGGGTTCCTTGTAATAATCTCGTGCTTCCTCTCTATTGAGATTTTCAGCTCTTAAATATGCTCTTGGAGCTGTCTTGCTCATTCGCTTAAGGGTCGGGGTCGTTTTGACTAGCTCTTTCCAGGTAAGGGAAGCTAGGGTTTACGTTTTTAAAGTTATTTTTCCGATTTGGTCTGTTGTATGGTTGTGATGCTTGAATGAGGTTGTTGGTCGAATAAAAATGTATGGTGTGCAAGTATGTTTGATTGATGTGGCGCTACTCTTTTTCTACACTGCACACTTTTCGTAAAATGAAGATTTCTACTACGTTAACCGTTGGATCGAGCTGAAATTTTAACAACGTATCCTTAACACATAATTCTTGACTTTGAACGGTCGGATCATTAATCGGAGCTCTGTAGTGAGAGCAGTTTTTATCGCAAGGTCACTGAATTTGTGTTGTTGACAACATTGCACACTTTTCGTAAAATGAAAGTTACTACTTCGTTAACCGTTGGATCGAGCTAATAGTTTAACAGATGATCCTTAACACATAGCTTTTGACTTTGACCGGTCCGATCTTGAATCAGAGCTCTGTAGTGAGAGAAGTTTTTATCGCAAGATCGTTGTAGTTTGGTTGTTTCTCTGATCGTGAATGGTTATTACTGGCATGAATCTAATTGTTATATTAAAAGCATGTGATAAATGATTATGCATGAGTGATGTGATTCATGGATTGTGGATGATGGGTTTGGTATGATCTTGGCATGTGATTTAAATGAGATGGTTGGTATTAAGGAGACATGGTATTGATATGAAATACAAATATATATTCACTGTTTGGGAAGGTTGAGTTGGTATGGATTCAACATTTGGTTATGAATGAGAATGGGTTGTAAAGGTTGTCATGAGATATTGTGTATGGTAAACATTACTTGATTGATTGAACATGATTGGTCTGTGGTCAGTGCGTAATTCTTTGAAATCTCTAAGTGGGATTTCAGGGTCGTGCTTCAGTAGTCGGGACGTAATTCCATGGCCCCTGTTAGTGGGTGTCCATGGTGGTGCCACATCTATATAATTTGGTAAGGATTCAAGGTAAGGATTGCATCGTGACCCTCTAAGGAGTCAGTTAGTCTCACTTAGAGCGGACTGACTCCTGTGGTGAGAGTAGCAGGAGGCCTGAAATTCATTAAGGGTTAACCTTGTGTGTGAGGGAATTGATTCATTGTAACACTTGTAACACATAGCTCAGGGGTGAGCAGCTCGGGGGTGAGCAGAGGTATCCACCACAAGTGCGAGCATCCACTGAATTCGAACAGATTATATGTATCCGGATGAGTCGAGTCAAGTCTTAGTGCATTGATTGGGAGGTCATAACATGCTTGGATGATGTATGTATATTGGACTGTGAAAGTATATCTGATTGCATGATAAAATCTTTTTGGCTCTAGCTTACATTTTTGCTTATTTGATTGCCTTGTGTGTTGTTCTTCTACCGTTGCGATGATCATCAATTTATTGATGGGAGCAGATGCGAGAGGTACTCGAGGTCAACAGAGAAGGGATGGTTCCGCTGCACAGTCTACCCGTGCTGGACTTCATGTCTCTTTGGGCTTTTCTTTAGGGCGAAGGCTCGTGTATTGTATTGCCTCTAAGGCTTTATTTCGAATACTGGCTATCTCTTACTCCTTTTGGGTTGTATGCATTGTAGTGAGCTTTAGTATTTCCTTTTAAGTACCTTGGATAACTGTAAGAAGTGACTTTATACTCCGCAACTTGGCTCTTTATATTATCCGGTGTAAGATTTCATTTAATTATGTTATTATTTAAATGGGATGTTACAACACTTCATGATTATTTTTTTTTGTTTTTCTAATTTTTTTAAAATGTCCACATCTCAACCCAGTAGTGTGTCATGTGTTACAACACTTTGTTTTTTTAAGGATAAAGACTAATTTTAAAATTTTACATCAATGATATTAGTTTTTATCCTTAAACTTTTCGTTCTAATTTTAAACTAGTTGTAACCTTAAACCAAAAATATTTAATAAAAATGTGAACTTTAACAAAAACATTATTATAACTTTTGTATAAAAATTACATTTGGTCTCAATTTCGAGATTGACAAAATTGATCAATTTTAAACAAAATTGGGACTAAATTTAACAAAAATAACCACGTCACACTTCGTGATATTTTTTAATTTTTTTTTAAATGTCCACGTGTCAACCAAGTAGTGTGCCACATGTCAGAGTCAATGTTTTATATTCAATTTGGTCCCTATATTCCTTATTTTTGTTCAATTTAGTCCCAATTTTTTTTAACATGAACTAATTTTGTCCCTCTCCAAATTATAACCAAAATTAATTTTTATATTAAAATTCACATTTTTATTAAATATTTTTGTTTAGGTTTGCAATTAGTTTAACTTAGAACGGAAATTTTAAGGATAAAGACTAATTGTAAAATTGTAGATCAATTATATTAGTTTTCATACTTAAAATTTCCATTCTAATTTTAAACTAGTTATAACATTAAACCAAAAATGTTTAATAAAAATGTGAATTCCAACAAAAATTTTATTAATAACGTTTATATAAAAATTACATTTGGTCTCAATTTTGAGAAGGACAAAATTGATTAATTTTAAACAATTGAGACTAAATTGAACAAAAATAACAAATATAGGGACTAAATTGAATATAAAAATTGACTCTAACTTATGGCACGTTGTTGGATTGACACATACACATTTAAAAAGGATCAATATATATATATATATATATATATATATATATATATATATATTAACTTAACTAATATATGTATATTATTAATTTATAATATAATATAAACATTTAAAAAATTGCGGACGTGTGTGTAGTATTAATTTTTTTATAAAATACCTGTAATATAAAAAAAAATTGTATTACAGGTATTTTGATTTTTCTATATTATAGGTATCAGGTAATATATTACAAATTAACGATGATTAAATCAAATATTTTATTTATTTTATAAACATAATAATAAAACTTAATAAGTAATAAAATATAAATCAAACATAACAAATAATAAAGAATAAAAAGATTTATCAAAATATATTTTATTATTATTTTTACATGATGGCTTGAGTTTCTCACAAATTGTTCAATTCTCTCATTCTCATATGTTTTCTTTTATTTCTGAAGAGAAAAATATATATTTTTCCCTTATTTCTCCTCTATTCTCTTCCATTCTCGAGGAAGAAAAGAAGAAAGTAATTCTTTCGTCTCACTTGATAGTGAAATATTATGTTAATAATTTATTTGATGAACCTCTTTTATATTATATTTTTTATTTTATGAACATAGAAGAAAAAGTATTGTACTGTGTACTTTTTAATAATCGTAATTTAATTGTGGTTCCATTATATGTCTTGAGTTTCTCATAAATTGTTTTCATCTCCCATTCTTACCTATTTTCTTTTGTTTCTGAAGAGAAAAAGATCTATTATTTTTTCTCTCATCTCTCAGTTGTTGTCTTCCATTCTCGAAGAAATAAAGAATAAGGTAATTCTCTCTTGTCTCACTTGATAGTGAAATATTAGTTTAATAATTTATTTAATGAGCCTCTTGTATATTAATTTTTTATTTTATGAACATAGAAGAAAAAGTATTGTGTGTGTTTTTTATAACTGGATAAGTGTGGTTTGATTATCATCGAATTTTCTTTTGGTATTTACGTCTCTCAATTTTTTATTAGATTATGATAAATTATTTTTTGTCTTATTTTTTTTAAATAGGTATATTCATGAAGAATAAAAGAATAGATTCATTTTTTAAAAGTGATAAAAGGGAAGCTACTCATGAAGATGAAAACAGGACAAATTCAACTCTTCCAGATATTCAGAAGCATGATACTAATGATCTAATTATTCAATCACAAGAGCCTTTTATAAGGTTCAAAGAATTATATGTGAGGAGTTTCATATTAATTCTTTGGAACGTGATCCAAGAAAACATCTTCAAGTATGGGAATATCCAATGAGCCAAAGAGATGAGATTCAAAGAGCTTATTTAAAATGGGGTCCATATCAAATACAACTTGAAAACTATCCTTTTTTAAGGAAAAACATCCAAGGAGATTTCAATCTAATTGGTTTAAAATTTTACTTCTTGGCTAGAGTATTCTGTAACATTCCTAAAGAATATTACTTTTAAAATAAAGATAATAAAATAAATAAACAAAGTTTCAACTATTAAACCTCATTTATAACAGTACTTTCCCAAAATGCGGGAAAAATTAAAACCATGGAATCACATACATTACAAATATTCGTGATTAAAATTTATTACAACCACAAAGTAACTGAAATGACAACTGTTTGAAAACATAAAAATATCGAAAAGTTAAAGTCTTCAAATTCCCATATAATCCCGCTCTCGGAACTGAAGCATCTCCTGGCTCACCTGTCAAATCATCTGCTCCCGCATAACAAGTTATTCGATCACCGCCACACGCAAACAGATAGGGTGAGCTATGCACACACACACACACACACACACACACACACACACACACACACACATATATATATATATATATATATATATATATATATAATAAAGATGTCACCCATCCCAAAGAAAAATAAATCTTGCGTAAATATTTCATTATTTCAAGTTACCCATCCCTGATCTCATAGTCCTTCATGAGTCATATGCATGAATCTAGGTCTTGGGACTTTAGTGTGCTTCCACGAAACTAACCCTTCTGTGGTCCAATCCTACGAGCATATCCCGCTCATAGTCCTGCCCTACAAATTCCTCGCCTGTAGTAAAACATCCAAGCCTTCCTTGCTCGAACCTTGGCACGCACACAATCACCATACTATGGACTCCTCGCCCATTAGCAGCCGACGGGAACTTAACCAGTTCCATGCCCATCATGCGTCCCTCCACCAAGCACATCCAGACCCCTATTGGACTTAGTCCTTCAATCCCAAACACCAAGGTATGTGAACTTAGTCCGTCAAGTTCACGGATCACTACAACAACAAAAATCACAACAGCGAAAATCACCCTACGCAGCCCAAACACCGCCAGGCGAAACTGGTTCCAGATCGCATGGCGGACAGCCCTTACCGCTAGGTGCCAAGCGTCAAACAGGAGTTGCGCTGCTCCGTCACCGCCTGGCGGGACACCCTCTGCCGCCAGGCACCAAGCGCGTCCCGTGGCCACTGCCACTGTTTTAGGTACCTATCGCCTGGCGGCTCGCTCCGTGCCGCCTAACGCCATACCAGTAGTGCCATGCTACAGGTTTTTGGCATCTCCATTGGGTCTTAAAAGACCCCAAATGTACAATGTATCGATCTACTACAAATCATAACATATAGAAAATAATATTGCAACCACCAATACGTATAGACAATCAATTCATGCCCAATAAAGGATTTTCATTATCTTAGCACGTTTTACTTTACTCACTAACCGAAACAAGCCACAACTTATTAGTATTATACTCACCATTTACCACAACACCAGTTATATAGTTTACCATACAAAACCCAATTTACAACAACAGACCCAATTAGTGCCCATTCAATTTTATCATGCACACATCCTCTCCATTTCTTATTGCCTTAAGCTTGACCCAAAACATTCAATATGCTCTAGATCCTATACCCTCACGGTCTAATATTCAGATGACTCATGCCACACAATTTGAGCAGCGTTGTACATATACTTAGATAACAAAACTGCCACTACAACAGCCAATAGGTATGGAACTCCCAACTCATCCACCTCACACATTTAATCCCACAATTATTACTTAATAACATAGATACTAAAATCCCATACCAAAACGCTTAGTAATGATCATCCAAATAAACGTCCCTATGACAAGAACACCAGCCAATCGCTTTCTGCTATGCTGATGAGTCGCCTGGCGGCATATTCCAATTTCCGCCTTCACCAGTATACTGTTACATATTTCGGTGCCCACATCATATAAAACTTCATACTTCATTCATTTTATCTTTTCACATAAAATTGTGTGCCAATCATAGTTCTAGAGTGTGATTGTTCATCCTCAACCCTTGTAGGAACCCTATTTTCCCTAATTTCATGCGATACCCTTACTTTCAACATATAAATATTAACACAGTCCAATTCATACATATAAAAATTAACATTTCATATTCATGCATATAGCCCATTACGACAACTTCACAAATATCACGAATATCCCAAAATGACCAAAAACGGGCATTCCTGTTTGCATCGCCTGGCGGATCATTATCCGCCGCTAGGCGGTTCATGAAGGAAATCCCAGAAACTAGTGTTTGGGCTTGTGTCGCTTGGCGGGTCGCGCGTGACCGCCAGGCGATTTCTAGAAATTTCCAGAAACCTGCATAACCGCGTCTGAACTAAAAAAATGTGGCATTCTCATACATTCAAACATATCTCGGTTCATATAGTTATCAACAAAACACCAATAAGAGCTCCCCTAACCTGGATTTCCCTTGCTTAAGAGTGGCTTAGGAATTTTCTTGGATAAACAATGGACTCCCCTTGACTCTCCTCCAAACCAGTACCTTTTCCACCTCCAACCTCACGTTTCTCCTCTGAAAAAAAGTCCTCCTCACTATTCTCAAATTGATAGACTCAAGAGTGCTCTCCTTCTCACTCAATTCTCCCTTTTAATGATACCTTAATGATGGTTTATTAAAAAACGAAAATGGCCTTAAAGTTAGTTTTAATTGTCATTCAATTTGATTTTCCAGCACCCTTGGGTGCTCCTTTAGCTAGGGTTTCCCTTGCCCCTTCACATTCATACCAAAACAAAATTAGCAAAAAGAGAAGGAGTTTAGGTTCACCAAGGTTTAAACCCATAACCATTCAATCACAAAGCAATTACACAACTAATTCAACCAAGTCATGTTTCATGATAACTAATATGATTCAATTTTTTTATAACATTTCACAACATGATTAACATATATTAAAATAATACTGAATTTAATAACACACAAATGGCATATATAGGACTTGAACCCAAGTTCTCTCACACAATCCAAGTACTCCCAACCACTTAAGCTAGTACTTTTCCACGTCATAACATTCTGCAGTTATTGCCTTAATGGTTTCTACTACCCGCATTTATTAAATAATTATTTAATTAATTATTTAAATCTCTCGGGTCTTACATATTCCCCGACTAATGATGGAGCTTATTGTTTGACATGTTATCTATTAGATATGTGGGATATCTCTTTTAGTTATCATTATACTAAATTATGTATTCATTTTTATTGTATTAGTGACAATAATTAAATGAATAAATTTTGGATGTATTATTTTGGCTCCCCCAACAATGTTGGTCAAGATCTGCCACTAGTTACACAGGAATATAAATAAACTAGAATTGCTAAAGTATATTTTGAAATAGAGCATTTATTTGAAATTGTTAAGATGATTGTTAATCCAACTCGGAAAGTTTGCAAACTTTTAATTTTCTTTCTTTCACACATTCCTTTGAACTGTTTTAACATATTATTTGTTTATTTTAGTTGTTATTATTTCTTTTTTGTTATTTTAAATTTTTCTATAGTTGCAACCTGAATTTGGTATAATGGAAAGAATTTTCTTGTCTAAAGAAAAAACATTAATTTTAGTTTGACGAACTAGAAATGATAAGAGTTTAATAGGAAATAGCACTCACAACAGAAAGACTTTTAAATCAAGAACTCATATGTGTGAACTACAAAAAAAAAATGTCACAAAAATAGATCCATTATTAATGTTATTGACACTCCAGTAATTCAAATAACTTGTAATTCATTATATAATTTGTATTTGATTTAAGTTAAAAATGCTATCTTGATTATTTCAATATGCTAACAATATTTTTTGTCTTATTAGCTAAATTTTATTATGAATTACATAGTTTTATAATCTTACTCTTGAATCAGTACAACTTACAATCAAACCTACTCAATATCACAATAAATATATTTTTCTTGTTAACACCACAATTGTGAGACCCACTTTCTTTTAAAACATTCAGTCACCTTTTCCATTTCATAAAACTTGTTTGTTCTTTTTTCTCTAAACTATAGTTCTTCTTTTTTTTTTTCACTTCAACTCTGCCCTAATCTCCATCTTCTTCCTCTGAATTTTCACTTTTCTTGAAACAGAGGCTGGGATTAGGGCCATTGTGGAGTTCCCCACTTATCAGACTGAACACTTCTTTCCTTCACGTAAGTCAATCTCTAACCTTCGTTCTATTTTTGTTTTAAGTTTTGGAGTTATGGTTCCGCGTCGTTACTGTTTAGAGTCTTATTTTTGTCTCCTTGTGCTTTTGTATTTCAGCTTCTTAGGTTGTTTTTTGGTTGTAGTGTTCATTTCGTTTAAGACTCTTTCTTCGCAAGTTCGATATCAGTTTCGAGGTAAGGGAAGCTAGGATTTTTAAATCTTTTGAAGTGTCTTGCTAGTTTTTGTTTTGAATCGTGTTAGAATACTAGATTAATGTTAGTGATTATATGGAAATGAACTATGTGTTGTCAGGTTTGGATTTCTAGCTTTGCATGCGTGAGCAGGTTAGAATTTGTTGTTCTCAGGCGAGATGTAAGACCGGTGAAATTTAATTAATTAAATAATTATTTAATTAATAAATGCGGGTAGTGGGATCCTTTATGGCATTTAATATTGATTGATGTGACGTGGAAAAGTACTAGCTCAAGTGGTTGAGAGTACTTAAATGTGTGAGAGGACTTGGATTTGACTCCTATGTATGCCATTTGTGTGTTATTTAATTATTATTGTTTTTAATAATATGATTGAGCATGTTGAATGATGAGATAACTATAGAATTATATTAATCATCATGAAACATGAATTGGTTGAATGGTTGTACATTGATTTGGCATTGGCCTGGTTATGGGTTCAAACCTTGGTGAACACAAATCAAACTTTCTTTTTGCCAAAATTTCCTTTGGCATGAAGGTGAAAGGGCATGGAAACCCTAGACGGCTAAGGAGCAGCCAAGAGTGGCTGTAAAAAGCCCATAATGAGACAATGAATATCCATTCACATTCCATTAAGTCCCATTTTCGTTTTGGGTAATTAAAAGGCAAAATTGTGGTTAGAAGAAGGGTTTTGCAAGGCTGTGATTGTGCTTAGAGAAAACAGCACGAAAATTTGAGACTGGTGAGAATTGAGTGAAGTTTTGAGGCTGATTTGAGGAGAACTAAGCGAGGCCATTGGAAGCAAGGGAGAATCAAGAGTCATTCAAGTTTTTAAGCAAAAAGAATCCAACTTAGGGGAGTTTTACACGTTGAACGTTGTGCTAAGCATGAATTGTATAATATATGCATGTGTTTAATTTCCATGAATCTTTGTTGTGTGATAATTTTCGTGTTTCTGGAAATTTCTAGAAACCGCCTAGCGGGCTATGCTTAGCTGCAACACTGATGATTTTCCTAAGAGAGGGACCACCTGGCAACACATCCCTAGCCACCAGGCGAAACAAGCCTACAGACCCAGTTTCTGGGTTTTTGATGAATTGTCTGGTGGTGATGAACACCCACTAGGCGACACGAACCATTTTGGCTCGTTTTGGTATTTTCTAAGCTTTGGGATATTTCTGATCGGGGAAAAATGTAAGGCAAATTATTGAGTATTAAGAATTTCTATGATTACATCCTAAATGGTTATAAATTAGGGAAAATTTGCATGAATGTGATTTTAAGGTTGAATATTTAGGGATTTTTATGATTCGAGAATGAATGTTGTGAATTGGTATCATTTACCATATTAATCGCGAAATGACAGCGATAGGCAGGGAAAAATATCAGAAAATGATGGAAGCGTGGTCACAAGTGTGAGAATTATGGAAAATTACCAGAAGCGCAAGCACCGTCTGGCGGCACGGGGCCTGCCACCAGGCACCATCGCAACAACAGGGATGTGTGCGTGACTGTGGGTAGTTACAAGGATTTGGAATTCTGGGAAATTTAGATTTCTGCTACATGTCAGATGATAATAGGTAAAAATAGAAGTTTTTAATTGTTGGTGAAATTAGTGGGAAAAGTGATTGATAAATAAAATGAAAAGAGAATGCAATAATGGATTAGCAATCTAAAAATTTTAATGATATTGTTACTGAGGTAGAAAATTATTACATTGTTGGATATGTTATTAGTGAGTCTAATTAGTAGCCTGAATGGTGGATTTAAGCTACTTTGATCAATTAGGAATTTAAGGAAATTGGAGTACATTGAATGATAAGGTAGGATCAATTGGATACATTCTCAAACATTGCCACTTACCTTCCTCGACGGTGCAACCACAAATTTAGCAGCCTCTTTCGCAGCCTCGCTCATGCAAATATCTCTGCCAATGAATGGTGTTCCTTGTGCCTCCCTCGCAGCTTTGATGTTCTTAACCTACAAAACATTACATAATTCAACACACATGGATGGGATGGCGAAAAGAAGAGAAAAAACCTATACTCACCGACAGCTTCTCCGTCAACGATGTGGTGGCGTGAGGATTGCAACGACGATAGAGTCACCGCATGGATTACTCACAAGCGACAACGTGAGCAGTGTTGAGGGTGTTGGCACCGGTGACACCGTCGTTCTTGTCGATTCTCCAGCGATAGGGGATCTTTGTCTAGGCGGCAAAGATTTTGGGGAAGAAGTTTTGATTTGGGGGAGAGAGTTTGAAATGTTTAAGTTCTCCAATCGATTGACATGCCGAAGGATTTACTGACAGATACAACTGTCGGTAAAGGTCATACAACTTACCGACGACATTATCGACCGATAATTGGTCTACTATGTTATATCACTGAAATACCGATGGATTCAACATTTACATCTGCTGGTAAATCCGTCAGTAAAGCCAAATTTCTGAAGGCTTTTATTCTGTAGTGATAAAAATGAGTAAGATTAATAATATATAAGTAAGAGGACCCATATCTTCTCGGTGTCGTTCCTAAAAAATGCCTCACATACATGTCATAGTAAACTAATAGATAGTTGAGAAGACTTAAATTAACACGATTGGATCATCTTAAAAATCCAATATGATGATGATTAAAGTTTTAGCGTTGGTTATACCCATTAGTTAGGTAAATTGAACAATAATTATGCTTTAGGTGATTTGATCATGCTAATACAGGTCTGTATGTGTGTGTTTATTGAACTCCAATAGTGCATAATAGAAATATTACAATAGGATATTACAACAGTTCCTGAATAAAGAATGTGATAAATTACACGGTGCCAATTTTGTAAATATTAAAAACCATATTACATTAGTTGATAGGTTCAGATGTATTATCCCTTAAAAGTAAAAAAGAAAAACATATAAATGTTATTTTTTAAAAGAAAAACATGATACTACATTGATTGTTCAGTACAACTATAGTCGTCGTTGCTACTGCATTTTGAACCTTAGTCGTTGCCACTAGTTCGTATTGAACCCTAGCCGTCGTCGCTTAAATTCTAGCTTATTTCACAACACCATGTTTTATTTGAAAATAAAAAATAAGATATATGACATTGATTCTCAAAATCAAGCGAAATATGTCATTTTTGTTGTAATACCCCTATTAATAGATTGATATTTCGTAAGTTGGTGAGTTTGATAAAATAACATTTATTACTTAAAGAAATAAACTAACTTAAACATCTAAGAACCTTCGACAACTATATCCCTCTCAAGATTATACTGATTTATGTGCAAGCATAGCAAGGGAGATAAAGTTCAACTGAATAAGGGGAGGAATGGCCCATAAAATAACATGTTGAAATCTCAACAATAAAAATAAGCACATGCATGAATTTCTTCATTTCGGTCCATAAACTCTAGAATCAATCTCAAAAGATTTAAGATTTATGCATATTTTTTTTAAATTGTGTTATTTCACCTACAAAATGATTACAACTAATATTGTAAAATGTATCACCTAATAAATTATATTATCTTTTTATTAATATACAAACGAAAGAGTGGGTATGTAACATCCCATTTAATAAATAAGCTTAATTAAATGAAACATCATGTAGAATAATATAAAGAGCAATGTCATGGAGTATAAGTGTCACTCCTTATAGTTATCCAAAATATACTAGGAAAGGAACCAAGGCACACCACGATGCCATGAACAGAAGAACAAGATTAAAACGTTTGACAGTTATTCAAAATACATGCTCAAAGAGCAAAGTAGTACATAGGCCACACTGCCTTAAAAGAGTACTCCGAGCAAGAGGATCCAACCCAAGATTTTGCTACGTTGCGGAGTTTCCATCACCCTGATGACCTCTAAGGATTTCCACATATGCTCACATCAATAAATTGATGATCATCGCAAAAGGAGAAAACCACACACAAAACACACAGGCAGACAGAAAGGGTAAGCTAGAGTAAAATGGTTTTGATCATACAGTTGAGTATACCATTTAACAGTCAAGAACACACCAATCAACCAAGCATGTGATAGCAAACAAGCAAGACTATAAGACTCAATTATCCAGATACATATAATCAGTCGGATTCACTGCATGCTTGTACTTGTGGTGGTATCTACTGCTTTGTAGAGCCATTGCCAATGGGTTTCACCCTACCATGCACAAGGTTAGCTTTCAAACATCTAAGGCCATTATCCTGCCAAAAACTAAGGCCTCCTGCTACTCTCACCAGTTGAGTCAGTACGCTCTACTTGAGACTAACTAACTCGTTAGAGCTTTAGTATGCAATCCTTACTTGAATCCTTACTTAATTATATATTAAGGAACCACCATGAAACCTTACTAAGAGGTTCATGGAATTACGTCCATTACCTGAGGCACCACCATGAGCTCTCACCAAGAGGGTCATGGAATTACGTCCATTACACAAGGAACCACCATGAATCTCACCAAAAGATTCATGGAATTACGTCCAATTCATACAATAGTCATGCTTCACCAACCAACCATAGAGTTATCATGCATACCAATCTCATGCCCATAATCAACCAACCATCCAATCATGTTCCATACGCATAGTCATACCAAACTCATCAATTCCAGCCCATAAACCATTTAATACATGCATATTCACCCAATTCATGCTTTAACAGAGTAAGTCAATCAAACATGTGACCATCAACCAAAAACAAAGGAGAAAATAACACTTGAGCATGTCCTTGCCTAGTTCTCGCTTAGGCTAAAAGCCCTCGCTCAAGCGAGAGAGGTTCTCTTGCTCAGGCGAGCTCCTTTTGCCTAGGCAAGAACTCGAGCAGTGGAACAGTGGGGTTTTCGCGTGTTCTCACTTAGGCGAGACCTCCTCACCTGAGCGAGACGTTCTCTCACTCAAAACGTGAGCTCATCGCCTGAGCGACAATGCGAGCTAAAACCTGGGAGGGTTTCTGATACTCTCGCTTAGGCAAGACCCACTCGCTTGGGCGAGAATACAATATTTCCTCCACTATTCACGCATGCCAACACAGAGATTCATCAAGACCGATGCATAGTATATTTTTGGCTTAAATATACATTTGGTCCCTATTTTTGTTAATTTTATTCAATTTGGTCCCTATTTTCGTTTTATGTTCAATTAGGTCCTCATTTTCGTCAAATTGTTGTCAATTTGGTCCTTTTCACTAACGGTGTTTAAATAGTTAACGTTTTTGAACAGTACATGCCACGTGTCAACTCCTGGTTTTTTGATTTTTTTTAATTTTTTTTTAATTTTTTTTAATTTTTTTTTTAATTTTTTTAATTTCAAAAAAATGGTCCACGTGTCATGTCACAATTGTGCCATGTGTCAATGCTAGTGCCACGTGTCAGTTTGTGGTAGTATTATTTTTTTTGTTCAATTTAGTCCCTATATTCGTTATTTTTATTCAATTTAGTCCCAATTTTTATTAAAATAAATCAATTTTGTCCTTTTCAAATTGACACTAAATTTAATATCTTTTATACAAATTATATTAATATCTTTTCTAAAATTGACCTTTAAATTTATTATTTTTTAAATTTAATTATGAATTGAATAAATTCTTATATTTAATTTCTAAATAGAATATAATTATTTAAAATATTATAAGAATATAATTATTAATGTTTTTTCTAATATTTATATTCTAAAATATTTTTAAAATTGATATATAAAAATATTTTAAATATTCAAAATATTTTAGAAAAATAAACTAATATATGTAAAATTAATATTTACAAATAAAATATTTTAGATTTTAATATCTAAAATGTAATAAAAATATTAAATATTTTAAATTTAAATGTAAATTTTACAAATGTTAATATATATTTTTAAAATTTTAATAATTATATTTTAATTATATTTAAATAATTATATTCTATTTAACAATTGAATCTAAAAATTATATTCAATTAATAATTAAATATTATAATTTATAATTAAATTTAAAAAATAAGTAATAATAATGTCAATTTTAAAAATTAAATGGTTTTATTTTAATAAAATTTGGGACTAAATTAAACAAAAATAACGAATATAGGGACTAAATTGAACAAAAATAACGAATATAGGGACTAAATTGAACAAAAATAACGAATATAGGGACTAAATTGAACAAAAATAATAATACTACAAGAAACTGACACGTGGCACAATTGTGACTTGACATGTGGACACTTTTTTTAAAATTAAAAAAATTAAAAAAAATTAAAAAAAAATTAAAAAAAAAATTAAAAAAAAATTAAAAAAAAAATCAAAAATACCAGGAGCTGACACGTGGCATGTACTGTTCAAAAACGTTAACTATTTAAACACCGTTAGTGAAAAAGACCAAATTGACCACAATTTGACAAAAATGAGGACTTAATTGAACATAAAACGAAAATAGGGACCAAATTGAATAAAATCAACAAAAATAGGGACCAAATGTATATTTAAGCCTATATTTTTATACCATTGTAAACACCATACAATCACCAAAAGCACGAAACAGACCTGAAAAATAAGCAAAATACATTAAAAGCATGAAACCCTAGCTTCCCTTACTTGGAGAAGGCTAGCAAAAGACATAGACACCCAAAGAGTTGAGCACTATAGCTCCATGAATAGATTCGTGAGCTGGAAAATATTGGCACAAATAGAAAACGAGGTTATCAAGATGAACCCTTGTTAGAACCACGAAAATAAGACTAGAGAGGAAAGGATATGGGTTGAAGAGAAACTTACGTGGAGTATAAATGGGGTTGAGCTAGCTTGAAGAGAGACGGAGCCAAATCCTAACAGAGATCTATTGGAGGAGAAATGAGAGAGTGTGTGAACTGTTTTGGCAAAGTGCAGAATGAAAGGGAACAAGTGATTGTAAGGGGGGTCTTGGATACCCTATGGGTCAACCTTAGGCCCAACAGATTAGGGAAGACCCTTAACATTGGGGCAGAAAAATAAGTGGGCCTTACAATAGGCCTAAGATGGGATTATTTTATTTTGAAAATTAGTATAATAAATTATATTTAAATTTTGCATCACCTTAAAGGACATGAATATTTATGTCATGCCATTAATTAAGAGTTATTTTAGACCATATAAAAAATAATTCTTAATTAAATTATACATATGTAGTTTTTATCTTATAAAAATTTTCGATAATGACCATTTTTAGTTATTAAAAATATATTTAGAGACCAATTTAGAGATCAATTTCTTAATTAGATATCACTTCATTTGGTAGCCAAAACTTCAATAATTAATAGTTAGTGACTAGTTTAGAGATCAATTCATAACATAGATTAGTTTAGTTATCAATTTAGAGACTAATTATAACTTTTTGAAATTACTTTAGTTTCCAATCATTTTTTAATTATAAATTGTATCTAAAATGGTCACTATAATGATAAATTATTTCTTGTCACTAAAATTGATCGAAATTTTCTTATAGTGATAATTCAGACTTCAATACCAATGTTATCATGTTTCAAGTGTTTCTTACTGTAATTAACAATATCTAAAATCTCCTCGATCTAAGATATTACAAAATTTAACTAACTCGTATATATAATCGTACATCAATTTAAACAATCCATACATTAGTTTACTCAAATGATGATAAAAAAATTAAATAAACCACACCTTTTAATTTCTTTATTTGCACTTAACTTTGTTTTAAATTGAAACATTACTTCAGAATTTTAAGCATAAATAAAATTTAATTAATATGTATAACTTATTGATTTAAAAGATACTGTATCATATGTAAGTTAATAAGCTTAGTTTTTAGTGTACCATAATCGTAACGTTTCAATTGATGCAAAGTTTAAGGTATTATATTATGGAAGCTGAACGATACAAGTGTCTGAGAATAATAAACCTAACTTGAGAAAAGCCGCATTCCCTTCAATTTCAATTGATTAATTAAATAATAGAAAGTGCGTCGGAAAAGGTTTGTTTGATGGAATTCAATGTTAATCTTCTTTGTTTCCTTTATGATGTCCTTCTCTCATTTAAATATCTTCGTGGTAATAACGAATAGAAAAAGAGCAACATGCATGAAAATTTCCATGATAAATGAATGATGAAACCGAATAGAAAATAACATTAAACAAATGCTCTAGCGAGGGACAATGACTTCAATAATGAGGTGCATGTATGCTTTATAAAATGAAACGAGGGTTCTATAATATAATGTATTGTATTGTGATGCTCTGAAGTGTGACATTTTTTTTTTTATCAATATGGGGCAATTTATTACAGTACTTGTCAATTTGGTACAATTTTTTTTAAAAAAATTATAACTTGACGTAAAGTTATGCTGATAAAAAAAGTTATGTTAATGATACAACTTTATCATAGTTATATTTGAAGTCGTGTCACGTGGGTACAACTTTTTTATATTGAAGTCCTGATAAATTTACACGATTTTTTGTGGAGTTGTGTCGATTTTCTCAAATTGTAATTTTTTTAATACTTACACTAGATTAATAATTTTCATGTTAAATTACTCCAAATTAGTAAAAAAAAAAAAACTTGAAGTGGAATAATGCTATTTGATATTGGTTCACAATAATAATACAAATAAGTTTCTTCTACATCCATATAACATAATTTGTTAAAGAAATAATGTTGAATGTTCTATGTTTTACTTCGTACATTATTTTAGGAATTACATTGGATCATTTTTATGAAGTTAAAAAAAAAATATAGAAATAAAATGATAAATTATCATGCAAACTTCATGATATGTAATAAAAGATAAAAAATATGAAATGACTTTAAAACACGAGTAACTTTCATTTAATTATATATTATTATTTTTTAAATAAGTTTTTTATCTCAATTTTTAATTTTAAAAAAAATAGTTTGAGCTTGTTCTTTATTAAGACCATGTGTTATCTCTATTTCCTTTTCTTCAACAAATTCTAGAATTTTGTAAAACTGAATATTTGTATACTTTTATGATTTATGTTAATACAAATTTACGGACTTGTTTCTTAATTATAAAGGTAGAAAAAGGGAGTAGGATTTCACATGTATACTTTGGAATATATGAAGTCTAAATAAGAGTTTTAATTGTATAGGCCGGGAGTATGATCAAATTACTTAATGTTTATCTTTCTTAATTTGAAATATGTAGGTAAAAATTAATGAATAATATTTCTTTCATAACCAACAAAGAATTTCACTATAAGAAAGCTAGAGAATCAACTTATTTTTGTCATATTTTTTCCAAGTCTTTTTATATTGTCTATTGTCTTAGAAAACCCATCTCTTTTACTATTTTATGTTTCTAACCCTTTCTACTTATTTAATTAAGTGTTGTGCTATGTGAAATTTTTAACTGGATTTGTTGGCGGATGACTTGGGTTGGCTTAACCTTGTTTAAACTTATTTATGTTCATTATCGGTACATCAGTCAATTGCATTATATGATTACTGTAGTGCATTAGACGAGTAACTTTTATTTGCTTACACTAGACAACAATCCGTTATCATTGTTTCCCATTGAGAGGATGTGAATGTTTGAACGACGAAGAACAATTAAGGAGAACAAAGAACCCTAACAGTGGGAACGACGACGAGTAGTACATAAGAAGAAGACAAATGAAATGGTAATTGTGGTGAATTTTGTTGATTTTTACACAAAGTATGACCATGATTGTAGTCATTTTGGTTTAAAAAACAATTCTCATTTGAACTCACCATCTCGATTGTAGGATTACGAGTTTGGAAGTCTATTGAACCTGCTCAAAAAATGAATTTGCTTTCTAAGTCAAAAAGAACTGAGTGTAATGTTAAATCGTATAATTTTATAAGTTTATTGTAAGTTTCATAATTATGATGGAAGAATTGATTATTTTCAAATCAAATGGAGACGAGTGAATTTTCTAATTCAAATTTTATCAAAATCTTGTTTAATCGGATCTATATGTCCTATTTTTATTCATCAAATTATCTAGTTTGTTAAATGTTCACATGTCAAATTAATCATTTTCTTTAGGTTCACAAATATATGTTGGAAAGATCTCAAAAGAATAACAGATAACCAAGCGCGGAAACAAAACTCAGATCAAATCTTCCTAAATAAATAATATGCAAAATAATAAAATGCATAAAATATAGAAGGGAGGAACTTACAAACACCAAAACTTTTAACGTGGAAAAACCTCAATATGGAGGAAAAACTCATGGGACCTTGTCAAGTAAAAACTTCCACTAATAAAAATTAATGGGTACACCACAAGTTCTCTTGGAGATTCCAAGGACCAACAGAGCATTATTCTCTTCACCAACAAGCTTGATAACAAACTCCAATGGGAATAGAGTGAACCTCAATATATGAGAAGAGGAATAAAACCTTTTCTCCAAGGTAGCTTCTCTGCACAGACTTGCACAAGATAAACTGGTTGCTCTTTTCGTTTTCTTCACTCTCTCTGATGGCTTCTCACCAGAGGCATTCACAACTTCTTTCTCTCTATCTCACTATATTTTTCTCTCTCCTCAAACCTGATGTAGGGGTTGCATATTTAAATTGCATAATGGGTCAGGAGTCCATAAATAAAATACCCCCTTTTATTTTCTTAATTAAATCAGTGTGGACCCAATAAATTGGTGATCCACCTGACAAATCTCCCCCTCAACAATTAATTGGGGCCATAATCAACCAAATTGGCTTTCTCCTTGCATATAGCATATTTTCCTGCAAGTAAGATCTTTGTCATCATATCTGACCCATTCTCATTAGTATGGATTTTCTCTAATGAAAATTGCTTCATCTCTAATGCATCTCGTATCCAATGATATCAGACTTCAATATGCTTTGACCTTGAATGAAAATATGAGTTCTTACTAAGATGAATTGCACTTTGACTATCACAATATAAAACATATTTTTCTTGTGATAAACCCAACTCGTGTAGGAATTTCTACATACACAAGAGCCCCAACTCGTGTAACAACAATATATTTTGCCTCTGTAGAAGATAGAGCAACACATTTTTGTAATCTGGATTGTCATGATACTGCTCCCCCTGCAAAAGTCATCATATATCTAGAAGTAGATTTTCTAGAATCCACATCACCAATCGTGTCTGCATCTGTGTAACCATTTAAAACAGGCTTACCACTTCCAAAGCATAAACAAACTCTAGAAGTACCTTTGAGATACCTAAGTATCCATTTCACAGCTTGCTAATGTCTGACCACACCAACAACATGAGCAATGTCTGACCTTGTATAGACCATGGCATACATCAAGCTACCAACTACAAATGAATATGAAATCTTTTGGATTTCTTCTTTCTCATACTCATTTGAGGGACAATCCTTTGAGCTCAACTTGAAGTGACCTGCAAGTGGAGTGCTAAAAGGCTTAGAATTTTTCATGTTAAATCTCTCTAATACCTTTTCAATATATTTTTGTTGGATAACCACAATTTTCCATTCTTCTTGTCACGAATAATTTTCATGCCAAGTATTTATTTTGCAGGACCCAAATCCTTCATTGCAAAGGACTTGCTCAACTCTCTTTTAAGACTTTGAATGTCATTTTTATCATGACCAACAATCAACATGTCATCAACATAGAGCAGGAGAATAATATATTTTTTGTTAGGAAATTTCTTCACAAAAACACAATGATCAGAAGAAGTTTTATCATTTGTGATCCATCGTGAAAGAATCAAATTTTCTATACCATTGCCTTGGAGCTTGTTTGAGCCCATATAAGCTCTTTCCCAATTTGCAAACAAAATTTTCTTTTCCTTTAACTGAAAAACCTTTAGGTTGTACCTCTCTTCCTCCAAGTCATCGTGAAAGAAGGCTGTTTTCACATCAAGTTGGTCAATTTCTAAATTTAAACTTGCTACCAAGCCAAGTACAACTCTGATTGAAGACATTTTAACCACGGGTGAAAATATCTCTTCAAAATCAATACGCTTCTTTTGACCAAAGCCTTTCACAACCAGCCTTGTCTTGTACCTTGGTTGTGAGTTATTATCTTCTGATTTCAATTTGAATACCCATTTATTTTTCAGTGGTCTTTTACCTTGAGGTAACTTCCCCAACTCAAAAGTATGTTTCTCATGCAATGATTTCATCTCCTCTTGCATGACTTTGAACCACTTATCTTTCTCTTCATGTAATATAGCTTTTTCATAACATTCAAACTCAACCTCATCAGTCAATAACACAAACTCATAAGGGGAATATTTTTGTGAGTGATGTCTTTTGTAACATCTCGACCAGATATTATGGATTTAAAATAATAAAATAAAGAATTAATAATTAACTTCATTTATTGAATAACATTTCCCCAAAATGCGGGAAATTTAAAACTTTACTTCGTTCATAAAGTATCTCAAATTCAACTGATAAACTTTATTATAATAAAACCATGTTCATAATTAAAGATTACAAATATGTAAAGTCCATAAATAAATAAAAATAACTTTATGGAAAACTCCCAAGCTAGCCCCTACTTCGTCTCTAAGTCTCACCAGATCCACCTGCAACATCATCTGCTCCCGTGTACCGCATACACGATCATCGCCAAACATAAGCAAATAGGGTGAGCTAATAAAATAAAACATATATATACACACATTTATATATATAACAAAATCACACCAAATGAATTCCATCCTTTGATTTCATACCACATGACCACAACCATGTTAACCGTGTTCTACGTCTTCTAATGAGTACCTCAAGATGTCTTGCTGCCACACCTATCAGCCACAATCAATAGAGCACGTGCGGGAAACCATGCTACGAATCACACACCGTAACACCAGGTGGAGTTCCCAATACGAACATAGTCCATAACGCCCCAAGACTACCAAAATCATTGATTTTATACCAAGGAGGGCAATCTATCTGGACCTGTCGTACGAGCCATAACTCGCACACTCACACCAACAACACTTGCCAACCCGAGCCATAATTCAAGAGTTCCTCGTGTTCATCCGCCATCCCGAGCCACAACTCGAGGGATGCCATTCCAAGCCACAACTCAAGGAATGTCACGTGCTTAACCCTTATCCTGAGCCACAACTCAAGGGATACGTTTCGAGCCACAACTCGAAGAACACCAGCAAGCCAACCTTTGAAGTATCACTGATGAGTGCGTATTTTTGCACTCATTCAGTGTTTAATTCTGGGTATTTAATTGAATTTGTGTGTTTAAAGATTGATTTAATTGGAATTTCCTATAATTGGGTTTATTGAGCATGAGGTACAAAAGCATGTTAAAAATAGCTTTTTGGTTGCATAATTTTTTTTTGGATATTTTGAGGTGTGTTAGTGCAGCTGCAGCTAAGTTGAGCTCATGGAGGTGTGGAAATAAATTGCTCAAAGCTTCATGACACCTTAAAGATAAATCCAAGAATAGGAAATTATCAAAATGACAAAAATCCAAGCCAAGCATTCCATGAAGACGACAAGAAAAGCTTGAAAAAGTGAAGAAGTTTGGCTAAGCCAAGAAGAGAGCAAAAAAAAAATTGGACCTTGCGATTTTCTTTATCTTTATGATAGAAGATAATTTGGGAAAAATATATCTTAGATATTTTATTTGATATTTTTAAATAATTATCTTATTTAATTATATCATAAAATATTAA
>Ga0214543_1003197_pt1 | contig 32003 bp, 25 predicted proteins | sample CNSS2metaG_FD_160094 | JGI IMG/M metagenome (GOLD analysis project Ga0214543, IMG submission 160094) | Root nodule microbial communities from cowpea collected in UCLA plant growth center, Los Angeles, California, USA - CNSS2 | ecosystem: Host-associated > Plants > Roots > Nodule | place: USA... | reverse complement strand
TAATTAAATTTAATATTTTATAATTGAATTTAAAAAATAATAAATTCAAAGGTCAATTTTAGAAAAGATATTAATATAATTTGTATAAAAGATATTAAATTTAGTGTCAATTTGATAGGGACAAAATTGATTAATTTGAACAAAAATTGGGACTAAATTGAACAAAAATAACGAATATAGAGACTAAATTGAACAAAAAAAATAATACTACCACAAACTGACACGTGGACCGTTTTTTTTTAAATTAAAAAAATAAAAAAAAAATTAAAAAAAAAATTAAAAAAACCAGGAGTTGACACATGGCATGTACTGTTAAAAAACGTTAACTATTTAAATACCGTGAGTGAAAATGACCAAATTGACCACAATTTAACAAAAATGAGGACCTAAATGAACATAAAACGAAAATAGGAACCAAATTGAATAAAATCAACAAAAATAGGGACTAGATGTATATTTAAGCCTAAAATAAAGCACTCTTTCTATTCGGATTGTTTCGGTTTGTTATTATATTTTGATAATATAAATATATTTGCGGTAAACTGTGATAATAATGTAAATTCATTTTAAAGAAACACTAGACACTTTATGTCCGTATTTTTTAAATATATGTGATATTATATTAGTAGGTGATGATAATGTAATGTTATTAAGTTAATGTATAAAATAAAATTATATTTATTAAAAATAAAGTTAAATATATCAAAAAATATGAGATAATAACGGTTGATAAATAGAGAAAAAGAGAAGAACAAATATTGACGATTTTATAAAAAAATTGTAAAAGTAATGGTCAATTTAAAAAAAAATATATAAATAATTATATTTTAAAGAGTAAAATTGGTATTTTAAAATGTGAACACAAAAGAAGGAATTTTCTTTATATATTGTTATAGATATTGTGTATGTTTAAGTACAATTCATTTTGTTGTTGGTTTTGAATCCAATCAAACCGTTGAGTTGAGTGGATAGATGGATTGAAATGTTCACTAAAAAAAGTTTTTAAATAATAATTAGTTTTAATCACTAAAATTGTTACTAATGACCAATTTAGATATTAATTTATAAAATAAAAAATTATAATTATTAAATTAATCACTAATTAATTAGAGATTAATTTAGAAACTAATTATTTGGTATCAAAGTTTTCATAGAATATTGAGTGACCAATTTATAAACTAACTCATTTGGTAGTCAAAACTCTAGTAACTAAAATTTAAAGACCAATTATAAATTTGTATTCATAATAGTAATTATTTTGATAACCAATAATTTTTTATTTTGAAAATTGATATTTAAATTGGTCAATATAGTGACTTTCAATTTTTTGTCACTAAAATTAGTTGTTAATGAAAAATTTTCTTGTAATAGTTACATATTTGTTCAAGTTGTCATTTTTCTCGTGAACTATGGTTGTTGTGTTTTTTTCTCAACACAATGAGGATAATGGATAAATGATTCAACTATGTGAAATTAGCTTTCGTACTTTTTATCCTGATGTTGATATTTTTAACTACTTATCTATCTTAATTTATTACCTCTCCAATTAAATTTTGATATTTCTTTTCTAAGATATCAATAATTTAAATTAATATATCTAAAAATTGTCAATAATTACAAAAAGAAAATATGGATTAAATATGTTTTTGATTCCTTAATTTTTAGTAAAAATTAGAATTAGTGTCTCTTCAAAACTTTGATCTAATTTAGTTTCCTAACTTTATAAATGCGTGAATTTAGTCTTTAAATCAAATTTTGTTAAATTTATTTGATGATTCAAACACGTTTCATAATATTATTTTAGTTGTTTACACCATTTGAAACATTTCCGCGCTTCAATGTTAGTTGAAAAACGCATTTGAAATATCAAATAAACTTAACAAAATTTGATTACTAAATTCATACATTTCTAAAGTTAGTAGATTAAATTGGATTAAAGTTTTGAAGATAGACTAATTCTAATTTTCATTTAAACTTAAGGACAAAAAAAATTTAACCCAAAATATATCTATGGAAATTTAAATTATTCTTTATAAATATTAACTTTAATTTATATAATACAAAAAATATTTATTATAAATTTTAATTATGTAAAAATAATCATTCTATGTAATGTACCCGATAATATAATTCCATATTAAATGACAACCGCAAGTGCATTGTGTAATATTTTATGTAATGTTATTGATTCATTAGTTGTTTATGTAACGCCCACCACCACCTTCAACTGTCAGAACCAACACTAGGCAGAAATTGACGTATAGTAGAGGACAATTTGGAAGCCATGAAACTTGAGTTATGTACATTTTGCAGCTACAACCTCTATTTACAATAGACATTTCATAGTTTGGAACTTAATTATGTATTTTGCAGCTTATTTTGTGTAGGACATGTACCTATATGTTGTTTTAACCAAGTTCACTGTCATGTAATTTTGAAGAAGAATGTTCTCTTTATGAATGTATTTGCAAGTAATTTCATATGTATTTGCAAAAAAAAATAAAAAATTAACGTAGATTTATTCTTTCTATATAACTCAAACTTTTCATTAATTTCATAAGATTACATAACAATAGGCTAAGACCTTAACATCACACTTACTACAAGCCACAACCTACATACATCTAACTTATACAACATTTCATGAAATTTTGAACAATATTGACACATAAATTATATTAATCAAACCAACAAAACATATCATCCCTATTAACACATTTACCCATTTTTCATGAAAATTCAAAAATCTTATGAGATTTCTCTAGATTATATATCTTCTTCCTTTGTCTTAGTGGTATCATTTTTTTATTCATTATCTTTATTGCACCATTTGAAATAATTGTATTCTTTAAAATATTTACTTCTTGCTCTTCAGAAAAATCCAAGAGACAATTAGAATTTGTTACCAATAACTTTTTTCCAAAAAATAAAAATAAAAAATATGCATCCTAAAAATATAAAATTCATAGATCTAACTTTTTAGTTAGGACAACCTCAAAATTATTTCCCATCATTCTTAATAGTTCTAGCCACTCTGAACAATGCAACCTCCCCACAAAGACAAATTGGTGTTACATCCAACCCCCTAGACCCACCACCATGAGAGGGTTTTGCGTCTCCCACAAACATGATAAACACACATGATAACGAGACATAGCAGACTTCAACAATCAAGAAATGTAGAGGTCCAAACTTCAACAACCAACAACCGTTAAGGAGAAGATGCGAGATGGAGAGTCCACACCATTCATTAGAGCAAACATCATCTTCTCTATACTATAGAAAGGCACAAATTGACACGTAACCGTTACACTTTGTCACATCACCTCCCTCTTAACACTGTTTTTGAAAATCTAATGCAAAGAATTTGATTGAAACATTTTGATGAATTTTGAAACGTAATTGAAACAGAAAATTATGCAAAGAATCAATTTGAAACTTTTCAACCAAAGTAAGAACCAAACGAGTAATTAAATCTATTTTAAAATATAAGAGTGATAGAGAACTAAAAGAAGATAATTTTGTAAAGAGTCTAGATTCCTTTTTATTATATTTACTTTGTGCAATGGACCTCATCAAGTTGGAACTTATGAATGTACTGTTATTTAATGAATCGATTTAAAGATTTGGCATGCCATGGTTAATTAATCATTAGAATAGTATAACTTACATAAAAATTACTATTTTACAAAAATGTGATATATTTTACATAGAATAGTATAACTTACATGAATGTGATATATTATTTATGCTGTAAAACTTAAAAAAGAAAGAAAAAAAACGTAAGCTCACATTAGTGTAGAAAATGTGTAGCTCAATTAAGCTGAAAATATGGAAATCTGGTATAAGATAATTCGAAAATGTGCTTTGTTAACACTAATTGATAGTTCAATCGAAATGAGTTGGGAATAAACGGTGAAAAGGAAAAACACTTAAGGAAATCATTTTGAAATTTACCAAATCTTGGTCATTATAGGATAAAAGTTTAATCAGTGAATTGGATGATGTAAAGTAAAGATAAGATTATTTTATCACATCCTACAAGCTCGCCAAGCAACGAATGAAGTTTGTCCTTATTTTCTCTATCGTGCTCTCTAAACCGCACTTCATGGAATCATCAGTCACAAAAATGAATGACAAAAAATACATAATCAATCTCAAAGCTGAACACCAAAATAATTGCAATTCAGCTCGGCTAACTTTGGTGAAATATCAATTCTAGAAAGACTGCTAAAATAGAAAAGAAATGCATATTTTCAATGAATATACATATTTTACACTCACTCCTGCCACCACGAATACAGGTGGGAAGAAAGACCAGGAGGTGGAATTGAGGGATCAAAATAACAGGATATTCAATTCATTTTACTGTTTATCAAGTAACTGCATCCATCATCAACTAATTAATTCATTGTTGCTTTAATACATCCCCTTGAAAACGGGATTTGTACGGCAAATGCTAGCTCCATACTCCTCATATTCTGCTTTTGTATGACAAGCCTGTTCATTGGAACATAAATTGTAATCTTGTTTTGTATAGAGACATATGGGAAGGATTAAAGAAACAATAATAAATTATGGATACTCTCAATACGAGAATATCATTGCAAGAAAACTGAATACATGTCGCCGTCCACAAGGTTGGCAAACCTAAAAAATAGTTTTAGCCTGTTCAAGTTTCATAATTCTAAACTTAGCAAACATTAATACTGTTACCATATATATTGTTACCAAAAATGCAACCATAGATTGTTTAAACATGCTAAGCATACAAAATCAGGTTATCAAAACTAAACAAAGAAGCAAAGACAACCAACCAACTACAGACGTGACAGTTAGGAGTTGGGAAATTAGTTTAAATGGTTAAGATATTATTAGTTAGTTGAGGGGTTAATGAATTAAATATATAGGAGAATGTAAGGGGAAAGGGTTCACTATATCTTGTATCATTTGAGAATTGATTTTTACTCTATCACAGGAGAAACCATTGGAGGAGTGTTATTTCTGTTATCTTCTGTTCTTTTGAAATCACGAAATATCATCTTCCTTCTTTTATTTTCTAACTTGAGTTCCTACCAAATTTGTTTGACCCACTCACAAATTTGACCAGATTCCGGATTCAAATTTGAGAAAGGATTGGACAATTCATAAGGTTCTTGAAGGAAGGGACCACCGAGCTACTTGTGTTTAAGCAATAGGTAAAGACGATAAACAAAACCAGAACCAGCAATGACCACATGGAGTTGAATGTTCAGTCGAACTCCGGAAAAGATCTAATCAATCAGCTTTTGGAGATCAAGAAGTTTCAGGGAATCAAAGAAATTCACACACTTTTGACTACACTCTCTACAATCATATGAATTTAATTGGAAACTAGAAAACGACGATAGAGCCTTGCAAGAAGTTCTCATGAAATTTTGTGATTTTTAATAAAATTTAACCACAGAATAGGGAGTCCATTTTTAGTATTTCTCTAAAAAATATGATGCAGTTGTTGATGAAGAAAGAAGGCATCGAGTACATGGGTAACGTTGTCATGGCAAGACATTTCTTCAGAGCAAGAATCAAACCACCTTTGGGGGAGCTAGAGTTTAAAGACCTAGTTGAGGGAGTTGAAGTTGCGGAGCTGGGTGCCAAAAACCTGAGGCTGAGGATTTGCAGCAGAAAATGGAGGAACAAGGCGAGTAGGACAGCATCAGAATGGAGGGAGTTGGCCAGAATATGCTAAAGCACAGGCTAGGTCTTGGACAAGAAATATAGAATAACCCACCCTTAACGGAAGCACAACATAGAAATAACTTGAAGGGTATCTAACTCATCCTTACAAAACTGGTTTACAAGGTGAGATTTACCTCTATTTGTATACTATAATTTAACCTTATTTCTAATTGATATAGATGATTAATATAACCCCTCACACCAAGGTATGAACATCTTGTGCATAGGATTAGATATTTGTGATAGTCCGATAACAAGTAATATGATAGACCCAAAAAACTTCATTAAGATAGACTCTTTTACTATACTAAGAAGTGAGTTTAAGTCTGACCTATCCTCATAAAACATGCCTGTAAGATAAGGTTTCTTTCTGATTATATACTGTAATTTGATTTTGTCTCTAGTTAATATGGGATCTTCAACTATATTGAAGTAAAGAAGGTTCAATAATCAAGAATCCCACCTCATGTGATGTAAAGAACCAAAAATAAAGTAATATTACAGTGGGGAAAAAAAATTGAAATAGTTTTGGACAAGGAAGAAGGTGATCCTTCATTGGAAAGGGATAAACAAAAGGAAAACAGAGTGAAGAATGTAGGATGCGATGACTATTTTCAGGACAACCCTGTAAGAGGTGGAGATGCAACCAGGGCTCCTCTTTCAAAACCCAGATTTCCAGGAAAAGCTTGTTAATGTTAGACATAAATTGGACCATAAAGGTGGATGGAAATCAATGGCGTAGGAATCTTGGAATTCAAACATGCTAGGTGAGCCTTTATCATTATATATTGGTTGCATCTAAGGTTCACAGACAATGGAACCAAGGCAAGACAGTCCACAGGCAATTATGATGATTCAAGTTATACACAATCAACCTCATCACCACCACAACTAAAGTTGTTGGACCTGAGTTCGCATGCAGTGGTGACTGGCTTCACAGTTGAGCCCTCATGGATGGATATCAAAGAGGCATCTCTTGTAAGAATACACAATTTGGCTCCAGAGAACGTTAAAAGAGGGTAGATTTGAGATTCTTCAAAGTGGATCAAATTTGACCTATGGGTCCGGAACCTCTTCTTTCTTGTATTTTCTAACAATTTTCACATTTCTAAACTTGCCAAACAATACCATGAGGTGCAACCTAATCCATTTAACTTAACAAGCACACAAAACTCCACACATTAATGCCAGAGAAAAAAAGGCAAAGACAACCAATTATAAATGTGACATTCCACCTACCATGGCTTTTCAAAAACAAATAATTACATCTCAAACCTACATATCTATATATGCTATCACACAAATTGTCCAGGACCAATGTGCTCAAAAGCACGTTAGTAGAACACAAAATAGTCATTATGAGATGCATTAACCGTACCTCCTAACCCCAAAAAAGAACGTCAGAAATGCATACCGTAAAAAATTCAGGTGTTGATGCAAGTACCGATCCTCCAAACCAAACTGCAAATCTCTGGATTGGATGGCTGAGTACATTTACCTCCACAGGCTGTGACTGCAGGTACCAAATTAACGAAGTAAAAAAAGTAAAAGCAAGACCTAAGCAATAAATATACAGCAGTCCAGCCTGACATAACTACACCGATGTGACTATTTTGTCCATGCAATTGTTGGGCCCAGGGGATGGGAAGACCTCCTGAGCACAAACTACATAACCAAACCAACCAACAATCCACACAACACTATTTTCAATATAAACAATTGGGACAAATGAATTTATGTAATTATTTAGTACAATATAACGATGCATTGATTGTTGATTGGTTTAGTCTGTACAACTTGGGCAAACAAGTTTCTCATATGTGTGTGTGAGAGGGAGGGAGAGAAAATCATCAATTTAAAGAAGGTTTAGAGGTACCAATTAACTTACTCTTATCTCCCCGTTCAAGCGTGCTTCAGATGAAAGGACACGAGCATCCACTATTTTTTTAAGATCACGTTGCAACCTCCTGTGAAAATCCTTGAACATGGTTGAACCTCCAGACAGCACTATATTCTGAAATAAATAAATAGGCAAGTAAAAAGATCAATTGTCAACAATATGTAAACTGAAGGGCTTGAAATTCTTGCGATCAGAAACTAAATATCATTGCTGTATTGATACGGTATAACTTAACACTAATAAACTCCATCCGGGTTAACAACAAAAAAATGCCCCAAGCTAACATTGAGCCTTGGAAGATCCCCAATTTTATGATTTGAAGTGGCAATTCACTAAAATTTAAAAGTGCTCCTGGGGCTTATTTATATACATGTCAGTGTGGTACTTCACCTTATATAAGGATCTCCTTGTGTCAATTGGTGCAGACTGAATGCACTTGTCTATTACAACTGGCAAAGGGGTCTTGAAGTCACTACCATATATCTCAGGATTGAAGAAAATCTGCAGAGGAAAAACAAAAGTTAAATTAATTGGTCTTTTTGATATAATGACCCCAACTATGCCGATAGATTAGCCCAGGAATTACACCAAGCCACTACTACATTTTCATGAATTCTTCAATAGTTAAATTGAAGGAACTACCCCGTGAGGAATCAGTGGCTGTGGCTAACTGACACCAAGATTCTTAGAGATAGAAACTACGATCTACATCCCAGGTTCAAATTCTTCAAATCCCAGCCAGGCTACACTGCCTGCACTTAAACCTACCTTGCCCCTTTCCACACTACTTCTTGGACCTCTTTTATATCCCATAAAGGAAAATGAAAAGGGAAAAGAAAAACTAATCATCTAAAGAGAAAGTCCATAAAGGAAAAGGGGAAAAAAACTCTAACCATCTAAAGAGAAGGTTTGGATCAAGACAAAATGCGTAGTATCCCTTTAATATTTACCATTTTCCATTATAGGTCCCCCCGCTTCAGTTAGATATTAATCATAGGAAGTCAGAAACTAAACAAGTATATATTTATCTAATTCATCAGTTCATGGAATATGTTCAGGTATTCACAACAGAGAAATCATACTAAAATAGTTATATAAGGAGTGGCCATCAAACAAACCTCAGGACCAAGAAATCGTTCATAGCCAATATCACATGAATATGGTGCCCCTGTCTTCGGTTTAATACCTCTCCAATGCTTGATGTACTTGCCTGGTTCTTTGTCATGCTTATTGAACTCCTAAGAGAAATTGAGCTAATGTTATGTAGGAAAACTAATAAGTTGAAAAGAAAACTTTAGTTACAACCTTTGGTTCACAAAAGGAGCAAATTAATTAAATGGGACAATTTATCGGCATCCAGTATGCTAACGCCATATATAACAAAACTATTGGCAACAGCGCACAACAAACCCTCGTGATTCTGTTAAAGAACCCAAGTATTGAACTAAAGAGTAAAGACAACCTTCACAATGTCAGAGCAGGTGTAGCAATACATTTCCTTTACTTTCCGTGCAACTTCAAAAGAGTCTTCTGGTGGTACTTTCTCTCCTCTTTCCTGTATGAAGCAATGCCAACATAACAGTTCATGAATCTGCTTAGCAAAATGCAGATTGACATTTGGGTACAGATTAACAATAATACTATCATGCACCCGACATTATTCAACCAGATTACCATAACATGATTGGTTTCACTAGATAATGTGAATGGTAATTTGTGAAAATGTTCAACATTAACAACAGCACCACTAGGTAAGGTCAGCTACTTCGACATTAACAAGAGGTTTACAAAAATTCACAGATATTCAAATGAGAGAGCAATACCAACATAATAACCTTTTAATTTTAATACTACAAGGATTACCCACCCGCATAAGCTGCTGAACAAATAGTGTAACATCCTTTCCAGCAACAGGAATCGATTTGATACTGCTACCTATAACGTAGCCATCTGCAACAGGTACCACATGAGTTGCACCATCTCCAACATCCACTACAACTCCTGTCATCTCACACTAAAAAGAATTTAAGATCAGCCTAAAAGGAAAATATTCCTAAAATATATCTCCTATGATACTGTTATAAAGTTGAAGTACAATTATGCAAAGTCAACATTTTATGTCAACACGATGAGGGGAGCTGCTGAATTATCCTATGCGCTAGTTCATGACATTTATTCTACGGAGAGGTTACTTTTGATTTCAAGTTAATACATCCAAATGCGTCAAATTGCAGGAGCCGGTGAAATATCCTGTGCATTTTGCGTTTAGTAGCAACCAAGCATACGGGGAATTTCATACAACATACTTAATATGTAAAGCATTCAAGATTAATCACCCTGTTCCAATTCTATACGCAAGATAATTCCCAATCTTTATTCAGTGAACCAATTACCAACCTTAGATGTTGTGTACCCAGCTGCAAGAGCAAGCACAGAATTCACAGCAATGTAAAGTCCAGGCACGTTAAAAGTCTCAAACATGATTTCTCCAGTATACTCGCGACTCTCAGGTGCGGTCAATGGACTCTCGGTCAAGAGGAAATAGTGATCCTCCGGATCACACCTCAAATAGTTGAATATGCACTGCTGCCAGAAGCGCTCCATGGCATCCCAATTCTCAACCTGGCCATGCCGAATCGGGTAGCTGAGACTGTAAGTGCTGCTAGATCGAGACTTGGATAGTGCATCATCCCCAATGAAGAAATCAAGATCTGCCATAACCCCAGCATTGTGCTGGGCCACCCAATTGCCTTTAGAAGAACCCCTCGATTGATTCAGAAACGACTCATTAACTGCAACCACTGTTGGAGCAATAAAACACGGTTCAACATTACCAGCAAACCCCATCTTCGTATACCTGAAGAAAAAAAAAAAAAAACAGTTTCATAATACGGAGAAAACCAATTCAAGTCAATTAAAGTCAATCCAAGTCAAAAAACCCAAGAAAACATCACTTGGGCATTTCAACAAACACGTTGTGTCATAAACAAAAAACAACATTTACATTAGGCCAAAACGGAAAGTGGGTGGTAGAAAAGAAAGTAAAGGGTACCCGGAGCCATTATCGATGACTACAGCTGGTCGAGAAGTAGAGGGGTCCATGAGAGAGAGCGAAAAAGTTGGTGTGATATTGAAAGCTGAAGATGGATCCGCGACTGAGATCCGAGAGTGAGTGTCAGGCAGAAGATCATGGTCGTGAAAAGCTCAATAAAGATGAAGAAGAAGGTGGTAAAGATGACGTTGACGCAGACTTTGATCCGAAGTGAAAAAAGATAATAGACAAATAGGAATGGTTGGTCATTGTGGCTTGTTGGGAATAGTCCAAGTGTGAGTCACAAAGTCCCACATTGGATAGAAAAGACAAAGTTAAACACCATATAAGAATAAAGACCCATAACAACATTGCCTTAAGGTTTTGGTGTAAAAGTGGTGTCTAAGGTCTTATATGTGTAAGACTAATGTTATATAACCATATAGAACCATAATCTCCCAATAAACCATATGCCATAACCATGCCCATAACCGTATATGAGAAAAATATATATAACCTATCAGTGGTATCAGAGCCGATGGTTCGGAGTGACTGACCGCATAACCATAACCACCATAAAAAGGGGTCACCGAAGTGACTGACCGCATGACCATAACCAAAAAAAGGGGTCACTCATACACCTGAAGGGAAAATATATCATATGAAAAAAAGAAACAAAAAAAAAACAAGGGACTCACCCTTGAGGGGAGATGTTGGGAATAGTCCAAGTGTGAGTCACAAAGTCCCACATTGGATAGAAAAGACAAAGTTAAACACCATATAAGAATAAAGACCCATAACAACATTGCCTTAAGGTTTTGGTGTAAAAGTGGTGTCTAAGGTCTTATATGTGTAAGACTAATGTTATATAACCATATAGAACCATAATCTCCCAATAAACCATATGCCATAACCATGCCCATAACCGTATATGAGAAATATATATAACTTATCAGCTAAACCCATTTGAAGTGAAAACTGAACTGTGGGGATGGAAGTGCAGATGCAGGTCCCATTTACTTCCTCATCATCATCGTCATCATCATCATAATTCTGTTGGTTTCCCAAAGATGCTTTCCTTGCAAATCAAACAACAACCCTTCCCTCTTCCCTCTCTCTTTCTCTCTCCAGATTCTGTCTCTTTCTTTTAGCATTAACTGTAATTAATTTGACAGTAGTAGTAATTAGTAGCTTTGTATTTTGATGCAGAGCATGAACTTGACGGCAACTTCAATTGTGGTTGGTGTGTTGGGACGAAGAAAAGGTGTGAGATTTGAAGCACCACTTGCAGGGACCTACCAACACTAATACCATGTAACTTGTTTCCTGTTTCTTTCTTACACGCCAACCTTTTTCTTTCTTCCTCCATCATCAATTCATCCACCTCCATTAAGAATACTGTCGGTAGTTTTTAATTTACATCAATTTAAAACATGCTCTTTTTCTTGCGGTTAATTTTTATTTTTCCTTTAAATTTAAAAAATAAATGGTTCGAAATAGCCATGATATTTTATATACCCAATTGTACATTTTGTCATTTCATTATTTTCCTTTAAATTTTATCATCTAATTCTCTTCGCGCATTTTATTACTGCGCTTCTTCGATTTTTACAATATATATTTTAATACAAAATGATATTATTTCAAAAAAAATATGATAAAATATAATATTTTGTGAGTAATTATAGCCTAAATTGGAGGTTATTGTTTTCTAAATTCAAATCAATTTGTATAATAAGAACTGTGTCTATAATTCTGTTTCAAGGATTCCTTATAAAGAGAAGAAGCTGAAACGCCCTCATATTTCACTTGACTTATCCTCGGTACATTTTATAATTATTTTTTAATTTACTCTTTATACATGGAATTGATTTTGATTTTGTTTGTTAATTGTTAAGTATTTCTTTTCTTCTTTTTCAAGTATAACCATTTTTAGTTTATATGAGAAAGAAACGAAGATTTCTTGTTAAATAAGAAATTAGTTCTTATTTTAGGATTTTTCTATATTGGGATTATTTGAAACATTGTTTCACGAATATAAGCCTATGTGTGATAACTTGAAAAGTTATTATGAGATAAATTGATATATATTATTGATATGAAAGTCTTTTTATACAATGCTATTTCAAAAACATACCTCCAAATATGATATTATATACTTTAAGAGTGGAATTATGGAGTTTATTTTTTCAAAGGGTGTATTCCTTTTGGTACTATGGATTTGGAAGAGAATGTTAAGATGAATTTGTGTGAATTTGAGGGGATGAATTTGTGTGTTTTTTTAATAAATTTAAAAGATAAAGTGATTAAATTTAAAAATAAATTTTGTGAAACTTACTGAGTAATTTGATCGATGCAACAGATTAAAAAAATTGTGAAAATAGATAGAATTTGAAGTTTACCAAATTACCCTTGACGATAAAAAATATAATGATTTTATAATTTGATGTAACAAAAAAATTAAAATTGAATAATATGAATTTAATAAAATTTATAAAAAAATACAAAATTTACAATTACAATTATAATTTTGTATTAATGGAAAAAATTTTAAATTTTAAATTAAAATCAACCAAAAAAATGAATCACACACAAAACATCGGTTAGGTAACCGGTGTCACACACTCACAACACCAACATTGGTTACGTATCAGGTGCACACACACACTATGAACACTGGTTTACACATAATAACACCACGCCAGTCACAATCTTCAACCACAAAACAACAACATTACATTATTATTGTCCAGCGCTACAACCTTTTGAAGTTTTCCACAAACAGGTACACACACTATGAACATTAGTTCACACACAATAATACCACGCCACTCACAACCTTCAACCACAAAACACAACATTACATTGTTATTGTCAAACGCTACAACCTTCTAAAGTTTTTTACGAATAAACACACAAATGTGCAACATACAAACCATTTGTGTTAGGGTTAAAGTGATAAAACAGAACAATCACCCACAAATCTTTTGTCTCAGGGAGGATGAGATAATTGTTAAATCCCGCACCCATTTTTTGTCGATATCACGTGAAGAGAACATATGCACCTTTTACGATTCGTCTTCATAAACATGTGGGAATAGTGACATTCGTCAAAGCAAACACAACCTAAAAGAAAAAAGGTTAAGAATAAGGAAATGTATTTTTATATATGATGATTAATTTTTATGATGTAGTTAAGTTCACTAAAAAATTTATAAAAATATGAAGAGGTCAAAATGAGATTTTTTTTTTCAAAATTCAATGCAAATATTCTAATAATAAGATAAAAGATATCTAAAGTTATATAAATTTCATTTTTAAAAAGGCAAATTAAATGGTGTCCTGACTAAAACATCGAATTTGAATTAATAATATTCCATTAAAGTTTATGGAAAAGAAAGTGTGTAAAATGAGAACAGTCAAAATCTATTGTTGACCTATATTGAGTTAGAATGTGTTTAATTGGGTGATGTGAGGAAAAAAGTTGAAGAAACTTAATCAAATAAAAGTAAATATTTTTTATTAAGATTTGTTAAAACAGTAAATATTAAACTAAACATTTTTATGAAATTAAAAATAATTATTAGATCATTATACGAAATTGTCTCATTATTCATGAAATATAAATCTGCGTGAAAGTTGTTTCACATATTCCAATATAGATATTTCATATGCCTTTGCAGAAATTGCAACATTGATTCTTGAATATATCCAATACTTTTTTTTTTAACTTTTATGTCATTTTCAATTTTGTCAAAACTAATTATTCTCTCCTCCAAATAGTATCATCATCATTGTATGTTAACTTTAAGTTAAACAAAGTTATAAGTGTCACAAGCTCTCAAATGTGTGTTCATAACTCTTACTTTGCCAACCAAACCCGATCATACAATATACAATATACAATATTGTAAGTAACTAGTCACCATCTCTAAAAACTAATTCAGCACTTTACATCTTCTTCAAAGCACACAGGTGAAAATACATGTATATTCATATTTTTATTTTAAGAAAAAAAAAGTATAAAATTAAATAAACTTAATTATGTTTTAAATCAATGATAAATTTTGAAACTTTCAAATTTATAGTGTACTGATTACTCAAAAAATTAAAAAATCATAAATTTATAAAGTTATAAAATTATAAAATCATAAATTATAAATTATAAAATTATTATAAGATAAAATGACATGAGAAAATAATAATTTTAACAGTTATATCATCGATTAATAACAATTTAATAAAAAACACTAAATTGAAAAATATAAATTCATTGAGTACATAATAAATCATAAATATTTATTAGAAATTTAATTAAAAAATTTAATTTTATCCGTTTATTTACAAATAAAAATTTAGTTCAGAAAGCAGTCACTTAACCGCCATATCATATAGTAACAAAATGTAATATCAAACACTAAATTAAAAAATATAAATTCATTAATTACTTATAAATAATAAAAAGTTATTAAGGACTCCATTGAAAATTTCCAATTACTCAAAAATAATTAAATTAATTAAATATAAATATTTTTTTTAATTTTTTTAAAATTGTTTTTTATAAATTATTTTTTTATTATAAATAATTAATTTAGTTTTAAAACAACCAAATTTAACAAATCACTTAAAAAAATTGATAAAATAATTATTTTAATTTTAAAAAAATACTTAATTATTAAAAGAAATAAGAAACAAAACGTCACACTCGTTCACAAGAAAATAAGAAAATATTTGATTCATCAAACTCTCCAATTCAATTCATTCAGTGACTATTTTTCACAAGATGATATCATTCACGAAACCCATTCCGTTTTATAGTTACATAAACTGATAAAAATAATCAAAATTTCATGGCTAACGCTGCCATTTGCAAGGTGTAGACTTTCTGCTATAGTTCATAGCTCTACGATTTAAGGTCCAGGACTTGATTTCTCGTATAGACTATGAATGGAGATATTAGTTAATAATCAAGATATTCTATTCTGATCATAATTAAGTTTTTTTTGTTCTGTCTACATAAATTATAATTTGTAATACTCAATAGAACTTAACTAACCAAAATTTACAATCACAAAATCAATCCACTTTTCCTTTCTCGATCTAAATTGTCCCCGAACCCTAGCTCAACGTGCATCGAAATATGCAAAGGTGTTACAAGATGTATATCAAGTTCTCAAAACTGCATGCACCATACAAATTCAAACTCAATCAGATCTATGATAGGGAGATGGAAGGTCCCATAACAGTTGCAACAAAAAGAGATCGGAATGGAATGAATCAAGGAAGTGACAAGAAAAGAAAAAAAAAAAAAACAAAAAGCAGAAGAGAAAGGTGATATAATATAGCATCATCAGATAGATACAAGTTACAAGAGAATTATGGTATGATGATATCACAAGGAATTAAGTTCCTCACTGTTTCATCATCACTGAGATCTCATCCTGTTGATCTGGTTCAGAGCAGGCTGCAAGATGTTGAACAGCACCCACGCAATAGCCGGTGCCACCACAAACAGCAGAAGCTGCCCCCTGTTGTCACTCGCGGCTTCGGCGATCGCCGCCACTTCAGCGGCAGCGGCATGCGGCGGCGCCGCCGCCATGAGTCCGGCCAAGCCGCCGAGACCCAGCCCGATGATGAGTCCTTTGGTGCTGCGCATGCGGTTGATTTGGTTGAGCGCCGGCTGAAAAATGTTGAAGAGCACCCACCCTATGGCCGGGATTATGGGCAGCAGCAGGGCCAGGCCGCGGTTGTCGCCTTCCGCTATGTCCGCTATCTGCTGCGCGGCGAAGGCGGCGTCGCAGGTTCCGAGGGCCGTGAATATGGCTCCGGCGACGGCTGTGGGAAGGGAGAGGTTGGTGGGTTCGGGTGAGGCGGCGATGAGGCCCTTGGGAAGAGAAAGGAGAGAAGGTTTTGAGGGTGTGAGTTTGGTGGGGAATTTTGGCGATGTGGGGTTGAGGCATTTGGCGTTGATCATGGCCATTGCTGATATTGTTGCTGCCATTGTTGAGTTGAGTGGGTGAGTGCGTGGTGGTGGTGCGTGTGGTGTGGGAGAGGGAAGATGGGGAACGTGGTTCTGAGTGAGAAGTGGCAATTTAGCGTTTGGAAAAGCCACGTTGGAGAAACGAGGTCCAATGGGGTTCCGCTTTCTAGATTCTTCTCTTATCCAAACAGAGACTTAGATTAGATTTCCACCTCATATTCTTCATTTTTCTTATCACTTCGGCTTCTCATAATGTCCCAAATCCAATTTTTCTTGTCTTTGTTACCGCTTGTCCCAAACACGCCTTTCTACGGTACCGCAACGACACGTCGTTCAAAGATGATAAATTAATCATATGTGGTTCTAAAATAATAAAAAAATGTAAGAATATAATAACATTTTTTTATTGGTTTTAATATGTTATATAGGCAATGAAAATAATTGTTTTTTTTTACTCTCTCAATATAAATTGTATATGTAATCGGTAATTGATGTACTTGGAAGAAGGTTATGTCTAAATACATGAATTTACTTACTTTCAGATAGTTCCAAACCATCTTCATCTTCATCTCATAAGATTGGTGTCGATTCTGGGAAGGAAAGCAATGTTAGGCATATGTGTAATTAGAAGAACGCATCTTAATATAATGATAACTTAGTTAAAGTTTTCTTATATTCTTATTGATATTTTGAAAATGAATAGTATATAAAAGAGCTCTTGCTTTGTAAACTTGTTAACCCAGTTAAGATCATTGTTTTCTTCCCAATAAAGCCATGTAAACGTGCTTTTGAAGAACTTGAAACTTTTAAACAAGTCATATTCAAGTTTAAAGAAAGTTCTATAATATATAAATAGTCTGAAAATAGCTTCGTTATGACTAAAAACGCTCCAATCGAATTATATTGATAATATTCTAACCACCATCAAGTCATAGTGTTTTTTCTTGACGAAAGTTTGAGAAACTATTATATTTTAAATTAATTTAAATTCTTTTGAAATATGGGTTATTTGTTTTGTGTCTGGATGATGTGAACGTAGTAATTTCTATAAATAGAGTATAAACATAACGTTAGATGATGTATCGAAATAAATTCTATATAGAAAGTATATTGACTTTGCTAATATCAAATTCACGTATAATGATATATAATTATGAGAGTCAATGAAAACTCTTACAATATGAAGATTTGATGTGAAAATGGATTAGACCTTGCAAATATAAGGAGTTTATCGTGATCACGCAAAAGATTGATTGGGAACTTTGATATATAAATTTATAACTATAACTTCAAATAGGTCAAGTTGAGTTTTTGAATTACAAGGGTTGAGACATGAGAACTGTGTTATATTTGAATCACGAGGATTGTATCGTGAGAAAAAACATTTGATTCTTGATGTAAATTATTTGTTTTTGAATCAACGATATTATTAATTTATGTATTATTGTTTACTTTATCTTGTGTGTTTTTCCCGTGCTGTGATATCTACTTGCGATAATCATATATTATACATGAACATGAATAAATGACGATGAAAAATAATAATGATACTGTAATATATATATATATATATATATATATATATATATATAAAATGATATAAATAATAATAAAACATATACCGGTTAGGGCAGTTACAATTATCATCTAAAACAGAAGTATTAATCATTTAGGATTTCAACACACGCATAAAAATGTTTAATTAAAAGAATTATGATAAATAACTTTAAAAAATTACCAACTACTTATGTCTTATTATTTTATGCTTTTATATTTTTTTTCATCAAGGATATAAGTTGATTACATTAATAATAATGAAAAAGTATCACTTCGTAAATTTTTCTTTCTTATTGTAAGTAACTTATCTTTCAAACTCTCTCACTCAAAGAAAAAAAACACACACGAATAATTGTACACGAATAATTAATATGTTAAATTTAAGATAAAACTATTTCAACATTAATAAATATCGATTATACCTTACTTATTTTCTAACCAATGTATTAGTTCAAGATAAAACCTCCAACCACTTACAAACACTAAAAACTTATTTTAAAGTATAATGATTTATGATTGTTATAATTGTATATAACTATTTTTTAGTTGTATCTAATATATACAAGTAAAAGGGGAAAGGAGGGCTAGAAACTACACTTATAATAGCGAGTGATATATATATATATATATATATATATATATATATATATATATATATATATATATATATCTATATATATATATATATATATATATATATATATATATATTATCACGTATGCGCCTTTAGAAGGTTAAATGTTATAGTCAATACCAGAAAAGTTTCCATAAAATAGTAATTCCCTTTTAGTTTTACGACATTTCTCTTTCCCCAAATCGAATATTAATTTATAACGATAAATAAAAAGTTTACTTTTTTACTAATTTTATCTTTAATTATTTTATAAATAATTTACTTTAATCTATTATTATAATTTTTTTTTTATTTTAAATTACTATTTCATATATATATATATATATATTTTAATTTTACATTATTTTAAAAATTATTTATTTATTTATTATTGATGTTCTTAAAAATTAAAAAGATACGAACAGACGGCTTCGCTAGCTATATTAATATAAAATTTGCCGCAAGATTTTCAAAAATATTTTTTCCGTGTCTTCGCTCGTCCATAATTCATTTTCCCTCCAATTCTAAAATTCTCCATTCTCTCTAGTTTCCTTTTCTACCTTGCATCTGAATGAAAGAAACAAGATGGAGGTTGTTTTTGCATCGTCGTTTCTTGACGGTGGAACCGGCTTCTGGAATCTTCGCGCTACCGTTGAGATGCTCTGCTACAAATCTCGTTCGTTGCCTCGTCTCCGTTGCCCCGCTTGCTTCATCGCTGCTTCTAAGCTTCAGAACCCTCTGTGTCCTCTCCGATATTTTATGTTCAAAATAGGTTTATTTCATCTCCACTGTTCTTCGTTCTTTTCGCTAAGCCACACTTTTTATGTTGATTCCGGTTGAGTTTTCTTTATTTACGCTGGCGTTTGTTCTTCAATTTGTAGTAATGGCTAACTCCAGTATCGCAATCTACCAAGATAATTATATAATCGAAAATCATATGTTTGGGACAATGGTTGAAGTGAAGGTTCTGCTGATTGTGGCTTTTGGCTCAGAAATATCAGAATCAAGGTAAGCTCTGAAACCTTCTATATTCCATGATTGCTTTCGTTTGTCCTGTTATCGTAACTTAGTATCGTTTTCAATTGCTTGTTGCGCTTTGGGTCTCCCACACGCACCCTTGTCATTCATTGGTTATTTCGTTGCAAGTATTTTTATTGATGTTGATCTTGTAATGGTTATAGTGTTAGGATTTAAGGAGTCAAAAGAGAGTAAGGAGAATAGTGTGACTGAAGAAAGAAACTTTTATTGTCGGAATGTCACAAGTACAATGGCGCTACAAAGGATGCAGCTCTCCTTTCACCCAATTTAATCTTGTTCATACCGCCATAAACCCTCAATTGCTCTATACTCTTCCTCTCTAATTGACGTAATTGCCTCAAAAGTCCTAACCATCTTCCGTATTTTTCCCACTACCGTCTTCTATGTTTCCTTTGATACACTAAAAAAGGTTTTTGGTCACAGCTTGTGTCTGACCTTGATTCTCTTTCCTAACAATACCTGCCCTCCAAAAAAACCTTGTCGTCAAGGTTGAATTCGGGAACTTATTATTGTATATTAGTTTTATCTTCCCAAGTTGCCTCCTCCGGTGATGTATTCTGCCATTGAATCAGCAGTTGCTGCACCGTTTCTCGTCCTTGCTTTAGCATCCTATTGTATTCCTGTGGAATGGCCCTGTGATCCTACAGGCAATGCTGATTCTACAGGATGATCTCCTACTGCTAACTTGAGCTGAGAGAGATGAAAAACTGGTGAATTCAGTTCTGGCATGCACTGGAAGCTGTAACTGAAAAGCCTCTTCTCCTATATGCTTGATCACTTGATAGGGTCCATAAGACCTGGCTGCCAGATTTTTATGCAGTCTTGTAGTCATCGAACTTTTTGAATGAGGTCGACTCTTTAAATATACCCAATTTCCTACCTTTATTTTAGATGGTATCGTATCCTGTGTACATTAGCATATCTCGTCATATGATCCAAAGGTCTTCTCAAAATGATATACAAACTGTTTAAAGCTCCGCCCCAGTCGTTCATTGTTCAGAAGTGAAACATCGTAAATAAGTTTCAATTGTTCTGTTCAGTAATACAGTGCCTTGTCTTCTGAAGAGTTCCTGTCCAAGGAGACTAAGAATACACGATATCACTTACTATTGAAGTTGAAATTCCATGCAATCTGACCACCTACCTCTCTAAAACATCAGCAGAACGAGGAGAATAAGGATGCTTGAGAAAAATAGAATGGTCATTTTCTCAACTGTCCACCACTAACAGAATTGCATCATACCCGTTAGATGTAGGTATCGCACCACCAATCCATACGACATCCTCCCATATGGGACTTGAGAGTAATTATTTTATGACAATAAAAAAAAAAGACTACGTGATCATTTTTTTTGTTATAATAAAAAGTAAAAGAAAAATATTATTAAACTAATAATATATGCACTAAAACTGTAATAATTTTTTTTCAAAAATTATAATGTCGCTCTGGTATCAAAGACTGAGATCACTTAACTGGAGAAGGGGCTTGTATTGTAGTATTCTTAGCATTTTCATTAGTATTTAGTAAAATCACATTCTTCAAAATTGGTACCTACATAAACTACTGAACTATTTTTTTTTTCAATTATTTAATATTATATTCTTAATTTAGATAAATATTTGTACGTTTATGTATCATCTTCTATCTTATCTAACTTTTCTAATGTTACTTTTATTTCTATTCTAATTATATTTATTTAACGCACATGATCACAATTTTCTCCATCATCACAATAGTTATAATGTTGTAACTCTTTATCATCTGAGATATATTATCTTCTCCTTATGAATCTAATAATATTTTTTGACCATTTGTTCTTGAAATTCTTCACTCATATTTAAATTATTTAGTTTTTCTTTTGTCTTAAAAGATTTTATTTTTTCATATCCAAATCTTTCATATCTGTAACATATGATATTATTTTGTATTACCCTGTTTTTCATTAGTATTATTATTAAATCGCTTTATTGGTTATTTAGGGATTGGAGTATTCTTTTTGATTATTTTGTATTTTTAACATTTTTCCATTAGTTTTTTTATATTTGTATTCAATATAAAAGTTTCCTAACTCTGTAATTTCTCCGGCTTGACTCTATAATCCAATTTTCTACTTCTAAATTATGGAATATAGGAACTTTTGTATTTTAAATATAAAAAATATCTACCATAAGTTCTCTCTTTTGTTTAGGCATTATGATATTTATTTTACAATTTTTTTAAAGAAAATGATATATTAACAATCGTTTTTTAAGAACTTCTCTCACTACCTGATGTGACAATAATTTTTTATTTTTCATTTTTTTTTCACACTTCCACATTGGATGCTTGAATACGAGAGAGAAAGAGAGGTTGATTGAGTGACAAAAGTGAGAGAAGCAAGGAGAGAGAGGTTGAGAGTGAGAGAAAGGGAGGTTGATTCTGGAGAGGGGTGGGTGAAGGGCAAGGAGAGAGAGGAGTGGAAGTCCTGAGAGAAGTGGAGAGCAGTTTGTTCTTCCTTGTCTTCTTCGTCCATCTCCTAAGTTTCTTCTTCCATTCTCCAAATTTGTTGTTTTTCCGTTTTTGAAGTTATTTTTCGATGGGGTTCGTCATTTCATCGTTAGTGGAACAAAAAAAGTATTAGGTTTACCCACTGCAACAAATTCGTAGTTTAGGGTTTAGTTTTGTGGAAATGAGACATTTTTGTTTTTCTTTTTGGAGAATATTTGATAAAGTGTGAATTTTTTTTGTAACAATGTTGTTCAAGAGCGAAAGTTGAAGGTCAGTTGTAGAAAATAATCACTCTAAAGCGGAATCTGCAGGATTGATGTTTCCAGTTTATGTGCAAAGTAATGGGTTCGTAAATGCGAACCTGTATTTTTTCTGCATTACTTTGTTATCTCTCACCGTGGTGTGCGTAGTAGCAATTAGGTTTTGAGAATTTAACATGTCTGCATCATGGTTGAAGTGGGTTGGAATAAGGTGTATCCATTTAAAGAAATGGTTTTGTCACTCGTTGTCCCACATGTGAATTGGGACAACGAGTGACAAAACCATTTCTTTAAATTGGTACACCTTTTCCAACCCACTTCAACTATGATGCAGACATGTTAAATTATCAAAACCTAATGGCTACTACGCACACCACGGTGAGGGATAACAAAGTAATGCAGAAAAAATGCAGGTTCGCATTTACGAACCCATTGCTTTGCACATAAACTGGAAACATCAATCATGCAAATTCCACTTTAGAGTGATTATTTTCTACAACCGACCTTCCACTCTTGAACAACACTGTTACAAAAAATACACACTTTATCAAATATTCTCCAAAAAGGAAAACAAAAATGCCTCCTTTCCACAAACCTAAACCCTAAACCACAAATTTGTTGCAGTGAGTAAACCCAATACTTTTTCTGCTCCACCAACGGGTAAATGACGAATCCATCGAAAAATAACTTCGAAAACGGAAGAACAACACACTTGGGGAATGGAGGAAGAATAAACTTAGGAGATGGACGAAGAAGACACTTGGGGGAAGGAGGAAGAACAAACTTGGGGATGGAGAAAGAACAAACTGCTCTACACTCCTCTCTCTCCTTGCCCTTTACCCACTCCTCTCCAAAATCAACCTCACTCACTTTCTCTCTTGCTCTCAACCTCTCTCTCCTTGCTTCTCTCAGTTCTGTCACTTCATCAACCTCCCTTTCTCTCTCGTACTCAAGCATCCAACGTGAAAGTGTGAAAAAAAAATTAAAAAATAAAAAATCACTGCCACATCAGGTAGTGAGAGAAATTGTAAATATATCATTTTCCTTTTTTTTTTTAACCTTTTCTGCAAAGACTAAAGGTAATACTCGTTTACAATCTTAAAAATCATGGACATAAAATCACCAGTATCCCTGTTGACACTTCTTCTTAAGCCTCCAAAGGTTGGACATCTCAGATCATGTTGTAGTTCTAATGGTTTTTCATAAAATGTTTTTAAACCTTTAATAAAATTATGCATTATTGTTATTGGTAATGTTTTAATCATTATTGGTATTGTGTGGTTTTTTTATTGTTTAACACAAGTAGTTATGTACATTTTGTTTAATTTAAGTTCAGTATTTATATCCCACCAAAGGATGTCAGTAAAACCTTCAATATTTAATTTTATTGTTTGATTTTTTGAATGTTCGACTCTATTGGCTGAGACAACTATAGTCATTTGCTGTTTTTCTTGTTATTTAATGATTTATCATTCCATTAATATTTCAGTCAGAACTTTCTTGTCCATCAAGTATTGATGGATATTCTAATTCTTTAAATTGAATGTGGCGAAGGTTAGGTCAACTAGAAAAATTTCTTGAAGGCAATAGTCTTATTCTAGGGTTAGGATTTATTCTTCCTTTACTTATTTTATATAAGTTATCATCAAATTATTATTCTTCTAATTCATTTTCATCTTTATTTCCTAATTCTTTGTTAGGAATGTTTTGAGGGTGGAGTTTCCGTGTCTAGGTCTTTTAATTCCACTTCTAAGGCTAATACTAGTAATTGATGGAGTATTTGATTTGTATAGGTCTTTATTTTGGATGTCTTTAATATTAATTTCTCTATTCTCTTTTATCATTTTAAAGGAAGAAGCTGTTATTTCTTTATTTTCAATATTAAAAAACTTTGTTTTAATGATGGTATAATTCCTTCTGTTTCTCCTTAAAGGCCTTTAATATATTCTTTACCGATTTAATCATATCTGTTTGTAGTTTGTGTAAATAATTTTGTTCTAACCAAGTAAAGTATGAAATCATTTTGTTTATTACGATTTTCTAGAGTTATTAGGATTTCAATTCATTGGTTATTTTACTATGTTGTAAAGTTTTCGAGATCAAAACATTTACTCTTTTAGAATACTAAAAGAAGGAAGTTTCATTGTTTGTTTAGAGATATTAATAATGCTCGTAGGACTAGTTGAGTTTTTGATTACCTTATGACATATCCTGGAATTATAGTTATAGGTATATAGATTTGGGTTTCATTCCTCATTAATCATTTTATATCTAACACAATGTTATATCAAGTATTATTGAACCTTTTTAAGGATATGGAATAATTAGGGTGATTATTTTTATATAATGGCCCATCATGAAAATTGGTTTCAAATATTGCTAATATTTGATCTTGTAATCCTGTCAACCTATTGTCTCTTAATATGGCAAAGAGTTTAAACAACCTTTGTGAAAGTATTTATATTGTTTAATATGTTATTAGATTAATTGTGTAGAAGTTAATGGAATTGTTTCATGATATTGTTTTATGTGTTCTCTACTCTTATAACTACATATTCTTATTTGAACATATCACTTATTCTAGTCCATACAAGGTATTGGTGGATTATGTAAGATTCTTCTATTTCTTCTATTTTTTTTTTCTCTTTTCTTTTGTTAAATAGCATTTTAATTAGTCTTAACAATGCAGAAGCTAACTTTTAGAGATGGCCGAGACCACCAAACTTAAAAATGATTGAGAAGTTAACACTCTTATTGGCTGACTGATGGAGAGAGCAGCTTTGACTTCTAAATATCGGTAAAAGACTTTTACTTAGTAAAAAGTTGACAACAGAATAAAAGTCTCTAAATAACCTAATTTTCACCTACACTCCCCACAAATTAAAACATCTCTGAGTGATAATGACACCTGAGTATATAAATTAGAGTATTGTGGTAAGTGTAAAATAAAAATACAAAAAGACAATGTTTTCTTCCTTATTTGACTAATACCTATATGTTATAACAAATTTTATAGTTACGAAAATATAATAGAAGAGATAATTCTTGAAAATCCCATCCTTATACAAAATTCTTTTAAAATTTTTGAAATAGAAATAAGATGCAAAATAATTTATTTGAATTTATAAAAAGAGCAAAACTTTACCCTAAATATTCTCCTAGATATTCGGAGATATACTTTCAAGTGGATTTATCGAATTTGTTATAACTGAATAATAACAATTCTATTAGAGTCAAAAACTTAGAAATATATATTCGTGTCATAATAGTACTAATACTTTCATCTTATTATCCAATTTAATATTTATATTCAATCATTTTTCTATTTCTTACTGATTTGTATTGAAGAATTTGTAGGTGGATTTCATCACCAGTAACTCTGTGGATCTTTATCAATTCAATTATCTTCAGAGGTAAATATTATCAATCTCTGGAGCAAACTCTACTTTCTAGGAATATCTAAAAAAAATAGAAGAATGATTAAAGAAGTCATTTTTTTCTTCAAAAATTATTATTTTTAAATAATTAAGATATCGTATGCGTAATAAATAAGAATTAATTAATAAATAATATAAAACATTAATACTGCTTTGTTTTTTTGTCTCCCGTTTTTTCTTTAAAATTCTCCTGAAGTCGTGCATCACTTCCATAAAAAAAATTACGTCAGTTACAATATTGGTTAATTCTTCAGGCGAAAGTTTTATCAATTAAAAGTATTATTAACTTTTAACTTTTTTAAAATTTTGTGACTTAATCCACTAATCAATTCCATTGAAGATCGAAAATTTTCTAACTTAACTCAAATTTTCTATATGAGAAGATATATTATAGTATTTTATTTTTGTGATTCCTACGTGATATGTTATCACTTTTCTACTCTTTATGTAAACTCCATTCTTTTAAGATGCACAATTATAATTTTTTTTATCCTAATTGAACCGTTTAGTGTGCTATATATGTGTCTAATATGATGGTAAAGTAAATGATTTAATCAACATAACCAATTTCAAGTTGCACGTATTCTTATTCCATATATTTGAATTTTATTTTAGTTTGAAGAAGATATTAGTAACAAAATCAGGTAAGAAAAGTTAAGATTTAACAAACTTTAACAAACGTGATTATTTGGTTTTATCATCTCTAAACTATTCTGTTGCAATAATATCATATATAATGTGTAATTAAATAAGTATTTTTTTTACTCTTTTCAAATATTGTCATATGTTACTATATACTGTATATACTGTATACTATAATATACTATAATACTAATTAAAAAAAATAATCTCTTCTCAAAGTATCAATTAAGAAAAAAAAAATGACTGCTACGTAACGGTAGCGTGTAGCGACACCTCATCGTCATCATCATCTCTTCTTCATCAGAAAGCATATAAGAGCGCTGGACATAGAAAAGAGAGACCCCTCCATTTGAGGAACCTTAAAATTATTGATTCTTCCAGTCACTCCCATAAACCATACAAAACTTCGAGTCTCTCTCTGATTTTCACCTCTACGCCATTCCATCACATACCAACATCTTCTTTGTTTCGTCAAAAAACGTGATAACCCTCTGTACAATTCTCCACCGATGGTGAACACTCAATTTGAGGAATTGTTGTTGACCCCTCTCATAAGTAATGACCTTTTTCACGTGTCTCTGCTTCGATCTATATCGATCATAATGAATTCCATTCACCCAAAACTTGTTTACCATGTTTTATATTCCGTTTCCCTTGATTCTTTATTCTTTTTAATTTTTTGGTTTCCTCTTTTCATGTTTGCGTATCCAACAAGTGTACTTGTTCATTGGGTTACTTGTGCTTCCCTGATCTGGGAAAGTAAAAAAGAAAGGAATTTTGGTTTCTGCATGGAGAAGGTTATTTTAAAATTTGATTCGTTTTGGTTGGGATGATCAACCTTTTATTACTAGCGATTTTTTCAACTTCGATCAGGAAATTCTTCTTTTTTTTTGTATGATTGTAGAATATCCCATCATCTGGGAATAGTATACTTATCAAAGTTTTCTTCTTTGGGTTCCTTCTCCTTAATTTCACCCTCAATTTCAACCGCTCCTGATTTTTTAGTATGGTGTCTATGAAAAGTAAAATCTATTTGTCTTTCTGATCATCTTCAGTTTCATGACTAAATGCTTTCTTTCTTGTGTCTTTGATTTATAGGGCGATTGTAAATGAAGACAAATAATTATGTAATTCAGCTGTATTTAAAAAAAACTGTCACTTTTATAAGCATGTTTTTTCTTTGTAGGTTTGAGGCCTGAGATTTGCTAGTCAAATACATTCTTGAGGTACATGCTTGTTGCAAATTAGAACAATGTGTAGAGTTTCAAATGTTATAAACTGAGAAACTGGAATTAATTAACATTAACATAGTAATACATTTACGCATATTTTCATAATTCCCAGAACTGTTAGATCCTCTCTTCTGCTGTGTTTGGGCACTGTATAGAGTTAGCAGTGCCCATGGATGCCACTACCAGTGGAACCCCAACTATCCAATACCATAACATCCCAGATCAGCCAATTACCACCATTGTTGCCACACAATTGCCTACGCTTCAACGGGAGCAACGACATTGCTTTGGGGATTCCAGTCCAGGAGAGTTTCCCTTGTCTGCTAATCCTTCCATTGTTCTTCATCTCCTTACATCATACGACTTGTACGCTCAAGACCTTGCTAAACTTGAGGCAAGTGATGTCTATTTTGCGGGTTTTTTAGTTGTTAATTGAAAGTACTAATTCCAGCATTGCCTGTTTCATATCTGATGTGGTGTAGGCAACATGCTCCTTCTTCAAGCAGCCAGCAAAGTTTGAGCCCGATTTCGATTTGTCCTTGTCAGAGCTTGCTGCATTAGACATGTGCCAGAAAAGAGCCATTTTTAAGCCAATGACGACTGAACAACAGCAATATTTGAAGCAAAGATGTGGTGGTTCTTGGAAATTGGTTCTGAGGTTTTTGATGGCTGGAGAAGCATGTTGCCGAAGGGAGAAATCACAGGCAATAGCAGGTCCTGGTCATAGCATCTCTGTGACATCAAAAGGGCTTGTGTATTCATTTGGGTCCAATAATTTCGGCCAGCTTGGGCATGGCACCACTAGAGAGGAATGGAAACCTCGACCAATTAGGTTGGAGCATTAGTTAGGACATTCCACAGTTCTTATATCTTATTCTGCAAACATATAAAGTAAACTTGTTGAATTAAAGTTAACTGAACTCTTTGTGGTGCAGAGCTTTGCATGGCATCCGAATTATACAAGCTACTACTGCGACTAGGAGGACAATGCTGATCAGTGATTCAGGGCAGGTTTATGCCTTTGGGAAAGAATCTTTTGGTGAGGCTGAAATTGGAATTCATGGATCTAAAATGGTTACAACTCCACAGTTAGTTGATTCTTTGAAAAACATATTTGTTGTGCAAGCTGCAATTGGAAACTTTTTCACTGCTGTGTTGTCAAGAGAAGGGAGGGTTTATACTTTTTCATGGGGTAATGATGGCAAACTCTGTCACAATACTGATCCAAATGATGTTGAACCCCGTCCTTTATTAGGAGCTCTGGAACACATACCAGTAGTGCAAATAGCTGCTGGATTCTGCTACCTGCTTTGTTTGGCTTGTCAACCCAGTGGAATGTGAGCACCGGATTTATCTCATTTCCTTAACTGTTCCATCTTTTTCAACAACAATCGAGATAGAAGTTCTATCTTATGATGCTAATTAAGCACTCTTCTACGCTTAATTTTTTTTACGCATATTGATGCGGTTAGAGTGTGAAGAGATTTTTTTTGTATGTTATGATTTATTCCTTTGCCTACATATTTTAGCATCAGAAGTCCACATCTTCCAAGATTATGAAAGTTTTAACCATTGCTGATTTTTTTATTTTTAACTTACGTAGACTGGTTTTTGCATTTCATATCATTTTATTTAATAACTATCTTTATGTTTATTGATTATGTGATCCTTATCTGAAATCTTAATAGGTCAGTGTACTCGGTTGGGTGTGGTTTGGGTGGGAAGCTTGGACATGGCTCAAAAACTGATGAGAAGTTTCCTCGTCTGATCGAACAGTTTCAGCTGTTAAACCTTAAGCCGATGGTGGTTGCAGCTGGTGCGTGGCATGCAGCTGTGGTGGGGCAGGATGGCCGTATTTGCACATGGGGGTGGGGTCGTTATGGCTGCCTGGGTCATGGTAATGAAGAATGTGAATCTGTACCTAAGGTGGTGGAAGGGTTGAGAGATGTCAAAGCAGTTCATGTTGCTACAGGAGATTACACCACCTTTGTAGTGGCTGATAATGGTGATGTGTATTCATTTGGTTGTGGAGAATCTGCTAATCTTGGCCATATCCCCGAGAATCATGAGGAGGTCTGCTTTCTTATGCCTTTCACTCTATTTGATTTGTTTGCCTTTATTGAAAGGAAGTCACTTTCGTTTGATTTTTGTGCAATCATATGATGAACTGGCTTGCGGTTTCTGTTTTGAAAGAATTAGAATTTTCAGTTTCAGAATGTAGCTTCTAATTTATGCTAAATCTGAATGACAATACTGAATTCAAAGTGCAAAGTGAACTCTGAATTCTGTATTGGTGACTAGAGTGCATTGTATTAAATTTAACCTTATGTTTGTTGTTGTGCAGGGAGACATGCACGCAAATGTGTTAAGTCCAAAGCTTGTGACTTCAATGAAAGAGATGAATGAAAAAGTGGTGCAGATTAGTCTGACGAATTCCGTATATTGGAATGCTCATACCTTAGCCATAACTGAATCAGGGAAGTTGTATGGCTTTGGGGCTGGGGACAAAGGACAACTAGGCGTTGAGCTTGGTGCCAACCAGACTGAAAGAGGAAAGCCAGAGCAGCTTGATATTGATCTTCGTTAACTATGTGTGCTGGTGTACACCCAATTCTTTATACCATCTCATCCTCTAATTTATGCTTACCATGCACAGTATTTAGTGTTTCAATCTCTTCTTCATTATGTAAATGCATCCACAAGTTCCAAGCTAGGCATCAGATGATAGGGGCCTCTTAATCTTAGGCTTCAACTAGATTATGATACTTGAAAATGGTGAAGGTTTACATACTCTTCATTTTTCTTGACTTTTATCATTTGTTTAGATCAAGTTGGTTAAGTTTATTAATTTGCGATTCACTTGACATCACTGACTTCTTATTTTAATGTTTATAGGTAAGAGGGGTACTTCTTCTTTTGGTAAGAGCCAACTTGTTTTATATTTTTTTATTATATATTCAAAACTATAATTTTTTATGGATGACTTCAATTTTACATAAAAATGGCAGTGAAGAGGGGGAATGGGAATAGTGGTTCTGAGTGAGGATTAACTCTTAGATCTGGAGAGTTTTGGGATATATTTGGCTGTCTTTAGAAATAAATTACGATAAAGTTTTAGTTAAAAATTTATTCATGCAAGACTTTAATTGTTTTTATAAACTCAGTTGTAGATACGGAGACCAGGGATGGATGTGAATTTGACTATTTTATATTCGTTTTCATTTTCATTCTTATTTTCATAATTATGGGGATAAAATTTGTCTCATACACATTCTTAAAAACTGAGTTTGTTTTATATACATTCTTAGAAAATGGGTATATTCTTATTACATTTTTAAATATTAACTAGATAATTTTTTTACAAAATTTAAAAATCACGAAAAAGGTATTCTAAAGTTTTTAATGTTAAGAGAATATGCTTTTTTTAATTTTAAATATTAAAAATTATAATTAAATAAAACCATTAAATAATTATAAAAATATGTGTCTTAGAAGAATAAAAACAAAAATTAGAAAAATCAAAACAAAAGTAAATGTAAATATAATTCTTTTATATTATTTAATAAATTATAGATGTTTTTGTTAAATATGTATATATGTATGTATATATAATTTTTCTCTTATCTTATCTAATATAAAATATCAAAACTATTATTCATGTATGTTTTTAATATAGAATTTGATTAAAAATCGAAACAAATTTGTATAACAACCAGGTCAACACTAATTACAAATTTAAAGACATCTTTAATATTTGGAAAAGCCACGTTGGAGAGAGTGGTCCAATTGGAATTGTGATTTCTAATATTCTTCTCTTATCCAAACAGTGACTTGGATGAGATTTCCACCTCATATTCCCCTTTCTGGTCACTTACCGTGATTTTTTTTTTTCTCATTCCTAAGCCTTCTTTTTTGTTGATGTAAAAGGAATTGTAGGAGTGAAAAAAAAAATGAAGTTGCTTGTTTGAAGTGATAAGGTGCAAAAAAAAAAATAGAAAAAGAGGGAAATTTAAATGATTATATCTTTCATCGGAAGAAAAATAAAAGTTTGTGATGAAGTATTATTATTTATTATTGTTATACTTTTGTCTTTATTTTGTGTATTTT
>Ga0214543_1003196_pt1 | contig 32011 bp, 12 predicted proteins | sample CNSS2metaG_FD_160094 | JGI IMG/M metagenome (GOLD analysis project Ga0214543, IMG submission 160094) | Root nodule microbial communities from cowpea collected in UCLA plant growth center, Los Angeles, California, USA - CNSS2 | ecosystem: Host-associated > Plants > Roots > Nodule | place: USA... | reverse complement strand
ATATATATTAATTTAATATATATATATATATATATATATATATATATATATTAATTAAATATTTAAAATTTATTTGCGGGTTGGTGAGCTGGGTTCTTAATGGGTTGGATTCATTTTTAACCCGTACTGAAATTTATAATTTTCTTTTAATCCAACCCGATCCGAATCCGTAATGAATCGGATTAGCTCGCGGGTTATAACTCATTTTGACGGCTCTACACTTGTTATTGTATTTATCTTAATTTTCCTGACATTTTACCAAAATCCAATTTTATTCCAATTAGTTGATTTTATTTAATTTAATCCTTTATTTTAATTTTTTAAGTCGCATTTTAATTTATATTAAATAGATTTAATTTGGTCAATAAATTTATATAATCAGTGTAACATCGTCTTGTAGTATTTTTTTTTTATTTTAATTTTGTTAATTTTTTTATTTAATCGAGTCTTAATATTTATTTTTTTCTCAATTGAATACCAAACTTTTTTATAAATCAAGCAATGTTGTCCTTTCCAACGTATAATTGAATTAAACTTACTAACTGATGAAAAAATAAATTACAAAACTTATTCTATTATCATAAATATTATTTAATTTATTCAATTGATTTAAGTAAAAAAACTAAGTTAAAAGATGCAAAATATATTAATAGTATAATTTAAATTTCATGAGAAAAATAATTTTTTTTTGTTAGAAGAATTAAATTTATCAATAACCTAATAAAGAAAAATACATTTTTTAATTATTTCAAATATTATAATTTAAAATTACAATAAGAAGTTTACATTTAATTTTCAGTGTTTTATTTTTTTTATTTTTCTTTCAAGAGTGAGTCGTACTTGTAATTGTTAATCAACTTAATTGTTAGATTAAACAAATTATTTCAAAACATTTTTTATCAAATTATTTTTATAAAAATTAAGTTTAAAATAGGTATTCTCTTTAAATTAAAAAATAAAATTAATTTAAATGTTTAAATGGAATCATTTGACGTATAAATTTTAAAAAATTATTTTAATATAAATATGTAACTTATAATTAGACTTAATTTCTAATTTCAAATATATTTTGAAAAGGAACACCATTACTCACTTTAAAAAAAATTGAACTAATTATATAAAAAATAAATATAAAAATCAATATGAATGCAAGACATCTCAGACACATGACAAAAAAAACTTAAAAACATGAAAAAGAAATTAATAAAAAATACAACCATGACATGTATAAAGACGATGTTAATGTCATTTATATAAATCTTACATAAATTATTAAATTAAATCTATTTAACATAAAATAAGATTTAATTGAAAAAAAAATAAAGTGAAGTAATTAAATAAAAATAACATGAACAAAAGAAAATTTTAACCTTGATATTTTTTCTTGAAAGCATGATATTTATAGTATAAAGAAACGTGTTGAAACTTACAAATGTATTAAAGATAAATTTAATTTTTAATATATAAATTTAACAAATCTCATTTTATTAAAAATAATTTATAAAATAAATATCAATTTATTAACTGATTTAGTAAAGTTCAATTAAGTTTAAATTTTATTTTCGAATAGAAGCCTAATATAGCAGCAGGTTTGGCTTCTTGAGGTTTGTGATCAAAATTTTTCTAATAGCACTTAGTTTCAGGATATTCATAGAAAAATAGAAAGTAATTTCATTATGGTTTCTCCTTAAAGTTCATGTACTTTTCTTTTTACAGGATAGGAATTGAATTTTCACTTGAGGACCTTTGATTAAGAAAATTACACAGATGGAAAAAGAAAAGAAAAAAGCCAAAAGGGTACACTTTCCAATATTGCTTGGAGCTTTTGGGGGCCTTATCAACAAGTTGAACATGACATGGCACTGATTTTAATAAGTGTGGATTTTAAAATTAGATTCCGATATTTTTAGAACGAAGTTAAAGAATGTATAATCCACTCAGGTATTAATACGTTCTTAGAAAAATATCATGTTATAATAATAATTTTCACAATATAATATTTATTATAATAAATTTATTTATTTTGAAATATTTACTATATATCCTATGTGATCTTATAAGATTATTATTTATTTTGTTCGGTAAGTATTTTCTTAGTTAATTTTTTTTTTCAAATTTTTAAGTTTTGTCAAATCAGTTCTATCCTAATTTTGTTTTTGTGCTCAAATAGATCATAATTTTCGTTAATTTTGTTAATTTGGTCATTTTTTGTTAACATCGTTTAAATCATTAACGTCTATGAACACTGACGGTCATGTGTCACTTCGTAGTTTTTTTTTTGTTTTTTTAGATGTACACGTGTCAACCTAGCAACATGCCACGTATTAGGGTCAATGTTTTATATTCAATTTGGACCTATATTTGTTATTTTTGTTTTATTTAATCCCAATTTTGTTTAAAATTAACCAATTTTGTCTCTATTGAAAATGAGACCAAATTTAATTTTTATATAAAAATTATAATGATGTGAATTTTAATGTATTAAATAAAAATATTTAATAAAAATGTGAATTTTAATATAAAAATTAAATTTGATTTCAATTTGGAGAGGGACAAAATTGGATATAAAAAAAATTGGGATCAAATTGAACAAAAATAACGAATATAAGGACCAAATTGAATATAAAACATTGACTCTGACACGTGATACACTAATGGGTTGTTGAAATGTTTAAAAATTAAAAAAAATTAAAAAAATCACGAAGTGATACGTGGCAGTCAATGTTCATAGTCATTAATGATTTAAACGGTATTAGCAAAAAAGGACCCAATTACTTGAAATTGAGCAAATTGTGATGTATTTGAACACAAAAACAAAATTAAAACTAATTTGACAAAACTTGACGAAAATTGGGACCAAAAAGGTATTTTAACCTATTTTCTTTTTCTACTTGAGATTTGTTTTAAAATTGTTAAAGAAAAAGTTTAATATTAATTTTGATTAAGTACTAAAAATAATTAAATAAAAAGTATGATTATGTTTCGATTGAAAGATGATTTAAACGAAAAACAAATTATATAAAACATAAGTATTTAGTTTGATAAATGATACAACATAGTAATGTGTTGAATTATATTTGATAAAGCATGAAAGCACTTTGACAAATAGAAGTAAGTTAATTTTGTATAACACGAAATATGTATATATTATTTTCATGTCAAAAAGATACATACACCAAAAGATAAGACACATAAGAAGATCGCTTAAACAATAAATTAAAAATTGTTTTATTTCATTAAATCCTCAACAAAGCATTGTCAACTCTGAAAGAACTACTAACTCCATAAGCTAATTCTAGGAGATGCACATTACTCAATAAGGAAATTTGCACATTCAACTAGTGAGATATTGCCTAAATGAAGGAAAAACATTAATTATTGCATGAACTGTATTAAAAGCATCCATTACTATCAAACATTCAGCTTACTCCTTCTTTATCTTCTATACCATAGTTATTATGATTAATCAGACTCAATTTACAAACTTTGAAATGTAATGAACAAGGTGATCTATATCATCTCAACCTATAAACATTATACACAACATTAAAATAATATATTATATTAAAAAGTTGAATTGATTAAATTTTGTCTCATTTATTTCCCATTAGAATTGTCTCAAAGTTCAAATAATTTGCCGAATCATAGTTTTAGATCTAGTGAGAACAAAAAATAAACTTGTTCCTTCATTATCCCTACATATGAAGAATACTTGAGACTTTAACTCCCCTAATGGAGAAGTATCATGCGTGTTCTTCAAGTTATTTGACCAAAACATAGAAGCTAGGTATCAACCCACTCACTACTTCTAAATTTATTTATTTATTTATTTATAAAATTTCACTTTTGGGATGGCTTGGCAAGTTGAAAGTGGTGTCCACCACAAATGAAATTAATTAATTCTCAACACTAATTATATATATATATATTGGAATTTATTATGCTGTCATAAAAATAAATAAATAAATGATATATTCAGTTTTTGTTTCGTGCCCTCTATTATTGTTAGTCTTTTCAGTAGTGTGTCAATATCTGTAATTAGATGTAAGTATTATAACTAGAATAATTAGACATCAATTTGGTTAATTTAAAAATAATAAAATAGTTATTGAGATTGAGTTAATATATTTATTAAATGTTAATATAAAAAATGCTATTTAATCTTAATTAAATTATGCTTTCTCCATCACATGTACCTGTCTCAGTCAACCAACTCCACCTACTTAAGCCAAATTCACTTTTACCTTTTTTTTTTTAATTCTTTTTCACTAAACAAATCGTCAAGTGGAGGCTGAAGAGCTCCAATAATTGGCACCAAAGTTGAATTGAAACTAAATACAGAATCCAATGGTCTCAACAAAGTGCTATATGTCTACCTTTTTCAGTACTTGTCTCTGCATTATTTTAGTTTTCTTTTTATTTGGCTATTATTTTTCATAATATGAATTTAGATGTTTTACTGAATTTTGAGTAGTATCATTCTATTAAACTTTTAAAATACATTGATATATTAAAAAAATAATATATTTTAAAACATCAAAATCATTACATATTAATGTATGTTTAAAGTCCAGTATAGGAACAGTACCAGAAACACTTTCAGAAAACCTAATTCGTATTTTTATATCTCTAAAATTTGCTAAACATAGGTGAAATTAAATTTATATACCTATATTTATATATTTTAAAACTGTATATTTATATTTATATTTTGTGAACTTCCACCCACTTTACATTTTATAATACAATGCAACAAATGAGAATTTCTTGAGAGAAACTTAGCATAGGTAATCTTGGCTTTTGTTAAAAAAAAAGTGTATATTGCAACTTGATAATAAAATGACATATATCCAAAAGTTAGCTTCAAAATAATGGATGATGATGTTGCATATGCATCTTACGTCACTATTAAGTTAAAGAAAAAAAATCCTTTTCAAATTTTAAATAACGAAAAAAACACACTACTAAAAAAACTCATATTTCATACTTGTTTTGAAAATTTTTTTCTACGAAATACTTAATATTGTGAAAAAAATTTGCAGGAAATTCCTACCAATTTTCTTGAAAAATATTTTGTATAAAACACTTTTCGTAACAAATTTTGTAGGAAATATTTACAAATTTTATAATTTCGTAGAAAATATTATCCACGAAGAAATCACTTGTTAATTAAAATTCTTAGAAAAAATAGTAGAAAAAAATTTTTTTTTACAAATTTTCTTAACAAATTTGCAAGAAAAATTTCATATAATATGAAAATTTATAGCAGTGACAGTTCAAGGCTCAAATTAAATTAAATTTAACTATGTTTACATATAAATTGAAATTGCTTTGATTTAATATCAATTTTACAAGTTCTTATACCTAATTTATTTAGAATATTTGACTCTCGATAAAATCTTAGAGGACTTTCGTAAACTATGATTTTTTTTTTTGGTGAAATTTCAGACTAATTATTAATCAAAGACTCAGTAATATTAAAATTTTGAGCAAATTATATGAACACTTTCTAATTTTGTTTAAATTATATTTACACTATTATTTTAAAATTCTATACATATCTCTAGTTTGCTTTCAGTTGACATTGATGTGTTATATTATTATATTTTTGCCGTTATTAAGATTTTAAAAAATCAGTTACACTTTTACCCTAAAAGTTGTTTCCTTTTCAATTATATATGTGCATTAAGTGATAGCCTCAATTTTAGAATTTAGTGAAAACCATCAATTCTTGAATTGAAAGAGCTACGAAGATCTCATTCAATTTCCAAATGTTTCAAAACATAAATTTGTTACATTATGTTCGAAAGCATGATATTTTACGATCAATATAAAGAAAAAAAAAACACTCATGAGATGATTTAAAACATATTTTAATTATTATTTTTAATTTAAAATACTAATATACATTATTATATTATTAAAGTGAGTTATATAGTGGGTGTTCTTCTTTTATAAAGGTGGCAAACTATATTTAATATAAAATTCAAAAGAACCTTCAAATTGTATTTTAATAATAAAAATGTGCTACCTTTTATATATCAAAGACTTTAAAGAAAACCCATCATTGTTTACTTAATTAAAATGCATATACTAAATCTTATCTCCAATTTTTATCAAATTTTTGTTTTCTTCTAAACACACATTTAATTGTGGTAATAAATTTAACCTAAATGTTTTGATGTCATCTTGACCTTTTGTACTTAGGCATTCATAAATTGTGAAAATAAATGTTTATTAAACTTTTGTCCTCCAACTTCTCATATTTACAATGGTATATTTTTTTTTAAATACTTTTAATATGGTTTAGTTTGTCCTTCATACTTTCTGGTTTTTATATTTTTCAATAAATTTTCATATGATATAAATGTCAGCATAATTAAAATGTCAAAATACATAATAATATCTAACATAAATTTAATAATAAAATAAAAAGTCATTTTGTGGTATGATGAAAGATTAAATTGATGTTTTATTTAATAAGAAAAAAATGGAGAAATTTAATAAAATGGGGTGTCCCAATCAGAGGCAACCCAGGTGGTTGGAATTATTGAGGGAGGGAAAGAGTGAAATGGAGCTTTCAAAGACACAGAAGAAACAGTAGAAGTAACCCACTTCCCACCGCAAGTGCTTATGTTTTGACAAATACGTAACCATCTCCTCTCTATATTTTAAGGATTCATCACACATAAACAAAACTCTACCCACCTCTTTTCATCTACTTAACTTTCTACTTTTCCTCCCAATCAATTAAATAACCCACCAAGATCTACCATTTTCGATCGTCATTTTCACTAAATTATTCATGCCACACTCACTTTATTATATTCTATTTCATTCTGTTATTTTCTGACATATCTATTAATCTCAATTTGCTTAGAATTTAAATATATTTTTCTCCTTCTAGTCTCTTTTTAAAGATAAAAATTGCAACAAGATTATTAATTATCAACTAGATATTCAACCAAGTTTCCTTTAGTAATCTGAGAAAGAGAATAACAAAAAAGCATGATAAAATATACTTTAGATTAAGGATTATTAATCTTTAAAGAATTGTTTTTAGAGTTACCGCCACAATTCAAGAAGTCATTTAAGATAAAATCATGACAAGAGATTTAGACTTCAAAACAAATAATATCTTAAATGTAATAATGATTATAACGACGTCATCTAACAAACTTGAGATCTGAACATTGACGTTGCTATAGAAATAAAAATGGGATTCCAAAATCAAAGCCTCATTGTATTAACCCTTGATTGAGAGATTTATTGTGATACATCCAATAATCTTACGGTATTTATAAATCGAAGTTAGAGATTTTCAAATAATCTTCCATTATATAAAAATCAAAGCTAAGAGTAATATATATTGTTAGGACAAAACGTTTATCACTAAGTTAAAAGTTATAGCTATTAGTCAAGGTACAACTCTTTTTACTTAAGAGTGTAACAGTCAAGCATCACGATTCGATTGTGACTCGTCCCATTTAATTTACTACGGATCATTGATGTCACCCGTAACAATCTCTCCCTCAACAGTTGTCTTAATAGGAATTTCACTCTTAAATTGTAACTTGGCTCACCTGACATCTGCCATAGAACAATTGTGCAATATTCACAATAATCTTTCCTTTAACAATTGTCTATCATAAATCAAATTCATAACCTTTAACTCTGATACCAATTGTTATTATTATACATTCAATAATCTTCCATTATTTAAAAATCGAAGCCAAGAGCGATCTACATCGTAAATTCAATAATGGAAAGAATATGAAATATTATATATATAAATATAGGAAGCAGAGGTGTTAGAAGTGCAAAAGGTTTTGGAGTATATATATAATAATTGATTGAAAACTATGGTGTTCTGAAATCTGTACTTGAGAGGCCCTCAATCATGGAGGGCATAGTCTAAAATTCTTAAGATAATTATGCAATGATGGATACTGACATGTATGTTGCTGAAATTGCTTGATGGATTTTTATCGGATAATTACTACAATTGTTTATGAGTTTGGGTTTTGATGCATACGTGTATGCACTGCATTGTGGGTCGTTGCACAAATAATGCTTCTTCAGACATACGCATACATATGTCACATAATAAATAAACCTTATTAGTCTTTCGAGTTTGGCACTTTCATCACCAATAATCACTCACATAAACACATGGAAATTCATAATTTGACCATCTCTTTACCTTCTCATCCACTCCAAAAGATAATACAATTCATGAAAATGAAAGATACAAGACATTTAACCATTTCGCCATTTTAATAAAAAATAATTTTTTTTTTTATTATGCAGAGTTTCATGTAAATTCTAGAAAGATACACCTCAATAAAATCTAAATTTGTGGATCTCTATACACCGTTTCTTAAATAAATTTGTGGATCATGTAGTTGGAATCTTTTCCCTGTATAATACTTTCTTTGTCTTTCTCTCAATTTAATAATGAGAACCATTACAAATTATGATGTAGAACTACCAAAATTTTATTTCGTTAATAAAAAAGATGAAATAACACTGAAAACATTTTTTCACAAAAACCTTGCTATGTGCGATATAAATGGATAAGAACAAGAAGAAATAATGTGGTTGAGATTTTTCTTAGAACAAGATCTCAATGTTACGTGTATAGAAAAATTAAAGAAGTTCAAACTAGGAAGAGTAAATTTGAAGACGTAGAACTTCTTATATTTAAAATGTGGGAAATTTTTTATTGAAATAAATCAATTCTAAAATACTAGTTGTTTATATAAAATATATTTAAGTATGAGTTAGATTTTATCACGAATTTCTATAGTAATAAATATATTTGTCTTATTTATTTCAAAATACTTTTCTGTTTGAACTCATCAATTCGAACATGTTTATTTATGTTTGAACCAAACACCAAAATAAACCATCGATTATGATATTGTTATTGAAAAAATAATAGTAACCGTAGAAATTAATTATTTCTAAAATATAAGTTGCCTATATATAAAAGAGATCTATCGTGACCTTCTTAAAGTTCAATATATACTATATAAGGTTTTCATAGGTCATTCATTTTATTTTATTTTATTGTAGAACTTTCAATATATTACACGATTTCCTAGTATTGTTAGAGAAATGAAAAATATTCTCATAATGAAACTCTAGTGTGAGTTTCCTCCTCACTAACCAAACACATGCCTAAGATCTTTGGAAGAAAACAAGAATGAATATTTTAACTTCATCTAAGATAAATAAATTGAGTGCTGTTGAAGAACATTGGGCATGATGTAAAAGATCACATTAAAATAACAACAATTAAAACAAGTGATAAAGCCTCTTATTGACTTGGTGTGTTTCCTAGAAAGATCAAAAGAGAGTTTACAAACCAAAAAATCATATTATATATGGGGCGAGGTGACCAATGATCATTACCATGCCTCAGAATATTTTACCATAAAAGATGTGATGGTTGTTTTATTCTTGAAAACCGAACGAAATTAAGTGATATATTAAGAAGTAGACATTAAGATTAAGTTAATCTTATAAAATCGATTTGTATTTTAAAATTGTATTATTTTTAATCGATACGAACTTTTGGTATAGTAGTAGATTTTGGTTTGAATCTAGAAAAAGAAGAAAATAGGTGGTGATGATTAATCTGATAGCCGAAACTTTTGGTGAAGGAAAAGCCTTTAACAAAGTTCAGTGCCCCAAATCTGTGAGGGTAGTAATGTTCATCATACACTGAGCTGTATGCGACTTGGTTTTGTCATTTCTTGGTTTGCAACACAATTTTAGCCAAGTAGGAGTTGTACACGCAAAAGGGTAAGTAATTTAATATATGATTAGATGAAAAGATTATTCTAGTTTAGGATTGTTGTTTCTTCCCACCTTGTCATCTGCACAGGTGGCTTCCACTTCTCACATTCAGTAACTTCTGTTTTTAGGGACACTAAGTAATTAGATCCAATGGGTGGAAAGTTCTTTTAGGAAGATTGACTGAATTTTTTTTTATGTCAATTGAACCTTTTTATTTTTATTTTAATGTGTCACATTCAGTTTATTTTTTGTAATTTTTTAGGATATTAAGATTCGATCTATAGCTTTATTACGTAGTTATCTATATATTATTCATTTTTAAATTTGAAACTCTTATTTATTTTTAAAAGATGTTTTAGAAGATTAAAAGAGAAAAATATATTTAAATTATTTTTTATCACAACTCCTGAGCATTATAAAATTATTGGATATATCGAAACAAATCTCATAGTCAAAGTCTAAAAGAAATGAGATTTCACTATTGAAACCTCATTTACGTTTTCCACGGATGGCATCAATGTTCCAATTTGTAAAGAAGTGGACTTTAATTAACCTTACAAAATTGGCTTCTAACCCACTTATATACTAAACTCACTTTATCTTTGGTTTGATGAGGGATCTCCAACCCCTCCCCCCCTCCCTTCACGCTATTGTGACATATACATCTCGATCGTGAGATTACATAGTAATGGTGGTCCGATAGATAACGCGTGACACGTTAGGCCCAACAAACAACAAATCTCTCGGTAGTAGGTGGCATAATAGGTCGAGCAAATAACAAATTTCGCTAAGATATGCTCTAACTCATGGCTTTGATACCATGTTAAGCACTGGACTAACTTAACCCAAAAACAAGCTTGTAAGGTGAGGTTTTCTCCCCACTAATATACTGTAAACTCGTCTTATCACTAGTCGATGTGAGATGTCCAACACACCCTCCTCACGTCGAGGCATAAACATCTCAAGCATTGGACTAGACACTGATAGGTGGTCCGATAGTGATCCAATAGTGGATGATACGTTACACCCAAGAAAAAAAATCTTCTGATAGTGGGTGGCACAATAAACCAAAAAAACAAATTTCGTTAAGATAGACTGTAACTCTGTATTGATATACCATGTTAAGGAGTAGACTTTAAGTCTAATTCTACCTCATAAAACCAACTTCTAAAGTAATATTTACATTCACTTATATACTATAAACTCGTTTTGTTAGTCGATGTAGGATCTCCGGCATAATTTTAAGTCCATTAAAATAACATTGTTATCTCAACTGACTTGAATTCGAAAAATAAATATACACATATAAACAAAATTAATTTTAATAATAAAACAAAATAATATAAACATAAATGTTTTCATAATAAAATAATTTTCATATTTTTCCATGAACCATAATTCATGAGATCATGGCCGCAATTGATATTGAAAAATTGAAGCATGGGATGTTGAAGGTGTGTGTGGTGATTGTGCTAAGCCAAGGAATTTGTGGACAGAAGTTGATGAGAAGTGCAACATTTTTTTGCGTTCTCTTTTCCTTCCTTTATATATGGTGGACTTGAAAAGCACTTGTAACCCAAAAAAACAAAAGTTGAAAAGCATTATAAAAAGGAACTTCAAGCATAGCTTACGTTGATTTTAGTGTGGGCACAATAGTACCAACATTTTCCTTTTCCTCCTTGAAATTCATGCGGCTAAGTTATCCTCATATCACTTTTGAGATTGTCAAATTTTCTTAGGAAAATTACACATGGAGAATTTATAAATAATTATATTCACGACTTGCACCAAAAAAATAAAAGAAATGAAAGTGTTTTAGTAAGTTAAAATTAATTCTATACACAAGTAAAAACTAATTTTTTTTATCAAAAAAACACTTTTGAACGACCCTATGGAATATACAAGTAAAATTCATTATAATTAAGTTTCTTTTGTTTAGTTTGAACTTTTTTATACAATGAAATATAAACCCATAGACAATATTACATTTTTCTTATAATAATTATCTAAAGATCATATAAAATTTACACTAACTATGCATAACTATTAAATTTTAAGTACATGTAAATGGATAAATGAAAAAGAAAAAAAGATATGATGCATGAACAAGGTGGGATGAGATTTGTGGGACAACTCAATACCATGGGCTAGGTGTCTTGATTGTTTTCCAACAAATCCACGTGTCCCTTCTTTCAGAAATGTTCAATTATATTAAGAACTTGTGTACAAGAGAGGTACAATAAGCAAGATTGGGAAACTTATTAGTTTTAAATAATGCTAAATTGAGAAAAATAAAACATAGTTGGGTTGAGTGAAATAAATTAAATATAAGTACACAAATTTTGTATTAAAAGTAAATATTGATCATGTATAAAGTTGGTGATGATTCATCAATATCAAAATTTCTTCACTTTAAAAAAAAAATTCAAATATAAATTCATGATTCATGAACATTCCATCAAGGTGGGGTGGCTCAATTTTTTAGGGACAAGAGTAGGATTAGGTTAGTCTTCCTTCCAAAAATTTTTTGTCCTTAAATTTATTGCTTTTGACGTTTTTCTTTTAAATGTAGAGTGAGGAATCATTCAAGAATGTTGTAGGAAAAAAGGAATTTTAATAGCTTTTATGAAGATTAGACTTTAAAATTGTAATAAATTTAAACATATTATTATGACAAGCTCAAAATTTGGTTACTTGGAGTCTTGATGGATTTTAAGCAAAAGATATGAAGTCTCACAAAAATAAAATTAATTTTTGCATTAATGAGGTTTTGAATGAAAAAATATTAGGACTTGGTCATTGTGGGAAGCAAAAAAGAAGCTAAAAAAGAAGAGCAAAAGTGATGACTTAGGCAACATTTTAAACATCATTGTCTCACCATAATTAGGAGAGCATTATTAAAACTTTCAAAATCTTTACACCTGTATCGCAATCACTATTATTATTTATAATGACATCATTGGTATTTGCATTTTTTTTTATGTGAAAATTCACAATTTTTTCAATCGCAATGGTCTAAATTTAAAATTTTGGAACTAAATTAATGGGATTTGGATCACTTGATGCAATAAGAAGAACAAGGGTTACTATTTTCCACTCTCTATTCAAGAAAGGTATCGACAATTTTGTTAATTTCTCCATATAAATTACTCATTTGGTAAACGTTTAAAATGAGAGAGTAGTTTGTGAATTTTAAATTTCTGTATTGATATGTGAACAAGAAAAGTTTAGACATGATAAAACTATAACATGACAACTCAAGTGTCTAAACTACAATTAAATTAATTATCAAGTGGAAGTTATTAATAAAGACGAGATTATAATCTCCTCAATATAATTAGAGAAGAGAATATTATTTATCAGGGATGGATTAATATTTTGACATTTCATAAATTTTTATATGCATTTTATGTTAATATTTTTTTATAGGTCTTTTACCCTTTCTACAAATACAAGTTATTTTCTTTTTAATTATTATATGGTTTAATATGTTTCTCGATCTTAAATTACTATGCAATATTTCGTTTTTCTATTCGTGTAAAACATTCTTCTCGTCACATTACATGGATGAAATACGTATAATTTAGTTTAGAAAAGAAACACAGTTTCTTATATTAATTTTGTGATTAGAAAATATATTTAACTTACTGTTATGTCTTTAAAAGTGGATTTTCGAATGAATGATAGAATATGAAAACATTATTTCTCGTTATAATGAAAATGTGTTATTGATTTATAAACATTAAAAAAATATAGCTATTTGGTTTATGGAGAAGCTATATTAAAAAAAAACATAGAGTAGTTAATTTGTATATAAATCATGTTTAAAATGTGCATATGATTAGCTAGGAAAATGAAGGTAAATGATTTTGTACCAAAAAAATGGGAAAGAAGAGTGTTGTTTGTTATCTAAGGTGACAACTAGCATGAGCCTCCACCTCTATTTGGTGGTGATGCAGCTGGCACATTCCCCTTTTGTGCTTTATTAATTGGTAATGCAGAAGCAAAGTTAAAGGAAAAATCAGATTTTGGTTCTTAAATTCAGTCAAAAACAAAACACCAAATAAAAAGAAGGAAAAAACCTTAACCAATTATATTAGTTGTCACTTTCTTGGAGAACTGAAAATTTTAATATTCATTGTACATGTTCCATTGGTCATCTAATTTCAATATTAAACGTAATTGTTGAGAAATAATGCACTATTTTATTCACACACCCTGCCACAGAAGCAACCCTTCTCTATATAAACCAACTCTTCCCTCTCTTCTTTCTCCCCCTTCTCCCTCTTGCTTCCTTCAACAACTTTGCATTCTCTTCAAACTTTGCTTCTTCTTCTTCTTTTTCATTTCCCATCATTCATTATACCCTCTTTGGTAAGCTAAAGGCTTCACCTTTTCTTTCATGCAAAGCATTTTATTTTGGTTTTTTTTTTCTGCACCATTGCCCTCAATCATTATTACCCTTTTGATTTTCATTCACCCATGTCTTCGTTAGTACCATGATCATGATTTTGATGTTTGGCCCTGAAATTTACCAGCATGGAACCGGATTTTGGAACAAAGAACAACCTTAAATTAAATCTGTTATTTTGAAATTTATGTGATGATTTTACAAAATATGCATTGCTGTAAAGAGATGTCTTTTCAGCTGGATCATGGAAGTTTGTTGAATGAGCAGATTTTATGCTTTCAAAAGTTTATTCGCTTTTGGAAGTGCTTTGCTCTGTCACATGAACTCTGTTCCAAGGTTTTTTTGATGGGTGTGTTCCCTTTCACACAAGTCCATTTCTTGTGTTGCTTTTAAGTTTTATAATTTAAAGCAAGTTTTCTTTAAGTTGGCACAGTTTCACTGCTTCTTTTGTTAATTCAATCCATTCCACTGGTTGTGGATTGTCCACTCAGAAACTTCACAAAGCCTTATCCTAAATGGTTTGGATTGGCCCTTATTTGTCTCCCCTTATGGACACTTTAACCACTTTTGATGCTAATCAGAGTAAAAAAAGCACCTATTTGTGGTTCCATAAAGCCATGAGAATCAAAATGAATTGTTCTATAAATTTTGATTGGTTCAAATAAAGTTTTCATGGAACTTACACACTTTTTTTCTGATCTATGTTTAAGGCTTTGAAATGGAGTTTGAAGACCGTTTCAGACACCAGGCTCAGAGACCAAAATATGATTGCCTTCTTTTTGGTGAGCCTTGTGTTGCTATCAGAACAACTTTAACATACCAAATTTAATCTCCTTATTCATGTGTGCTGTGTTATAACTATGAGATTCTTCTGCAGATTTAGATGATACTTTGTATCCCCTCAAATCTGGTCTTGCAGAAGCATGTCTCAAAAATATTAAAGGTAAGCCACTGTGCCATACGCTTATTATGTCACAGCATTCTCAGAAATAACTCTGCAATTTGTACTCATATGAGTGGTGTATCATTGATCACAGACTACATGGTTGAGAAGCTTGGCATACACCCAAGCAAAATTGATGACTTGTCCAACCTCCTTTACAAGAACTATGGAACAACTATGGCTGGTCTAAGGGTATGTTTCCTCATCATCATTGGTTTGTTTCCATTATTAAACTCTTGAAACACTAGACACCCCATAATTGTTTTTGTTTCATTTTCTATTCAGGCAATTGGATATGACTTTGACTATGATGAATATCATAGGTAACTTACCCTTTTTCTCTTACCCCCATCACTTTCAAGCTCATAAAAAAGTGTTTTTTCTTTCAAAACTTGTGTTTATTTTGAAATGGTGTGACATTGGTTTCTTAATCACTGCTTGCAGTTTTGTTCATGGGAGATTGCCTTATGAGAACCTAAAACCAGACCCAGTTCTGAGGAACCTCTTGCTGAGCCTACCCTATAGGAAACTTGTAAGTTGTTCTATGACCAATATTGAAGCAGTGAAATAGGTCATACAGAATGGTGCATGCATAATATCTAATGTGACATTTATTGCTTCTCTTGTTTTTGTGAATAGATCTTCACAAATGCAGACAAAGTCCATGCTGCTAAGGCCCTTAACAGGCTTGGATTAGAAGGCTGCTTTGAAGGAATCATATGCTTTGAGACCCTTAATCCAATCCACAAGAGCACTGTTTCTGATGATGAAGATGACATTGAGTTTATTGGTTCAAGGTCAACCAATCCAACCACTAGTAGTAATGCTTCAGCCACTTCTCAAATCTTTGACATCATAGAACATTTTGCCAAGCCCAACCCCTCTTCAGTCTTGCCAAAGACACCAATTATCTGCAAACCATCAGAAAATGCCATTGAATTGGCCCTCAACATAGCCAACCTCAAACCTCAAAGAACAGTAAGAAATTCACCCTTTAACCTTCATGATCTCAAGCTAAAATATACTTTTAAAAGGTTTTAACTTAATCAATAAAATGGTCTTGATCTTGGTCCTGTCCAGATTCTCTACCTGGTTTTTCTTTGTATTGTCTTATGAACATTAACAATACACTGATATTATATTGGTATTTTAAAAATCTTTTTAATATATTTTAAAACATCAAAATGAGTATCCATCCATATATTTTAAAAACACAACAACAGATAAACAGATCAGAAAACCTAATAGAGAATCCAAATTCGTCTTATTCCTGGTCTTGGTCTTCTTGTGGTTTATGACATCAATTTATTCCACTTAGAACACATAATAAATTGTGAAAAATGTCACATCAGATTAACCTTTGTCACCTCAGTCAATTAAGGACAGTTTATTCTTTCTGGTTTAATAAACTAAACAAAGTAAGTAGAGAGACTTAAAATGTTGTTCTTTGCTGCTTGGCTTAATCTTTGTTTGTTGTGTTCTTATATCAGTTGTTCTTTGAGGACAGTACCCGTAACATACAAGCTGGAAAACGTGTGGGGCTTCACACTGTGCTGGTAAGTCATTGGAAATTTGTCATGTAGCAGAAACTGAGTTGCTTCCAGAAGCTATTATTGGTTGCATTTCAGTGTAGATAAACTCTGCATAATTTGATTCTATAGATACTCATTGATTGCTACATATACAGGTTGGTACATCACAGAGATGCAAAGGTGCAGATTATGCTTTGGAAAGCATTCACAACCTTAAGGAAGCTGTGCCAGAACTATGGGAAACTGATATCAAATCAGAAGTTGCATACCCTGGAAAACTAGCTGTGGAAACATCTGTCACAGCTTGAGATTTATTATTATTATTATAAATAATAATAATATTATTATTATTAATAATATTAATATGTCCATCAAATTATGTCCCTTTTCCTTCAATATTGTTCATTTAATCAATTGAAATCCCACCACCAACCAAAGAAAAAAAAAAAAAAAACAAAAGAGAGAAAGAAATGGGAATTCCCCAACTTGAGATGTAGTAGTTGTAGTTGATGTAGATGCTTTGTAAGATTGCAATAAATTAGTCATTAAAATAAGTGCTTCTTTTTGGCCTTACTATGTTAAGCATCTATAACTAATTGTCTTCCTCATTCACCAAAATTTCCTCAAGATTTAGATCATAATTTCCCTTTCTTACATTATGATTATTGTTAAAGAGGGTGTGGCAAAATAAACAATAAAATTGGTATAAAATAAGATATCAAACATTGTGAAAAAGAAAAAATTCCATCCAAGGAAATTATTAAATTTTAAGTTTAGTAGTTTTTTTTTTCATAACTTTTTTTAATTTCATTTTATTATTTTGAATATTCTTTATTTTATTTTAAAAAGGGCAAGAAAAAACTTCCTCAAATACTAAATAATAATATGTTATTAACTTGCCCATAAACAAATATATTATTAACTAAATTAATATATGTTCTTTGATAAAATTAATCTCTTAATGGAGTCAATATACGTTATGAATATCAAGTATCACAACAAGTATCACCATAGTAACACTATAATTATGAACTTAACAAAAGAAATTTAATTAATTAAAAAATATATATCAAATAAAAAAAATTTAACTAAGATAAAATTGAAAATAAAAATACTCAGGTATGCAAATGTCATAGAAAGGAGATATCAAACCGAACTCGTACAAAAATCAACTAATACTTCCAAAGAACAAAACAACCAAGTAAATCTAAACTAAATAAATGAGACAAAACATTAAACCAAGTAAAAAAAATTGTTTATTTCCAATCCCAAAATTAGGTATCCACACATTTATTCTCTTCTCCATAAATGTGTGAAACTTTAAAATACATTTTTCCACATATTTGAATGCACTTCCACTATCTACCTCTCAAACTTCATTTCCACAAATTGTAGTCATACTCACAATTTAGTGACCAAAGAACATTCGAAGAAAATGTGTTCTAAGAGTCTTATCTCAATTAGCACAAATATTACACATAAAACAAAGAGTGGTTCTTTTTTTCTTGAAAATCAATATGAGTGGACAATCTATCGTGTAAAAGTTTCCACAAAACTAAAGTTTTAATTGGAGAAATAACTTTATTCCAAATCAAATCATCCCAAGGAACAAAAAAAATGTATGAGATTGACAAGAGACAATGTAGCTTCTTGACTTAGAATCTCACATTCTTCCAAAACCGAGCTAAGACTATTTTATTGGTAAGAAATACTAAAATTTTGTAAAATCTTCAATTTCAGAAACATTTTGTATAGAATTAAGCAAGCGTCAATTATTACCATTCCAAGTTTGATCCACAATAGCAAAAAGTTTGGTTTTCTCAATACTAGAAATTAATATAGTCGTTAAATTTGGACTTGAAATTGAAATTCGACTTTATCCAAATTTTGAAAAATTTTGCTTCTAAATTTTAAAAATTAATAAATATACGTATTTCAATTCAATTATATTAATTTTGTTACGTGCTAAACGGCGTTTTAGGTTAACATTTGAATTAAGACATGTCAAATAATGTAAACAACTCAAACATCCAAAATATTGTTCAACACGTTAATAAAATTTAACGTAGTTAAGTCACGAGGACTACATATATCCATTTTTTAAGTTTGGATACCAAATTATATCAAAATTTGGAATAAAGATGAATTCTAATTTCATATCAAAATTTAAGGACTAAAACATATTTAACCCTTATAAGATTATAAAAAAATAACTTACTAATTCTAATTGAAAAATTTAAATGAGTTTAAGTCTCACACAAGTAAAAAAAAAGATAAAGTTTAACACCGTAAACGAATGAAAACTCATGAGTTTTTGTTTTTAGATTTTAGATCGAAAGTGAAGATAGTTTTTTACGTTAATGTCTAATAACACACAAGTCTATCTAATAATTTTCTCGAAAAACTCATCGGTCTAAACTTTATTATATAATTCTTTAAATTTGGGAGATAAGGAAAGGTGGTAAAACTCAATTATTTATACTATATAATACATGTTTGAAATAAATTATGGTTGTTGAACCCAATTAAATAAAGTGTGAATGGTGAATATTTTACATTTCACGTGAACTGTGAGGCAATTGGATGATAGCAATCATAAAGCAAAGCTGTGAAATGGTCAAATTCCACATTATTGTCATGCTCTATATTTTTTATATAAAACTAACTTCGAAGTAAAGTGGGTTTGACTCATACAAAGACTTAACATATGTTTAAAGTGCACAGTTTTTAATCTTAAACCATAACTTCTTGTCCCCATCAAGGAAAACAATAATTAATTCAACCCAAAGAGAAACAAAAGGTAAAAGATTGAAACTATTAATGTAAAAACATATTAAACTATTTTTATTACCAAAATAGATAAATAATTAATTTAGTAGAATAAATATTGACATATTTTATTTGTAATATAATAAAAGAAATTATATTATAACAACTTCAATTTTATTTGTTCTATTTGAAGTAATTGAAGACGTGATCTTTAATAATTATCATGTTTTTATTAAAAAAATATTAACATTAATATAAAATTTAATTTAATTTTAAATTTATAAAGTAAAAAACGAATGGTAGAATGGTTTTGTTAAAGTTAATTATGTGACATCCCATTTAAATAGAATAATCTACTCAATAAAATATTGCATAATTATAATAATGAGAAGCAATCAGATGAACATAGAATATAAGGAAGGTAACTATTACAGTCATCCAAGACTATACTGTGAAAGTAAATTTGGGCATACCACCATGCCATAAACACACTCAAAGGAAGTTGACAGTTTTACAAAAAGACAACGCTCCTCAAGAGCTTTGAATTGCAAAAAGTATTGGGAATAGTCCAAGTGTGAGTCAAAAAAGGGTATCAGAGCCGATGGTTCGGAGTGACTGACCGTATAACCATAACCATAACAAAAAAGGGGTCACCTAAGTGACTGACCGCATAACCATAACCAAAAAGGGGTCACTCATACACCTGAAGGGAAAATATATCATATGAAAAAAGAAAAAAAACAAGGGACTCACCCTTGAGGGGAGATGTTGGGAATAGTCCAAGTGTGAGTCAAAAAAAGTTCCACATTGGATAGAATAGACAAAGTTAAACATTATATAAGAATAAAGACCCATAACAACATTGCCTTAAGGTTTTAGTGTAAAAGTGGTGTCTAAGATCTTATATGTGTAAGACTAATGTCCTATAACCATATGGAACCACAATCTCTCAATAACCATAACCATAACCCATATATGAAAAAAATATATAACCTATCAAAAAGGCACTAGGGCCATAGAACTGCTCCTGAGAGTCACACATACAAATCCACTAAGCTGCACCACTGCTACCACCAGGCCTATTTCCAGGATTTCCCCCATCTGCTCCCACCAAGGGTGATCATCGCAAAAGAGAAAACATAACAGGAACATATACAAAAATGCAAGGGTAAGCTAGTGTAATATAAATTTTATCATGGTATAACAGACAAGTACTTAAACAGTCCAAGCATGCAACACAGTAGGCATAAAGAATCATGTTATAGCAAACAAACAGGACACTATGACTCAATTATCCGGATAAATATACTAAGATCGGATTCACTAGACGCTAGTACTTGTGGTGGCCTCTACTGCTCTGCAGAGCCATTGCCAATGGGTTTCACCCTACCACACACAAGGTTAGCCTTTAAGCGTCTAAGGCCATTATCCTGCCAGAGACTAGGGCCTCCCGCCACTGTTACCACTTAGGTCAGTTTGCTCTACCTGAGACTCACTGACCCATTAGAGTTTCGGGATGCGGTCCTTACTTGAATCCATATCTTAACATATACACTACACACCACCATGAGGTCCCCCCACAAGACTCATGGAATTACGCCTATCACACACCAAATTCATGTTTCATATATTGCAACCACCACTTTCATTTCATACATTCAATTCTCATTTCACCAAACCATCATTCCACAATTCCATGCCATAGCTCATGTCAAACATACTACTTCCAGTACATGCAGATCAAACAACCAAGCATATTTAATACATACAGCCAAATCATAAATAAATTCAAGGAACCAAGATCATTTCTGCCTCATTCTCACTTAGGCTAAAAGCCTTCGCTTAAGCCACAACATCTGTCTCGCTTAAGCTAGGCGTTGTCGCCTGAGAAAGTCCTGCAACAGTGGTCCTTCTGCGATCCCTCGCTTAGGCGAGCCTCGCCTGAGCGAGACCACCACTCGCCCAAAACCAAACATCTCGCCTGGACGAGGACGCAAGCAGAGAACATCGGGTTTTCCTCGAGGACTCGCTTAGGTGGGCCATTCTCGCCTGAGCAAGATAATGCGTCGCTCAAAACAATAACTCTTTGCTTGAGCGAGATGCTCAAGCAGAACCAGGGCGAGCTTCTGATACTCTCGCCTAGGCGAGACAGGCTCGCTTAGGCGAGAATGACAGTTCTCACCACTGTTAGCACACATGCAGCAGAGAAACAATTCAAACCAACATCCAACAATGCATACAACCCAGCTTTATTCGATTAAACATGCTACTCAAGCTTATAAACATGGAACAAACCAAAAACACACCAAAATGACCTTGAACTGGTAAATCTAGCTTCCCTTACCTCACTTAGATGCTAACAAACGCAACAGACCCGCAACTAAGGAGTACTTCAGCTCCAAGGGCTAGAGCAGTGAGCTGAAACATAGAACGAAGACCAACCAGGGTATGAGACTAAACCCTAACCAGACCAACACACTTAAACGGTGAAAAGATGAGGAAAACAGATTCAAAACCTTAAGGTTCAACTTACTTGAAGGAGAAATGGTCTTTGCTAGCTCGGAGCTGAACGAGTATGGTGCCCTAACAAAGCACTTACAAGAGATGAAGGGAGGGAACAGAAGCTGGTTTCTTTTTCTGAAAGAGTAAAGTGATATTGTGAGGGGGCTGGACAGAGTATTGGGGTCCCCTGGTGGCTGACCTTAGGCCTACAAAAAGGTCAGGTCCATACACTTAGGAAAAAAAAAGGGGCTTACAAATTATATATTAATACTATTTTTTTCTTTAATGAATATATTTAATAATTATTAAAAAATTATCTTAATTATCATTGAATAAAATTAAAAATTTTGTATTAATACTGTAATTTTTTTTATTATACTAAAAATGAGATATGTTAATATTTATGATAATTAAGTAACACTTTACCTAACAAAATATTACTAACTTAAAAAACATGAGTTGAATGAAACAATTAATATTTTAATGTGTAAATGTAATTCGTTTGCTTTATCATAGTTGTAACTTATTACTTTAGAAAAAGGGTAAATTTATGTATCATGTTAAATTTAGTTTTAGTTCCATTCAACTTTTTTGGTCTTTTGTCCACTAATTTTCAAAAGCACTCCTTTGTTTCTTTTAAACAGTTTAGAAAATGTTGGGAAAAAAGTACTTTAGATAATGCTTAGAAGACTAAACGTAACATATTTCAAATATTGAAAGGACAAAAAATATTGGAAAGAATTCGAAGCGAATTTACAAAACTTTAATATGATAAAAATAATTTTAATATTTTTCTAATGATACTTCATCTTGCGAGGTTCTCTTATAAAATCTTTCAATTTTTGAATCTAAAACTCATATAAACATGAAAATAAAATAACAAATTTTCAATTTCAAAAAATAATTAACTCCCATGTTATGACTACAGAAAATATTTTATGTGCAACAAAGTAAGTTATTATGAAATATATCTTTACATTTTAAAATACTAATACATTTGGGATCTTTTATTTCTTCACTTTATATATAATAAAATGTCAGAATGGCTATTAATATAAATTTTACTTCATTATTAATTAATTTGTATCCTATTAGAAAAGTTAAACAATAACAAATCAATGGTCAAAGTCTCTTTAACACAGTAATAGGAAACTACTTTGTGGAGAATGCATTCCGTGGAAGTTATATAAATTGAGAATCTTTTAAATTCATACGTAGTTATATTCAAGACTAATTTTCTTTGACTGTTATGCTTCCTTTCTTTTCAAAAGTAACTTTTGATATATAATAATATTATTATTAGCGATAATTTCTTCTTTGAGAAATATAGCTAAAAACATTTTTGTTTTCATATATTAATGATAAATTATTTTTATGTAAGTATTATTTATTAAAATAATTTTTTTAAATGTTTAAATTATATATTTTATTAAACTTATAGTTAAAATGTACACATTAACTTTTTTTAGTTTATAATTATAATATATAAAAGCACCCACTTTGTATCTTTTCTCCGCGTTTCTTCATCTACCATTGCGCCACCTCCATAGCCAAAAGGGCAACCCCTGCACTTACGCCACCCCTGTTTGAAGTTGCTTATAATTATTTTTTGTAAATAAATTTATTTTTGGATCTTGACTTCAAGGATTTTTTGACACGATTTCGTTTGCTTGAATTTAATTCTGTAACCGTTAATGTTAATTCTTTATCTATATATATATATATATATATATATATATATATATATATATTAAAGGGTTACGTATGTTTATGCTCGTTGAACTTTCAACAAATTTAATTTCCAATTTTCGAAATCTAGTCCTTTGAATTTATTTTACATTTAATATATGTTTTACAATAGCATTTTAATTAACACTGAAATGGAGATGTGTCAAATAAATGCTATCATAAAACACATTTGAAATTTATTAACAAAATTTGGTTGAAAAGACTAAATCAACGCATTTATAAAGATAGAGAACTATATTAGATCAAAATTTTCGATAGGAACTAATTTAAATATTGAATAAAAATTAAAAGACAAAAACATATTTAACGACATATTAAACTGTATGGGTGCTACAAACAGTATATTGTCATATAGTTTCTTAATCAAAATACAATTCTTATTTGATGTTTTTGTCAAAATATAAGTGATAAAAAATGAATTTATGAAAATGAGCTACAAAGAATATATTATTTAATTGGATACATTGAATTGATTCTCGATATCAAAAGTCAAATCCTCGAATAGAGTGGCTGATTTGCATTTAGTGAATTGATCTAAATTGACCATTTAGATTGATTTGAACTTATCAAGTTCATACCAATTCATAACTAGCCATATAAACATATGAAGGTTTAACTAAAAAAGAGAGATTTAGTTACAACAAAATGGATATTGAAAATAGCAAAGAAAATAACTACCCTTAACACTCTAAGCCATACCAAATGATCTTTTGCTATGTTTTTTTTTTCTCTTTTCAAAGTCATCCATAAATTCTTTTAGGTCATCTTCAACATAAATCTTCTTCTAGGTTTAAGTGTTCATTCTTACTTTTCATTGTTATGCATATTTAAAAGTAGGCAATTCCTCCCAACACTTTAAAAAAGCTTCTTGAAAATGTTTTCCGTAGAAGGAGGAGTGTAAGAAGAAAAATATTAGTGTGTAGAAAGAAGTAAAAGCCTTAAAAGTAAGGGATTTCTTCCTGCACCTCCAAGATTTCTTTTGCACCCGCAAAAACTTTTCAAATTCCTAAAATATCCTTTGACCATTTGACTAAGTAACATAGATCTCACCTCCAAAGTTGCTTTCGGATGTAGACAGGACATCACTGGATGACATCCGATAAAAGTTGTGGACTTCCAAATATTGAAAAACATATATTTTTATATTATCGGATGTCGACTTTCGGTATATATTTTTTGACATTCAGAAGTCTACAACCTTTACCGAATGTCTACATCCAAAAACATCCTTTATCAGAAGTGTCGACATCTGAAAGCAACTTACGAAGTAAAATCTACATTACTCTGATCAAATGATCAAAGAATATTTTTAGAATTCAAAAATTATTTGGGAGTGCAGAAGAAATCTTGGAGATACAAGAAGAAACCTCGTAAAAGTATTTTTCTCTCTATTCCACTATCTATTTGAATTCTTAACTAGGTCCACCAAAAATTCTTGAACTCATACATTTCATCAATAATTTATAAATTAAGTTATAATTATTTTATTTATGGAATAAATAAAATATAAAGATTAAGAGATTTATTTATATCACTATTTTGCTAAATAGTTTTAAAATACAAAATAAAAATTGCCTAAATTATCGTATAGTATTTATTTTATATTAATGAAATAAGTGTTATGACATTTAACAAAAAATATTGTATAACATTATTTTAAATTATAAAATAACTTAGTTTTCCAAAAATACATGCTATGATCATTAGTTAAACAATTGTGCCTCTAAGACAAAGTAACATGCTAATTAACAAATGGTAATTAAGCCTAAAAAAATGAAACAAGTAAACAAAATAAGCTCCTTTTACAGATAATCCATGGTTGAGGATCAGAAATAAGAAAAGGAAAAAAGCACCCTCACACTACCTTCTTATGATGTTACAAAGCCAGCAGAATTAGAAGTTCAGTAAATCTTCATAAAGCAATACATAGAAGATACCCATTTAAAAAATACATATATACACTTATCTCCTTTGTAAGTAATATATGCTAAAGCATAAGCATAGAAAAGTACTGCTCAAATTCTTGATCAATTGTTGGTGCCCTTGTTGTACCTGATTGAGCCTCTGCAACCAAAAAAATAACACTGTCAACCTAGGAATTATGAACAGAACATTTGATGTTCAGAACACATATTCTAGCGACTAATTTCAATGAACATAAAATGATCCCATCCTCACAAACATTCACCGTCAAGAAGGCACACTAGTACAAAAACAGTTTTTTATGACGACTTATTATGTCAGTTATAATTCATCTGGCAAAATAAGTGATGCGGTGACAGAGTTGTAAATATGATAAAACTTTCTATGTAGATTATCACTAAAACCGGCATAGATGTGGGTGCGATAACATTTTCGTAATATAAAGTAAAAGACGTTCTTAGACGGTTATCACTTTCCATACCTTGGTTTACATCCCATCTTCCGGATGAAAGGACATACTTGTGATGGCTTTCTCTTTTAGTTAAACGATCTTCAAATTCCATATCAGTGGACTCCTCAGTACTGTCTTTAGCATATTCTTGGAGCAAGTTATCTCTGCAGCTTTCTATTTCCAAAATCTTTTCCTCAAGATTCTTCAGAGCCTGTAAATCAGCATAATGATAAGATGGATCACATTCTTTGTCATGAAATGTGTCTGCTTCACCTGTGCATCCCTTATCAGCTGCAGAATCATCTAAAGTGTGGTGATTATCCTTGGCACTGTAATCTTCCCTACCAAGCAAAGTGGAAGGTCTCCCATGTTGGTATGCCATTGCAGATTCGGCAACAAGTTTACCTTCTTCATTTACAGACATGGAAGTAATGGAATCTTCTGATAAACAGTTGCTGTTGCTGTCTTTGACAGAGTCAGCTTCTGAGTTTTCTGCATCTGTTCTACCCTTAAGAACATAAATCTGCATGCTCTCTAGTGCAGGATTTTCATCATCAAACGTTGAAGCATGTTCAGAAGGGGAATTCCCAACCCAGCATTTATGCTTTGGTCTAAGCAGATCCAATTGATTACTTTGGAATTTTCTTTTCTTGTTCCATTCAATAATGTTGACCTTGTGGTGTACTCCATCAACACAAAATCTGAAAGGAACAAATGAATCATTAAGAGAGGTTGGAATTTGAAGCACTCACATTTAGTTAAAAGAAAATGTTTAGTTAGAGCTTAAACATAATGAATCATTACTATTCCATTATGTTTGGTTCTTGTGTATTGGAAGTCCCACATTGATTAGAGATAAAACCAATTTATATTATATAAGTAGATGCAAACTTCACTTTATAAGCATGTTTTGTAAGGTTAAGTTAAGTTTAACTTCCAAACTGTGGAAAAAAATTTCTCATATACAATATTTATCATGTTTAAGTCAATGTTAAGAGTGTGTGTAGTGACACATTAGGTTCAAGAGTACATTGGCCTTATGAAGCATATTTGATTTGAAAAGGAATGTTCTATAATTTCAGTTCAAAAATTACAATTTCTCAACTGATTTGAAAAGGAATGTCTTGTATGCCATAATGATCAATGACATGGAGATTAAACAAAGTTCTTATAGTGTATATGATAAGTCAGATAATACTCATGTATAACCTTATATATTACACTCAATTTGTGTATGAAGTGTACAATATAGTATAGGTCAAATCTTGCATGTAACAGCTTTTTTTACAGGTTCCAACCCTAAAAATTTAACAATTCTTGACAGCAATATCTTCTATTTATGACCATAAATAAATGCAAAAAGAAAACACAATAAAGAGTGGAGGAAGCCATTTTGTGCATCCAATTCATGTGTTTACATAAAAAAGAGAAAAGAAAAAACCTCAATCACTAGTTAAGAACTTCCCAGAATAGCTCTATTCCACATAGTATGCAACAAAATCTAAACACTTCAACATATAATCATCAAAATCACTATCCAAACACGCAGACAACAGAGTTCCATTGTTTGTACACTGCATTGAACTGAATGATTCAAAGTCTTGTTATTCTTTACTGTATTCAACCAAGCCAAAGCCCCAACCCTTTTATCAATTTACAAGCCACAAACATCTGATCTTGATTAGAGGAGTTTTCTCATAAAGATTTCTAAAAAGGTAAAATCAGTTTCCTTATAAACTAAATGCATAATTTAAGCAAAAAATTGAGAAAACTTCATTATAGTTGTACAAATGAGCTTGTTCATACGATAATTTTAATTTATCTCAATTTCTTCTTCGATTTTTTTCTTTTATAGATTCTCAGTACATGTTCCTCAAATCCTTAAAACAAAAAACGTAACAGTAGACAGGTGATTACAGGAACAGTAACATCAAATCTGACATGAAAAGCAGAAAAGGGTTTTAACAATTCAGAGATCAAAAAGGATCACAAAAGAGAAGAAAAACAAAAATTTGGAAAATCCCAGATTGCCAAACCTGTACCCTTGAGATGGGTTGTGAATATCTGCTTCCATCTTTTACTAGAAAATCAAAGAGGGTCTTCACAGCTCAGAAAGAGAAACTGAGAGACGAACCATGCTCGTTTTGACAACTTTCCACACTACTGTCCTTTTCTTATCCTTTTTTCGAGATAAATTAACTAATTTCTATGTACTCATCTTCTAACAAAAAATATGTAAGAACTGTGAAGTGTTGTGAAATTCAATGTATAGAAACAAATTTCATTTAATTTCTACATGTATACAATATCTTAGTTTTAAGAATAAATTTGACACAGAATCTTATGTTTTTTTTTTTTTTTAATATTAACTACAAGTAACTTATTTCATGTACATTTCGTTTTATTTATTTATTTCGGCTAAATTATTTTTTAATCTTACTATTTATTTTTCTTATTTTGGTTTCGAAGGTAATCAAATGTCAAATCAAATTCTTCAATTTATAAAAAATTAATATTTTGTATTCAATTATAAGTAAAATTAATAACAAAAATTAAAGATTGTAGGGACATGATTTCTTTTAAAGATATGTATTATTATTTTTTTATATTCAGGAACTTTAACTCATTCTATTAATAAAGATCAAATTAAATTAAACAAAAAATTCATAAATAAAAATTAACTGAGCTTTTATATATATATATATATATATATATATATATATATATTTGTGTAGTTCATATAACACAAATAACACATCTAACAATAAGTTATTGAAACAAATGCTTAACTTAAAATTAAGATACATTTAAGTTATATTAATTCACTTTCATTCAAAATCCAACATACAACTAAATAGAATATATATGAGTTTATATGTCAAGGATATTTAAAATGTCAAATATCAACTAACGTCATCTAAAACATCTAAAGTAGGTACATTAATTCTATAAGAGATTAACATTTGATTTAATCCAAAACTCAGATTTATAAATAAATTCAATAATATAATATCAAGATAAGTTTATTACAACTCATATCGCACATGTCGCAATGTGTAAAGCTCTTCCATCAAATTCTTACCACATAATATCTTATATCTGATCACAAACTTTTATACATTTTATCATTCTCTAAAAGCATTGTAAAACAATATAATTTATTTAAATAAAACCATAACTTAGTCAGATATTAAATCTATATTTATTTTACATTCATAAAAACATAAATATATTTAATCAGTTAAAAAGACCATAAGAAGAAGAAAAAAAGATTATTATATGTAGCTTGAGTAAAAATAAGTTTGCTTAAGCAAAAATTTTATTGTTTAAATGAATTTTGGGAAGATCGAAGGGTTAAGTTGTAGTGTGATTTTTGTTTAATTCGAAAAATTCTTCGCTTGAGTGGAAATATGGTCGAAAGAATCCTTACTTTTGACTTTATTCTCATTTGAGAAAAGATGTCTTGTTTAAGTAAAAATATGATAGAGATGAATTTCTATTCTACTTTCATTTGAGCAAAAATTTACTCAATAACAAAATCAAATAAGTTTTTAAGAATAATTTCAAAAATATTTTAATAATACAACTTCTAAACAATTCAATTCAGTAATTCAAAACATGATTGATAATGTTAAATTTTACCATTATCCAAGCTATATTTCATTAGCAAAATCATCTCTTCCAAAACTTTTAACCTACTTAATCCTCAATTTTACCTTACTTTTGTAAATAAATACATTTTGGGTTACATTGATCTAAATATACCACTAATCCCCATTTTTGTGTCCTTTTTGTAGATGGGAAGCTTTGTTCCAAAAATCCAGACTAATGAGTGACCCGGAATAGCAAAGAGAAGAAGAAAAATGTCAACAGGAAGCGCTTGGCGACGCGAAACTAGAGCCAAGCGGAACAGACCGCCAGCCAAGCGCCAGACAGGCGCTACTGTTAGTCACCGCCTGGCGGCACTTGGTCATCGCCAGGCGGTAGCGGGAAGACTTGCCCCCTGTTTGGTGGCTTGCGCCTGGCGGTGAGACCCTTCCGCCAAGCGCCAATGTTCGCTGAGCTCTTGGAGGTCTGCTAGGGCTTGTGGGAACAACTCCATCTTCCTCTTTGTGTGTCCTCCCTATTCCATTTCCATTTTTGTAAGCTTGAGCTCTCCATGACAATGGAGAGCTAAACCTATTTTTGTTGGGGTTAAATGTAGCCACTGAACTTTCATGTATTTTCGAATGGTTTGAATATATATATGCTTCTTCCATTGATTTCTAGTATCTTGTTTATGTATTTAAAGCTTGCTTTGGTTTACCCATTCATTGCATGATATTTGGGTCATTAGGTATTGGAAAATATCTCTTGAAACTTTGAATTGGAGCAAGATACCTAATGGAACTTGTATCTAGGAATGGAACTTGACCCATTAGTTGTCTTAAACCCTAATTTGTAAAGCGGATTTGTTTATTTAGGGATTCAAGGAATTGACTCTAAATAAGGAAACCTAGGCTCATTCAACTAAGGGATTAGAGTTTGAGTAAACTTGTGGGTTGACTTTAGTAATTAATGGAGAAGAGTTTTATTGATTAATATACATGAGAGTGAAGTAGGTGAAGTCTAACTCCAACAATATCAATCCATTGCATTTCTAGTCTTTACCATTTTCTAGAGTCTTCAAATATCCAAGTTCAATTTTAATTATTTATGCAAAATCAAATTTCATACAAAAAACCCAAATTATGAATTTATTCATTAGTTTAAATTAGTCACTAATTACACAATTATTTAGTATACACGAGTCTCTTGGGAAACGATATTCCGGTCTTACCGGTTACTACTTGCGCGACTTGGTACACTTGCCAAAGTTCTAACAAGTTTTTGGCGCCGTTGCCGGGGACCCGTGTCTAATACTTGACTTTTGTGTGATTTTTGACTTATTTAGATTAAATTCTTTTGTTCATATTTATTGCTTTCGGTTTACTTATAGACACACATTATTTGGGTTAACTTGCAGTTCGAGCATGTTTTTGTGGTTGCTTTATAGTTTATGCAGGGTAGGGTCTGTACAAGGAGGACTGCATCTTCAGAACCACTCATTGCCGATCTTGAAATAGAGTAAATCACCCGCAGAAACAATAGTGCCACAAGGAGAAGGCGAGCTCAAGTACAACAAGTCGCCCATCACTCTTCTGCTTCAGACACCCTTTTGTCTACTTCTCAGAATCTCGATTCTTTTCCTGAAGAAGAAATGGCCGAAAAACCTAATGGTGATGGTAGAGGTCGTGAGAGACGCACTTTGGAAGATTATGCAGCGTTCACAGGCCATATCAACTTCAACAGTATTGCTAGGCCAAACGTCAATGCCACCAACATGGAGATGAAGCCAGCTCTCATTCATCTGGTGCAGAGTAATCAGTTCAACGGCTTGTCTCATGAGAATCCTTACACTCATCTGGCCACATTCTTAGAGATATGCAATACTGTGAAGATCCATTAAGTTCCTGATGAAGCCATACGACTGAGTCTCTTCCCGTTCTCACTAGCAGGACCTGCAAAAGCTTGGTTGAATTCCTTTCCTGAAAATAGCCTCACTAACTGGGATGATGTGGTGGCAAAGTTCTTGAGCAAATATTTTCCCCAGTCCAAGGTTAATAAGGGAAAACAGGAAATCTCGGCATTTCAACAAGATATGGATGAGTCCTTGGGCCAAGCATGGGATAGATTCAAGGGACTGTTGAGAAAGACTCCCATTCATGGGTTTGATCAACCTACACAGCTTACTCTTTTCTTGGCAAGTCTTAAATCCCAATCAAAGTTGATGTTAGATGCCTCTGCCGGTGGGAGTATCAAGTGGAAGACGCCAGAGGAAGCTTATGAGTTAATAGAGAATATGGCAGCTAATGATAATGAAGCCTATACTGAGAGAGCCCATTCTC
>Ga0214543_1003194_pt1 | contig 32020 bp, 8 predicted proteins | sample CNSS2metaG_FD_160094 | JGI IMG/M metagenome (GOLD analysis project Ga0214543, IMG submission 160094) | Root nodule microbial communities from cowpea collected in UCLA plant growth center, Los Angeles, California, USA - CNSS2 | ecosystem: Host-associated > Plants > Roots > Nodule | place: USA... | reverse complement strand
TATATATATATATATATATATATATATATATATATATATATATATATATATATATATATATATATATATATTTTATTGAATTAGTGTCTTTGATGACATAACGGGTATCTTATATGTCATTATGCTCTTTTATCTTCATATGTTAAACAAAATATAAGATTTTGTATTTAATATAGAATAACATTAAAAAATATTTATTATTTTATATTGATTGTAATATTATTTTATTAATTATAAAATCTCACACTCTTTAATATACGTGAAAACAAAAAAGAAAATGACCGGATAAGAAAGTAGTTTTGTCATTCACTTAATAAAAAAAAATTAAATATAAAGATTTAACTAAAAAATATTAAAATTTTTAATACCAACGATTAAAGAAATCAATAGAAATTCAATAAAAAAAATAATCAAATTTACTTAAAACTTAATTAAGTCCTTTATATAATTATAGATAAAAAAACGTGTTGTGTATTTAATATTTAAGTTCAAAACTATATGTTAAGTTAGACTTTTCTTATGATTAAATACTCTGATTTAGTAAATAGTTGAACTTTTCAGTCAAAGAAAATTATAAGCTAGAAATGATTTTTCTAATAATATGAAAATTTGGTCCCTATGTTAAGACGCTTTTGAGGCGAAATTAAAGGAAATGATGAGTTTCAATTTTCTCCAGTCCTAAACACTTTTCATATATAGTTGAAAAAAAAAAAAAACTTTGTCTGATATTAATAGTAAGTATTCTTAATTCATACGTAATTTACATGATCCTGGAAAACTCTTTGCGCACCTAATTCAACCTTCTTTCACCAAAACACAAAAAATAGTAAACTTTTTTTGACAATACAATCTAACACTTTTCGTATTTGACTTAAGTAAAAATATATTTAATAATATAAACAATTTAAACATAATTCTCTACTAAACATTAAATAAATTTAATAAAATTTAATTAAAAAATTTAAATTTACGTATTTCGAAAGATAAAAAAATTAAATTATTTTAAAGTTTCAAAACGAACTAATTCCAAAATTTAACGGTAAGAAAAAAACACTCATTTACGTATGAAAAGAAAAATGTAAACTTTTCTTCAACTGGTTATTCTCTGTCCAGAATGCAGTTGCAGAGACTAAACAAGAAGAAAAACTCTCCTCTGTTGTTTTTTATTTAACTTTCTGTAGAAAAAAAAAGAAGAAGAAAAACTAATAATTCTCCCAAAAAAGTGACTCCTGAAGCCTAAATCCACTACCAACTGCACACAGATGCCAAGAAGAAAGTTCATGAGGGAAAAGATCTGGTAGATCAAACAGAGTCTCATCATCATCAATGGTAGAGTTTGAGCTTGAAGAGTCTTGTGTGTTATCCATTGAGACATGTTCTACTTGCCTTCGTTCTTTTTCTTCTTCTCCTTCTTCTTCAAGAACAGTACTTTGGCAACGATTAACGACAACCTCAAAGTGCGTGTTTGCTGCTTTTGCTGCTGCAGCTTGAATGTCCTTAGGTGAAGTCGAAGCTGGTGTCGGAAGTTCTTGAGCCAATTCGGGGAAATTGAGGTATGCAGAATGGCCCTTGATGGCTAAGGCTGCTACATCATGTGCTCTAGCAGCCATTTCTGCTGTAGGGTATGTCCCAAGCCAAATTCTCGATTTTTTCCTTGGCTCACGGATTTCGGACACCCATTTGCCCCAGTTTCTCATCCTCACACCCCTATAAGAAGGGCAGCACCTCTCATTTGTAGGACTCTCTAATAACTTCCTCTTCTTGCACCCTTTCGAGTCCTTCTCATTCTCCTCCGACATGGTTTGAGAAGTGTTTGAGTCATTCTGAAGGGTTAATTTGGAGTGTTGTTTGTTACATGAATCTGAGTTTGAGGAGTTCGAGGAGTTTGAGGATGAAGATGACGAGGATGTTGTAGAAATAGAAGTGTTTGTGTGTGTGAAGATTGAAGGGGTGGTTGTGGTGGTGGAAGTGGAACTGGAACTGAAGAAGAAGTCAGCATCAGTTTCCATATTGATACGTTTTCTCATGGTTTTGGGACCTTGATTGGTGTGGTACAGAAAGAATGAGTGAAAATAAATAGACCTTAGGAATCATGATTCTCTTAAAAAAGAAAAAGGAAAAAAAGAAATATTTGTTTTAATTAAACAGAAAAAATAAATAAAAAAGCATGGGTTCCATTAGGCACAGTTGTGCTACATTCAGCTAATTTGTTTTCCATGTGGGAATTGAATAATGTGATTAATTAAGGTTAACTCTATAGACCAATGTTGTTGCTGTTGTGGTTAATGTTGTTGGTGTTGTTTCTGGTTTTTTCTGGTGTCTACATTCTGTGGTGGCCATAACTTTCCATTCTATCTTTTATACTCTCATGTGTTTCCACAGTTCTGTTTTCCTTTTAAGAACAACCCCTCTCTGGGGTCCTTCCCCTAAGTGGTAGGCCCTTAATTTCACTACCATCATCCTTCATTCTAGTTTATCTAAAACTCTCACTATTGATTTGTGGGGTGGCCACCTAGGTCCTCAAAAATAGACCACACCAAACCCCTTAAATTCTTTAATACTTTTGTCTCAACCCTTTATAAGGTCTTCCTCTGTTCATGCTAGGGTGATGTATATATAACTACAAATTTCAATAAATTTTATATTTTTAACTAATTCTCTTTTAAGTCGAGATATATACATCTCAGGTGTATAACTAGATATTTATAAATAGTTAAATTACGGTTGAATAAATAGTATAATAAATTTAACAAATAACAAATTTCATTTAGATAGGTTTTGAATTTTTCTAATATCATTTTAAGGAAGTCAACTTTCAAACCTAACTTAATTTTACCAAATTGACTTATAAAGTAAGATCTGCATTCACTTACATATAATAAATTCGTCTTATTTCTAACTGTTAAATATGTTTTTAGTCACTAAACTTAGACGAAAAATTGAGATGTGCCCTTGTTATAAACCGATACAGTTTGATCCTCAAACTTAAAAAATGAATAAATATAGTCATTATAATCCAATTATATGATTTTTTTTTAGCTTTTTAGTGTGTTAATCGGTGTTTCAGAATGACATTTGAATTGTTTACACTATTTAACATGTTTTAGCCCAAATATCAACTTGAAACATCGATGAACATGTAAAAAAAAATTAAATTTGAAGATCAAAATATAGTAAAATATACTAAAATTTAGGACAGAAACAAATTTTTATTTTGGATCTAAATTTAAAGATGTTTGTTATGAATGAAAAATGTCCAGCATTATGCATAATTACAAGTTTTTTGGTATGGTTTTGTAGAATTATTTAAGTGAGGAGACAGTATCAATGCCCCCATTGAAATGAATTTTTTTATATGATGAGCTTGTTAGAGTGTCTTGTTCAACTTGACCCAATTATATGTGTTAACCTGATCTGGCCTTCTGCTAGAGATTGGGTGTTCCATTTTCAATGTTGTGATTAATTAATTAATTATGCATAAACTATTTTTTCTCCAGTTGTGATCACTTGCCACCACCAATCCAATCAGGACCATTGTCTCACAATAGCTGGTGCAAAATTCACTCAAATTAATTAAATACCAATTTTTCAATAATAATAATTTCTTCTGCAATTCACCACTTGAGAAACCCCACGTGGGTTTTCGTAATGTAGGAAGAAGACAACAGTGACGCAACACACATGATGAACTTTATTTTCCCTATGAAAACAAATATAATGTTTATGTTTACACACTCAAAATTTATCAAACACCTTGAAAAACATCATGTTAATCGAATTGTAGTATCGTGTATGATGTTTTATTGCTAACTATCAATTGTTTAACTATTGATTGACATAAGAAAGGTTTTTGAGCACAAAAACATGGCTCACGTACACATGGTGCACATGGTTGTGGGCCATTGGTGGCTCAAATTCCCTTTTTAATTCTGGTCAAAGGGTCAACTATATACGCAAACTGGTTTGTTTTCTATGGTTTTGTTTTTGGGTAGAAATTCTAAATCTTTGCCAACCCATTGTGAGCAATGTTTGAGTCGTGTGCGTCAAAGAATTGTAATGTAATACTATGAAGTTTAATTGTCTAAAGCAACAATATTTGAGTCATGTATCTTAGATCTTTCATTTGATGTATTCTAGAATAAGATAGATGTCGTAATTATGAACAATAATATCTTCCAGGTATTTGGGGTAAAATACTAATAAAAAAAATTAATCACTATTTATAATGGTTCTAACCCACATGATATAGTGTAGTATATTAGATGATAAATATTTTGTATATTAATTCTAATTTGATGAATCGACTCAAAACTATTTTTTAGGTTGGTTGTAATTTCAATTACACACACAAAAATATCTTAATAGGATATTTTATTTTATGTTCGAATATTTTTATTTCTTCAATTATTTATTTTTATCTCCTTGTTTTGTATTTTTTTTTGTTTTTCTTGTTTTCACAATTTAATCATTCTATTCTTCCTTCTATATTCTATTCTTCCTTCTATATTATTACAACAAAACCACACAAAAAAATATAATATTGTTATAATAAAAGTATGATATAACCATTTGTTATCGAAAGGTCTTATCATAAAATGTTAATGTGCTCATTAGTAATCTAGCATTCGTTATATTCGAATTGGCCAACCTAAATTTGATATGAGGTTAGCCAAGTTAGACTCATCTTGACCTAGGTTAATCAAACTCAAATTGACCTAAACTTTAGTCAACCCAACCTAACTTGATTTTTGACCCAACACAACTAACTTGACATAATTAGGCCTAGTTTAACCCACTTATACTAAGGTTAGTTTAACTCACCATAACTTTGGCTAGTCATAATATAATTGAAGTTAGACTTGTTTCAGTTTGACTTGGATCCTAACTTGACATCAACCTGATTCAGCTTGACATTTACTCGTTTTAACTTGGCCTAAGATGGACCTAGCCCAACCTAAATCTAATTCACGTTAGCCCAACTTGTCTTAGCTCAAGTTAGGTAGTGTCAACTTGACCCAAACTCGGGTCTTGTCCATCTTAATTTGGATTCGATTAGCTCAATTCAGTCTAATATAGACCTACTTAGATTAAGCCTAATGTGAGTCCAATTCAAACCAAATTGGCCTATATATGTTTTATCTTAACTTAATGTAGGCCTAATTTGACTTAAAGTTGGATTTGATTCAAGCTAGCCTAGATTGAGTCTGGCGTGGCACAATCTAACATGGGTCAGATCAAGTTTAGTCCAACTTGACTTTGGCATTGTCCGGTCCAAATTGACCTAAATCCAACCTAACTCAACATTACTTGATATTGGTTCAAGTTGACTCAACCTTGTATGAGTTAGACTTACAAAGTGACCTAACCTTATTTAGACCTCACCAAACCTAAGTTTTTATAATTTGAATTATTCCAAATTCATCTTAATTTTAGACTTTTAAAATTAAAAAAAAAAGTTATCTAATGTATATAATCAAAAAGTATAATTAAATAAGTTAATCTTACAATGAATTTAAATCATTATGAATTGAATATAAAGATTTGAAAATATTAGCCACTGTACTACTCATTGAACACTGTACATTAGTAGTATGACTAGGTAAAGTGTTTACCAAAAAGGAACAGTTAGGTGCAAAGAAAAAAAAAATGCGGCAGAGTGAGTAAAAAGCATAAATAGGATAGGGGAATTTTAACTAAGCCGCAGAAGTCAAGTAACAAGGAAACGGCTTTGACAATAGAAAGTTAATGGGTTAGGTTCAACGATTACTCATTCCATCAACAATTATATCATAAAGGTTGCAACAAAAATGAAATGGACAAACATACTTTGATTCTTATCATTCTAGTAAATACGACGTTGTGTTTGTTTCTATCCTGTTAACGAGGTATCACTACTCTTGGTCCCCATCTTATGTTTCATGTTACAATAAACCAAAATGTGTCTCAACTAAAAGACAACAATCTTCATGCATTCTTTTGTAGAGAAGGTAACATATCGGAGTCGGACACAAATAATATATATCCATAACTCGATCCGTAACAAAAAAAAAATGTATTCGTTATTATCAATTTATTTGTTAGTTATCTGTTTAAAAAGAATCCGTGGGTTTAAAATTTAATTTAAATTAGTAAAATATAAATTAAATTTTAATTTTAATTTTTTGTAAGTAATGAATATTTGCGGATACAGATAATATGATACTCGCATCCGACTCTTTTATAAACGGATATTAAAATACTCACTACCCTCAAATACCAACTATCCATTATGAATTTTATCTACAGATACCCGCAAACACGGATGTTTTTGTCTTCCCTAATTATTTATCACCCACATGTTTAATTAATACTTCTCTTTTCATTTCCTAAATGTATAAATGCAAGTTTGTAATGCAAGACTCCTTAAGCATCATTAACAAATTTATCTCTTATTACTTTTGCTAAACAAAAAAAAATTATGAAGCAAATGTTAAATTATCCTTTATTATTTGGATGATATTTGCTCACAAGTTATACAAAACATATATTTAACTACCATCGATAACATGTTTTCAAACTTTTTCAAACATTAAATATTAAATGAAATTTGTTTTACATTGTATGATTCTAGAATTTTTCATTATTGGTCAGAGATTGATTCTTATTTTTTTTCATTGTAAAAGAAATTTGGCACTAATGAAAGGATATGTATACAAATAATTATGACATTACATTTAATTCGAAACTATACGTTTGTGAATATTTATCTTTTTATACATGGCTCAATTTTTTCATTTTTATTCTATAGGTACTTAGAGTTTCACTTCCTATTCATGTGATATATATCCAACGAAATTTATATTAATTTGGTCCTTAAATACTTTCTCTTAATTTATACCACACTTGTTCTAATGTAAAAATATATCTCCTTTACAAATTTGTAGATTATAGGATCTTATAAATGTCTCTTGCAAAAATATGAATGTGTGATTAGATTGATGTATAAAAGATATGCTTTAATCCTAAATGTTTGATTATTTATTTCTTCATGACAAACAAAATTCTAAGATTATAAAGTTCCAATTTAAGTAGATTTATAAAGTTATTTAGATATAATTTAATGCACTAATTTAGCAAAAAATATGAGAAATAACTAATAAATAATATAATTCATATTTTAAATGGAAAAGGTTAATGAATCTATAGGGGTTTTTATTTAGGACAAATTAGGAATGTGAGAATTCAAAATTTAGACTCAAAATTTTAACCCTTCTTCCTTGTTTTGTTCATAATTAAAATGATGAAAATGTGATTAAGGTTATCTGATTTATGTAGATCCACATTTTCCATACAAAAGAGTATGTTGGATTTATAAGAAATTAAGCTTGTCTTAGAGGGTAATTAATTGAGAAGAGAAGATTCTAATACTCAAAACCTTTAACCTACTAAACCTTTAAACGATTTAATTGTTTTCTTTGTTCTTTTAATTTGATCAAACACAAAAGTCAACAACCAAATCTTTCTTAATTTGATTATAGGCTTATAAAGTCATAGTCCCCATGAAAAATGATAATTTTTTTTCTTCTTTTTGTTCCTTTTGTGCAAAAAGTGTTGGGAACACAAAAAAACTCTCATTCATCATTAAATGGAATGTAGGAAAAATCAAATATCAACTCTCAAAGTGTAAAAGATATCAATAGAAAGTAAAATGTCACTTTTGACATTATTTTCTTTGATGATTACAATGTGTTCATTATTTAGATCCTTTTGAGTTTTCATAGTTAATGAAGTTTCCTTAAAAGTAGGGTTCATAAATAGTGTCACTTCATTACGTTATGTTATGCATTGGCATTGTTCCAACAACTAAATGATCAAAACAATTTTATAGATTAATTAAGAAGCCAATATAGATATTAAAAATAAAGCCCTAATCCACTTTTCATTCCTATAATTTATAAATGTTCAATTTTTATGCTTGTAAAACATTGATTGTAAACTTAGTTTTCCAATTTTTCAAAAACTTTAGGCAACTTTAATCCAATAATATTTTTCCAAAAAAAAAAAAACCAATGCCGATAATAATATCAACTATTCATTAGGTAAGATAAATGTATATATGTTAATATTTTCTTGTAATAATTATATAATATATGAACATTGAACCACAATTGCTTAATTTTAAAAAAAAAAATGAAAAAAAGGAAATATAAACACCACTTAAACGTTGAAAATTTCACATTTAATTACTCTTACCAAAGTGTGGATAACATAAAAATTGTAAATTAGGTTTTGTAATTTTTTTTTTCTATAAAACTCATATTAGATATTATTATATTATACTTTGACATTTGAATTAAGTTTTAAATTTTACAAATCATATATATATATATATATATATATATATAATATTTATAATATTATAAAAATGATTTCTAAAGTTCAACTAATAAAATTTTTATGAATGATAATTTAGTGAGCTGTTTTCGTTGACAAAATAATGAATAAAGGTATATGTGTATTAAAGTCAATTATTAAGGATTTTCACTAGATTTTGTAACCAATAGAAAGAGATTCGTTTGCAAACAAGTGTCACTAACAAAGGTGGCACCACTAGGGTAAAGATTCTTGCAAAAAGGTCAATAAAAAAAAAGTAAAAAGGCACATATATATAAATACTTTTGTAAAAAAAAAAATGTTGTTAGGAAAATAATATATTTTTTATTTCAGATTTTTTGGAGAAAAAAGCTTAAATATAAAGCAACTCGAGAATAGATACTGTTTTTATCATCTAAAGCAACTCGAGTTTTGATTAAAAGGGTTAACACAAAATATTAACTCTAAACTTTAGTTTAAGGATAAACAATGGAATTAATCAAAGCACTTCTACTTGAGTAAGAGAGTAAAATAGGAAATATTTATTGCCACTATTTTAGCAAAACAATAATGGAAAAATTACTTTGCACATAAAAATTGAGAAATAAATGTCATATACAAGTTTATGCCAAGTTATCAATGTTAGAAAATGACACACGAAATAGTGAGAAAAAAAAAATGTTTCATATATGATTCACGTTGTGTTGTCAAATAGAAAAGACATTAGTGATGTTACTTGTAATAACAAATAATCTATCAAGTTCAATAAATAAGAATTTTATTATGTACAAACACTTTAGGACCGTAAATATTGATAATTGCATGGATAACAAGAAAAAAAGAGAGTAATCAAAATGATTATGTGGATATGATAAAAAAAATAGTATATATACAAATATAAGTATGACACTTATTAACAAAAAGATGAATAAGTTTTGACTTAGTTGATTTCTGCATTTTTTTTTTAAGTCATTGGAAAACATATTTTTTACCCTTAGTCAAAATACATTAATGAAAAGATAATCAAAATAATTCTTATGATAAATAATATCCAGAAGAACTTGCATTCTAAAAGAGTTCAACAATCAGAAAAGAAAAAATAAAAAAATAGCATAAACTAAAACTAATTTATACATAAACTAATCTATAAAAGATCTCTTATATCATTTTTTTAGGCTTAAATAGTTAGTTGGTTTTACTTTTGGTTTAATTTTTGTACTTTAGTTCTATTTTAGGATTTTTGTTCAATTTGGTTTTAAATTTTGAAAATGTCTTTTAATTAAGTCATTTTACTTAACACCGTTAAAATTGATTGATAACAGAGTAGCGTATACATGTTAGTCTTTCAGTTGTGGTTCACTGTATAGTGAGATGGCTGTATATTTACTGTGACATGGACTATTCAAATCGATTTAGGTTTTTGAATTGGAGAAATTGGGATTAATTGAAAGGGAAAGGGAATTAGGGTTTGTTAGTGAAAGAAATATTTGGTAGGGTTCAGTGGTGGAACGAAATTGGTTGACCTTTCGTTCTAAGCGAGAAAAGATAACTACATGAGAAGATTCTTGTTGTGTAACGTTCGTATCGTCAAATAGGTAACAGTGTTAAATAAAAGGACTTCATTTTAAGATATTTTTGAAATTTAAGACTAAATTAAACAAAAATCATAAAGTATGACCAAATTGAAAAAACTAAACCAAAAATAGGATCAAATAATTATTTAAGCTCTTTTTTATAAACTAATTTTAAATTAGGTGAAGAAAACTCGGGTTTTCTCATAACTTTATCCAAACAAACCTTAATAAAAAAAATAAACTATTTTTAATATTTTTAATTACCCAAATTATTCATTATTAGTTTACTTTGATTTCTTTTATTTTTCTAAAAGAATTATGTAGTCACATTTACAAGAGTTTGACATAATTTTCTTCCTTTTACACTTTCATCTAAACATGTGTTTGTTAATTTATAAATATGTTTAAACTAATATAGGTAATTTCAAGTGTCAAATACATTGTGTCTGGACTCGTAATCATTGTCATAATGAACAAGTCCTATGTTGGTAGGTATATATTCCCTTATGGAGATTCCCTCACTATGGCCAATATCAGTTTTTAGGTCAAACTAAATGCATATATCATTTAAATTTAGAAATTCATAAATATATTATTTTGAAATAGAAAAAAATGTTGATTACTTTGATTAGGTGGAATATATATTATTCAAGACTAATTGAATTGCTAAGATAATATTATGAAATAAAGAAAAAATGAAGTTGGGCGTGTGAAGTCTTTTTTTTAGTGTAATGTTCATTTAAAGAAAATTAAACTGATAATTATTTATTTATTTTTTTAAGAAATTGAACTGATTATATATAAACATTGTGAGTATGATTTTTATTATGTCAATACTATGACATGTGGATATTATATGATAATCTATTATATTAGATATAGTAGTTTCAATTATTTATTTGATTTTTCACAGTTGTTTTAGTTTTAAATTCTGGTCCTACAAAGCTCTAATTGCAAAAATTTTCGATTGATAATCTTTCTCACACAAAAAGAACTATATAAGAATTAAAACAGTAAACTAGTGTTGAAAATAAAAATATAAATAAAACTAGCTAGTTCATCACAAGTTAGGGCTAAAGCATAGTAAAAGGATAAACAAAAACCATTTTTCATTTACTAGAAATATTCTACTACTAAAAACATTTATATTTCATGTCAATTTTATTTTAAAATTTATTTTATAAAAAGTATTTATAAATTTTGTTATGAAAAAAAAATTGTAAAAAGTTACTGCCAATTTTTTTACAAAATATTTTTTATAAAACACCTTTTACAACAAATTTTAAAGAAAATACTTACGAATTTTATAATTTTACAAAAAATAATTATCCACGAAAGAATTATCTTTTAATTAAAATTCTTAGAAAAAATAGTCAAAAAAAGTCTTTTCTTGTAAATTTCTTTAACAAATTTATAAGAAATATCTTATGTAATATTAGAATTTTTAATAGTGTTCGAACCATAAAAAAATAAATAAGAATATAGATAATGGTCAATTATATTAAATTTGAACACAGTTACGAATATATTTGTCTTGTCTCCCTTATCGTACTTGTTTTAATATTTGTTTCTAACTTCTTACTCATTTTTGTTTTAAATTAATAAAATACTTTTAATTTATTAAAAATTTATATTAATCTTTTTTTTTGTTAGTTTTGTTACTTATCTATAAGACTCGTTTGATATTTTTATTTTTTAGGTATTTATTCGTCATTTATTTAATTGTTATTTGATATTTATGACAATAATATTTGATGGTGGGGAAATATAAAATGAGTATTCTTTTTATTAAATATTTAATAATATTTAATAAATGTATAAAAAATCTTTTACAAATTAATTTATACATAACCTGATTTTAGTTTATGTATTTTTTTTTATATTTCATCAAATATTCATACATTAATATTATAACATACGATCAGATCACTAATCTAAACCCATTTTAACACCCTTTTAACAATGTATCGATGCATTAATTTAACACTAAAATACGAATTGTAATGTTTATTTTTTTTATTTTTTTTTTGCTTCTACTAACATTAACCTTCTTATAGATTCTCTAGAAAATTGTTAAACTTTATTTCAAATGTATACGTTTCAAAGGCATAATTAATTATACTTCAACTATTAATTCCAATATATCCTTAGTATGCATCATAAACATTACATGTAAAATAATACAATATTATTATTAAAATAAAGAAAATTAGTATTTCTTGATATTCATAATATTATAAAGACTTCTATTCATAAAACCAATCCTAAAAATCTTTCATTATGTTCCCAAGATGTTTCTAGAAAACTACCACTTAGGAGGGAAATTGCAATGCAATGCAATTACATTAATGAAAAAAAAAACATATTTTAATTATCATTCAAAATGATTAAGATTCATATAATTAATAAATCATACTTTTTATATCCAAATATATCCTACACATTATTTAATTTATCTTAATATATTATTCACAAATTAAAAATTAATTTGCATAGCCTCTTTTTTGCCCTTTGGCTTGCACACTTCAAATATGAAAGAATCAAAATCCAATAATTCCCTTTAGACCAAATACGTATCTAATCAATCATACACTAACAAATCTTATTCATATTATTATATCATTTAACTTGTGTGTGATGCCATCACCTAACTCCTTCATTTTTCTCTTTCTATATAATAACAAAAGATACTCAATTGCTTTCATATGTAGTCTTTCTTTTTCTTTTTCAATTATAATTCACAAACCTATAAAAAATAAACAAATACAAATGTAGTTTTGTTAAATGCAAAATGTCTTAAAGATTTCACTTCTAAAACCAATAATGAGAATCTCCTTCAATTTTTGCTTTTTCTATGCAATATTCAATCACATGTTTGCCATTCTTTTAAATTTTTATTTTTATTTTTTGACAATTTCTCTAAGTATAATTAATGTGTTTAGAATGAAAGACTCTCCAAAACATGCTCTTTTTTTTTTCTCAAATTAGAGGAACTAAAAAATCATTTCTAAATGTAAAAGGGATTAAAAATATTGTATTGTATCCTCTTTTAATTTTTATATATATATATATATATATATATATATATATATATATATATATAATATAATAAGTTAGGAATTTGTTAATAATATTATCGTGGATTTGTTAAGAACTCTCCATGATCAATAAATGGTCTTTGTTGGTTATTCTCTAATCATTGTCAAGTTGAATATTGAAAATATAGCAATATCATTAATCTTTTCAAGGTCTCATTTCAATAAGAAAATAATTGCATATTAGTACTATTATTTATTTTCATTTAATTGTCTACATATGCAAATGATCAAGTATAATTTATATCTCCAATCTGTTATGCAATATTGAAATGATTATATTTAAATACACTACTATCTTTTTTACTTATATTATATTTTTTTTCTAAATTATTTTTTTATGATAGAATAGAACTGATATTATATAAAATGAACTTATTTCTCATTTTTAATGAATCTCTTGGATTATATACTTTCAAACTCTTGGACGAATTTGTAGAAAAAATCAAATATAACGTACGAAAATAAGTATAAAACGACTATACTTTCAATGCTGATCATATTATATATGAAATAAAGCACATTAAAAAAGAAATTCTATAATGTACGATTAAAATCTTGAACCGTAGTACTTTTTATTTTTTATAATAAAAAATAATTGTAGAGTTTGGTTCTTTGAATAAAGGAAAAAAACAAAAACATGAGAAATATTCTTGGCGTGCTTTCAGTGGTTGGGTGTGTGTTGTGTCATCCATTCTTCTCCGACACATTTATCATTCATTGAAAATATCACATCTTAAATACTATTAATATAAATATAAATATAAATATAAATATTAATATTAATATTAATAGAGAAGAATTTGGGCCATGGTTACTGCTTTGAGCCACCACAAAGGTCTCACCTACCTTTGAATAGGACACCATATATGAAAAGTGTTTAAGATATCATTTATGTACTATACTATACAAGATATTTCTTTCCACAACCAGAAAAACCTATAGCACTCATTGAGCATCACTTACCCATATTCAAAAATCTTTAAAAATGTGATAGTTTCGATAATTTTGAAAGAAATTTGCACAATTTTGTGAATTGTTTGATTTTTGAGTTTTACTTATATTTGAAATCAGATGAAATTTATATTATTTAGTTTAGGGCAAAAAGTTACCAAAATTTGATAGTTATGTACAAAGGTTGCCATATGGAATTTGATAATGTATGACAACACGATTGTCAAGTAGAGATTTAAGTTTATTAGTGTATTTTACTTGTTTAATTATATTATTGTGACGTTTTTGAAAGTAAAAAAGTTAAATATATTTGTAGTGGTTTAATTTATAAGCAAAATTAGAATTTACATGAGTTAAACTTTGATATATTTTAGTCTCTAAAATTTAAGAATTAATAAATAGAATTCTCTCATCTCAACGATGTTAATTCTTTTATGTGTTAAACAAATTTTCTTACTAACATTTGGGTTGAGACGTGTCAACGGTGTAAATAACTTAAACGTCAACTTGAAGGGTCATGTCAAAAAGTTGTAACACAATTGGTTATGATGACTATATTTATTCATTTTTAAAATCCGGTATCTAAATAATATCAAAGTTTAAAAAGTAAAAATATTTAACTAAAAAAAATAATGAATGAACATGATTATTTTTATTTGTAGATGTTCATTATTCTATAATATATATATATATATATATATATATATATATATATATATATATATATATATATATATATATATATAAAATTAGGATAAAAAATTCTTGTATCTTTAGAAAAATATTGTTACAATTGATATTTGATAATATTAAAAGAACAACCTCAAATACAACATTATTATATTTTAATTTGGATGGAGACAAAGTCATATAAGTGGATTGATTCAAATTATTGAACGGGTCCTGGTTGTCGGGCTCGTCCAGGTCGTCAAGTCCATCCGGATCATTAGTTCCATCTGGGTCATTGGGCTTGTTCGAGTTGTTGAGCTTGTTTGGTCAATCTGAGTCGCCGGGCCCGTTTAGATCATTTAGATCGTTCGAGTAGTCTAGTCGATCTCTGGCCTATCCAGGACGTCTGGGTCGTTAGGCTCGTCCTGCTTGTCGAGCTCGTCCAGGTCATCAGGCCGATTCTGGTAATTGGGTCGTCCGAGTCGTCGGGCTCGTTTGGGTTGTCAATTTTGTCCCGGTCATTAGGCTCGTCCGGGTTGTCGATCTTGTTTCGGTCGTCAGGCCCGTTCGGGTTGTCAGTCTCATCCAAGTCGTTAGGCATGTTTGGGTCATCAGGCCTGTTTGGATCATCGGGTCTGTCCTGGTTGTCAGGCTCGTTTGGGTTTTCGGTCGAGTTCGTATCATTGGGACTGTTAGGGTCGTTGGTCCCATCTGTGTTGTTCGGCTTGTTCGAGTCGTTGGGCTCGTCTAGGTTGTTGGTCGAGTCATGGTCGTCGGGCTCGTCCGGGTTGTCGAGTCCCTCCGGGTCGTTGGGTTAGTCCGGATTGTCTCGAGTCTGAGTCGTTAGGCCCTTTCGGATCATCGTTCACGTCCGGATTGTTGGGACCACTCGATCAATCTGAGTCGTCGAGCACGTTCTAGTTGTTCAGTCCGCTCGATCAATCCGAATCATCAGGCATGTCTAGGTTGCTAGAAAGTTTAATAATATATTTTAAAATTAATATAATTTTCATGTTTAAGAAGAAAGTTAATGGACTGATCCTGACCTACAAGTCTTTTTGTGAAACTTTTGACCGTGTGAATTTTTTTATGAAGACTTTTTTTAATGTAAGATTTTTCTGCCCTAATCCACATGAGTCAGAACCAAACCTAAGATTGTAGAACTGGTTGATCAGAGACTAATATGCGACATGTTTTAGTGTGTAAAATAGAACCAGTCATAGGCCGTATCATTAATTTGTCTATGTTGTGTTTTTAGCTTAATAGCTATTATCGTAATAATTACAATCTTTCACCTTGTTTTCATTAATGTTTTTATCATAATAATTTGTTGAAACAGGATACATGTGAAAATATATAAAATTTAATATAAAACTTTGGGACTTGAAGTTTTACTAATTTATAGGAAAATATTTCTAAGATTGTGTTTGGAAATAATTTAAAAGAACATTTCATTTTTTAAAATAATTTATAATTTTTTAAAGTAAAATAAATTATTTGGATAAAAAAAATTAAGAACTTTTTTATACACAAATAAGCAAGATATTGAAATTTCAAATACACTTAATAAAGAAGAAATTTAGAATACCATATTCACTCTCTATTCAATAAACACACCTTCTGCTCTTCTACTCTTCTACTCACTTATCTCTCATCTCACAAACTTTCTTTGCTCTCTTTGCGCGCATTCTCTTCTATTTCAAGAATTTTCTCTTTTATGTTCTTCCTTTATTATCAGGTTCATTTCTCAACTTTATAATCTAACTTTTGTTTATTTTGTATTATATGGTTTCATGGATCTAGAGTTTCTTTTTCTGTCTATTTTGGGTTGCAACAAAACCAACACTTATATCAGTTGTTTAACATGCAATTAGTTAATAACTTGTCTGATTAAGGCACATCCCTTAATTTGGAATGTGTCATTTCTGCAACTAAACGAATTTACTTACTTGTCTACCATCTATTTGATGAAATGTTAATCGTATACTTTTAAGTAGAGATTTAGGGAAAGGAAATTTACCTTACAATACATAACATGAATTACTTAATAGTCTAAGAGTTTATAGTTTTCTTATAGTAATCAATGAGGTATGACTTTTTTTGTATTTGAGGGTCAATTTGATGTTAAATTTATAAAATAGGGTTCGTTGAAATTTTTTTTGTCAAACAGGGTCAAGTCGTGAGAGTGAAAGACGACATTACAGGTGAAGTCGTCCTCCATCCTAATGTCGTCTTCCATCCAGCCAATTTCTCTTTTTTTTTTTTCTAAAAAGCAAAGTTGTTCTATGTGAGGACGGTTTCTATCTACGTGAAAATTGAAGTCGTCCTTTAACACAACGACTTCACTTTTCCTTTTTTTTTAAGCATTTAATTAATTAATTAATTTTGAGAATTGATTTGTGGGGGGCAACTATGCCACGTCGCTCTTCCACTTGCCACTCTCCAAATCGAAATGCATCACGAAGAACGGTCCCGGGGTGGTGAAGTACAAGCCGTCGTGGAAGAAAGTACCATGTTGGAGGCAACTGTCATTGAGGAAAGCATGGAACCCCTGGAAGCGCCTCCAGGAGTGGTGGTCGGAGTTGTAGACGAAGGCGAAGTTTGAAGAAAGGAGCATCAAGTTGTAAGTGAAAGGGGTAGTGAGAAAAGAGAGGTGGGTGAAGTGAAGAGAGAGTTGGGGATTAGATGGTTCTGGAAAACTTGACAAAGAGGTTGCATACGAGTTAAATGCTTTAAAAAAAAGAAAAAGTGAAGTCATCATCTTAGAATACGACTTCACTTTTCACGTAGACAGAAATCGTTTTCGCATAAGACGACTTTGTTTTTTTTTTCTTAAAAATAAAAAAGAGAAACTGGTTGGGTGGAGGACGACTTCACTTGTAATGTCGTCCTCCACCCTTACGATTGTTGGTATCGTGCAGCGAAATGTTTAGCGTTTGGACAAAAACCAAGAAGGGGGTGAATTAGTTTTGAGTATTAAAATTAATACTTTAAAAATTTTCCGAAATTTTACTGATTAATTTGATATTAGTTCCTTTATATGCAACAGTAGTATCAGTATAGAGATGGAGAAGAAGATAGAACACAAGTATTTATATTGGTTCAGATCAAAAGATCATACGTTCAGTTGTTAATCTCTTCAAATAAAGAGATTAACTCAATCACTAACAAATATCAAATTACAATAAGATAACAAAAGAATAGGGAAAGAAAACACCTCTCTTGAAAACACAAGAGATGAACACCTTTCTCTGAATCACACAGAGAACCTTGACCTTAGCTTTCCTAGCAACAACAACACTCAATCTCTTAGAAAACCCTCTCAGGAAAAGTTATCGCTCTACCCACACTAGTTTTTTCAAAGCTCTTTTGAGAACACTCAGAGAACTCTCTTTGCAATCACATCACTAGCACTCTAGCTTCTCAAAAAGGTAAGTTCGAAGTAGCTTTGTTGTTCCTTAAATAGGGGTTTCAAAAATTAGGTCAAAAACTAAACAGTCACGTTCAAACTGACAGGGTGATAATCGATTATTCCAGTGTGTTTTCTAAAAACAAAACTTTGAGCAAGATAATTGATTATTCCAGTGCTTTTCTGAAAAAATTGGACTCAGCTCAGGATAATCGATTATCACAGTGATTTTTACAAAAATGCAAGAGTTATGATCTGACTGTTAATTCTAAGCTATTCTAAGCACTTTAAACATTTTACAAGATAACTTTAAACATAAAACATTTGTCTTCATATTGTCTTCTAGATGACTTTTAGGTTTCTTTTATCATCATTAAAATCTTGCTTCAGCATCTTAAGTTGTCTTTTGCTTTTACCAACAACTTGACCCTGTTTGGCAAAAAAAAATTCAACGGATCATATTTTACAAATTTAACATCAAATTGACCCTGAAATGCAAAAAAACCATGAGGTATCAAGGCACATCCCTATAAGATATCTCATTTCATGCAATTTAACCAATTTACTTACAATCTATTTGATGAAATGCTAACCATATACCATTTTTTTTTCAAATAGGAAATAGATTTTTTTTTCTATTGTCTAAAATACTAACATATTAATTTGATAAAATGTATAGAATAAATAATTAAAACAAATATCATTGGTTCAAAGAATATGTAACATTTTACAATCTTGGATTTGAAGTTTCCAAATGACTAAGAGTATATTTGGATGAAGTAACTTAAGAAGATAATTAATTAATTTAAATGATTTAGAATTTTGTATCATAAAATAAACTCTTTGGCAAGAAAGTAAAATAAAATTTAAGAATTGTTGTAAGACACTTCAAATTAATAAAAAAGTGTACATTCAAATACACTTAATAAAGAAGAAATTTGAAATTTAATATTTCCTCTCGACTTCTCTGATTTGCACTCGCTCTTACTTTCAGCTTATGTTATCTTTGCTCTCATAGTAGACATTCTCTTCTCTTCAAAATACTTTCTTTCTCTATTTTCCTTTGCCATAAGTTTTATTTCTTAAATTTATAATTTAAATTTAATTATTGTATGTATCATTGTCTTGTTTTATTTCAGGTTGCAACATAATTAAACACTTTTATCAATAATTTAGTTAGTTATTTGATTAATTTGTTTTTAGTCTAATAGTTTTCAACTTATAGTGTAATTGTATTAAAGCTTGCATAAATGATTGAGACTCCCTTAATCAGCTTGATGAGTAGTGTTTAGCTATAAACCATTTTGTGCAATTTAGTCAAATTATGTGTTTGCTCACTATATGTTTGATAAAAAGCCTAAGCTAATATTACTGATAATCATATACTTTTTTAAGTAGGAAAAGAGATTTTAATTTAAATCATACATAGCATGACTTAATAGTAAGAGATTAAAATTTTCTTAGTGAACTAAAGGGTAGTTTTCTACCTAGTTAAATTAAAATGTGAATTTAGCAAAGTTTTCAAAGTTGGACAGATCAATCAATTGTAGCAAGAACTAATTTCTTAACCATTTTATTTCTAATAAAATTTTAAAAAATAAATATGTTTGTTTAAAAGTATCTTGCATTTAACATTTATTTACCGAAATCAGTTTGATGGCGAATAAAATTAAATTTTGAATAGTATTTTGACTACTTTAATAATAGATCATGTTTTAACATGTTAAGTCAATTTAGTGATTGAGTTGTGAAGATTTCATGAACCACACTTTTTATGTAATTTTTTTTAAACCTCTGTAGGAATTAGATTTACCTTTTTTCTCTTGTCAAACATTCTAGCATACTAACTTGTGACAAAAATGTTTATAATAAATATTAAAAAAATTGATCATTGTCTCAGAATATGTAAGCTTGTACAACTTTAGATTTGAAGTTTCAAAATGTCCCCTTTTAGTGGCAGAGGAAACATAAAACAAAAGCATCTTCTTAATACTATAGAAGAAAATATATAATTTGAATGGTTGAAATTTAGAAATAATTGATAATTAAAAATTTTACTCCAATAGTAAATCTTTTGGGTGTCACCTGTGACTTGGTAAAGTTATAGCAAAAGCTTTTTTAAAATTATTATTAAAACTTTTCAAGTAGGACTGTCAAAGTGGATTTAACTCATAAGATTTCCACAAAAACATAAACAAACTTTTCTACTAGTATTTCTAGAAAAAAAATATATATATAAAACATAAACTATAAACTTAAGATATTACATAAATTGTATGAATAAGTTTCAAAAAATTACTTTAGTTCATAAAAAGCATTGAATTAACTTTGGAGACAGAAGTATTCATGAAAAAGTTTTTAAAACAAACCAAAACTTGCACTAAATATTTTACCAAAAAGAGCAATCGGGAAATAGAATACTAACACTACTAACAATCTTTATTAGCCCTACAACCAAATGAGAACAAAGATAGTATAGGAGGCATCTAGAATCATTATAGCACACCATGTACCAAAGGGCATTTAATTTTCATAAACTTGACATTGCAATAAAAAAAAAAACATACTTAGTTATTTGCCATGAACTGTAAACTAATTTGCCATGAACTGTAGACTAAGAACAAGACCTAAAGGTAAATTAATCACGCAGTTATGGTTGCTGCATTATGCAAACAGAAGATAACATGCAGAAAACATATAAACTCTACCATAAATTGCACTACTGTTGAGCACATTGCACTCGGTGACCACCAGAAGGACCTTCATCTTCATCTTCATCGTATGCCTCCCGGTAATGGTGTTGATGCTTTCGTTTCATCTCCTCCTTCAAGTTCACATCATGCAAAGTGGTCTCCTCACAGTCATCAAGCTCTGCATCTGAAATGCGCTTGCTGCCCTTCTGAGGTAATACCTTTTCCAATAACTGGCATTGATCAGGGGAAATAAACCCTGAGTCTGGGAATTCAACATTGAACTGGATGTAGAGTCGACCCTTCATGAATGGCCTGTTGTGTTGTGGCATTCCCTCATCATTTATTGCTTTAGATTGACCTACATAGCAGAATTTAAATGCATACTCAGAAAAATTGAATAAAAAGGTTGAATGAAACTGAGGGATGACAATGCAGGCCATGCAGGCAGGTCTACAGGCCCGCATGAAAAAGTCCCGGACTGGCTGAGTATTTTAGCCTGCTGCCCATTTAGGCCCACCCTGCATAACCCACACAGGCCAACAATGGGTTCACCTGCATTTGACTTACATATTAGGGATGGCAATGCAGGACAGCTTGCCCCCATTTGGCTTGCATAAGAAACACACAGGCCAACAATGGGTTGACCTGCATTTGACTTACATATTAGGGATGACAATGCAGGACGGCTCGCACCCATTTGGCTTGCATAAGAAACACAGGCTAATTTCTTTGGTCTGTAAGAATTTTAACAACTTTATTTTATTTAATTGAATCAGTAGAAATAATTTCTATAAGCCCATTTCTTGAAGTAATATTCATAATTTTTAAGTACATTACTATTGAAAATAGAAAAATAGAAATAACTTTGAAGTGGACTAAAACAAGAGAAGAAACACAAATGAAAGTTGCTTGAAAGAAAGAAGTGTTGTGGTAGTGCTGCTGGATTTTAGGAATTTAAGTAATGCATGAAACTCCAGCTATCTATACTCCCGAAATTTTTTATTACCTGGCTTGATGACTTCCCCAGGGTTTGATTTGATCAGTAATTGCCTGCCATCAAGATGTGTGATAGCAAACTGGAAGCCACAGAGTGCCTCACGTAAGCTGAGATTGTGATCAATGAAGAGATCATCTCGCTCCCTTCTGAACTTTGGGTGCTCCTTCACTGCCAATACTAAAACAATGTCCCCTGTCAATGCATCAGGCTGCAACAAGTAGGAGTTCATTTGATGTAAGAAACCAACATTACCAACTCAAATGCAATAACACACATAGAATACAAAATGTAACCACTTACAGCTTCATCAGCTTGTCCTTCAAAAACAATCTTCTGACCCTGCTGCATCCCCTTTTCAACATGCACCTCCAGTACCTTCTTTTCATGAGTAACCTTGTTTCCTTTGCACTGAGGACATTTATCTCTCTCACTAATAACCTCACCTGCATCAATGAAATATGAGATTGAGAAAACATCATAAAACAACCTGACAAATATGGAAAACAATGTTTCCATTACCAGATCCTTTGCAGTCCGAGCAGACATGCTGCATTTGTTGAATCATGCCTAGTCCTATCTGCCTTCTTGTGACCTTCATACCAGTGCCTTGGCAACCAAAACACCTACTAGCTGCTCCACTTTTTGACCCTTTCCTGAATTATCAATAATTGAATGTGAATTCATTGTTATTGTTATAGCTTATTATTTGTCAAATTCTGACAAAAACATCAGCATAAAGATGCAGGATTATAATTATATAATTAAATTCTACAACCACAAACTAAGACATACACATGCACTAATAGGTGCAGTGGAGAGAGAACAAAGAGGTGTTAGAGAAAAATAAATAAACAGACTCTGTCTGAAAGATAGGACAGAGTTGTTGAAGTGATACATACAATAACACATGATACTATATCTCACAATCTACACAGAAACAATCATTCCACACAATAGACCATACAATCCACACAAATATGATGTCACTATAGCTGTAAAATCATGTTTAATAGACAACCATGCATATTATGCACTAATACAAGTAAATTCCCACATATCTCTTTCTCAGTTTAAAAGACATCTTAACATGCTCCATCTGGGATTCCACATGGACAGCAAGGAAATATTGAACATTACTAAAAACATATTAACCTAATACCATATATTTTTTGGACAAAGTAAAGGTGAAAGAGCATATTGATTACACTGTGATATGAAATACAAACAGTCTGAGAAGACATGCTGCATTTGCAAAGAATTAAAGTGATTGAATCTCCGGTTAGTTAGCTCGCGTGTTCTCCAAATAAAGTAGATGTACGAAAATATAAACACAAATAGGTGCATACCCTTTACATTTTGGGAAAATATAAACACAAGTAGGTGGTGCATACCCTTTACATTTTGGGCATAAAACATTTCTAGAAAGAGATAATTTCTTAGTTGCACCATTATAGACATCCTCCAAGGACACTTTTAAAGAGTGCACCACATCTTCACCATGTTTTTGTCTTCTGCCTCGAGAACTACCACCACCTAAGAGATGATAGTAATAGTGATTTGGTTAATATTACAACATTGATGATTCACAAATGAACTGAAATAGCATAAATTTAAAAGTTCACCACCAAAGCTTGATCCTCCAAAAAATGACTCAAATATATCAAATGGATTATGAAACGAGCCACCTCCTCCTCCTCCCATCCCTTCTTTAAGGGCATCTTCCCCATACTGATCATACAATTCTTTCTTCTCCGAATCACTTAAAACTTCATATGCTTGACCTAACTCCTTAAACTGATACAAGAATCAAGTATTTGGTATTAGAACAGAGTACAACATGAAGTTAGCAGGTTTTCAAGTACCAAGTGAATAACATGCTTCATATAAACATATAGAATTAAAACACACAATATAGCTTGCTCAAGTCTTCTGCATGCAACATTAATATATCAGATCTGTTGACTATTTACAATATACTATAAGAGGTACATGCAGAACCACTAGTATAAGATGTGTAAAGTTTATATGATGAAATCAAACTGTGAACAGAGGTCCAAGTAAAGAGCTGGGTATTCAAATGGTATAATCAAAATGAAGTGCAGCAAAATATTGCTTTTACCTTCTCAGGATCTCCACCTTTATCTGGATGATTCTTCATAGCAGCCTTTCTGTATGCCTTCTTGATTTCATCTTCAGTGGCATTCTTTGAAACTCCAAGAACATCATAATATTTGGAGTTATCACTCTTCCTCGGCCCACGTCCAAACATGACTGCAGCACCTCAAAGAATCACTGCACAAGAAAAGAAAAATAAATTATAGATTTTAAATTGAAAAAAAAAAATCTTAGCAGGTCATGGACTAGGTAGCAGAGCATTTCAATTCATTTGCTTTGAACATGTTTACATTTACATTACAATCCATCTCAAGCAGTGACACAATAGTAAACACTGACACTTCTCACAACAATTTTCACACAACAAAACCCACCCAAGTTAGAATCTTCAAAGTCATAACAAGAGTCTCTCATCACCACCACCGCCACCAAAGAATATAAACTGTTTCCTTAATTTACAATCCCAAAATACCTAACCCAAAATCAAGAAAGCAGAAAGAGTTTTCTAAATTTCTACACCCAGATACAAAATTCCAAAATCAAGTCAATGAGGGTCACAACCCAAACCCAAATTCAATCAAAAACTTAAAATGAAAAAGATATAAAAGGTTGAAAATAAGGCAGTGTATAAATGTCAGAAATTTCCCAAGAAACATAAAAAGAGAAAAGAATTAGAAATCAATGATGAAGTTAGGGATCTAAGAAACAAAACCATCCAGAACCTTATCGCAATTGAAATAACTGATGAACAGATCTGAACTCTGAACAACAATTGAGTGGCAAAAGCTATAGATTAAGAAAAAGAGAGAGAGCATACCACACTCGGCGTGATGATGGTAACTCTTCTTTTCCTTCAAGGGAGAAAGAAACCCTCAAAGAGAAAGGAAGAGAAAAGGGAGGAATAGTTATGTTTAGTTTAATGTATTTATGGTGAATTGGGTTTAGAAAGGAAAAAGGGAATTAAAAAAAAAAATTGAAAAAAGGGTTTTGTTGGTATGTGGCCGAATTGCTAAAACCACCTTAAACTGGGTTTGGAGGAAGTAATAACGAAACAGTAGAGTTGTTTATTTGTTGATATGGCTTAGGTGGTTGTTTTTGTAAAAATAGGTTGCTTGGTACCAAAGCACTTTGTGACATTGTTTGGGATTCAATTGGGCGAGGGTGCGGCTAGTTAGACCGAACGTTGGTGACGACGCCTGCCTGACATACTTAGCACAAATTGGTCACGCATGGCGGCGGCACTTAACAATGTACTCTTTTCGATGTCTTTGATGTCTTTGATGTGACAACACTTATTTTTTTTAATAATTTTATTTTAATATATATATTGAATTATATTTTAATTAATGTCTTATTGATTATAGTATGTGATTTTAAAATGGAAAAATATTTTTATTTTTTTAATTCAGAATATTATTTCATAATTAAAATTTTAAATATTATACTATGTAAATACTTTAATGATAATGTTTTATAAAGTTTATATTTAAATTTTATGACTCTTTACATATATTATATCATGTCATTCTTGTTTTAAATTATGATGTTTTAATATTTTTTCATTTATAATGTCATTTTTAAAATATTTTATCCTAACTTTTGTTCCATTGTAAATATTTTATAAAATTATATTTAATAACAATTTTCTTTGAAATTTCGGGAAGAGAGTTATTTTTAAGATGAGAAATAAGATATATTTTAGTTACATGATTCAGGATTTTTAATTTTATGGCATATCAAGAAATTTTAATTGAATTATTTTATAAAAGCAATTTACAAAACCAGAATCAGGTTTTACACTGATGACTTTAACATATTTTGCCTAAAAAGAATTTTATTTTATTGAATAAAAATATGATTTCTTATCATCATGATAATTTATGTTAAACTTTATTAATACTGAATAACAATAATAAAATAAAGTGATAAAATGATATTTTACTGTATTTTAAAAATTACAATGTTTTGATTTTCATTTATATAAATGAGATATTAAATAATTTTACATTAACATATGTTTTTAAAATTTTATTTTGTATTTTATATAAATGAAAAATTATTTTATATAAATTATATTTTAAAAATTATGTTACGATAGAAGAATATTATAAACTTTTAAATTGTAAATTTTAAACTATACATTATAAATTACAAATTATAAAATAAAAATTGTTAAGTATAAATTATAAACTATAAATTATGGTCATAAACTAAATTTTAGAATAAAAAAAATAAGAATGTTTATGAGAAATAAAGAAAAAAAAATGATAATTTAGTTACATTTTATTGTGCCATTATGTACTATGAATTGAATGTTAAAAGAGGAAAATGTGCATAAATTTAAATTTTTTATTTTAATTATCTTAATTTAATCAAATTTTGTACTTATATAATATGAGAGGTCATTTTTTTATAAATAATATTTCTTTTTATTTTTTTATAAAGTGACAAATATTACCTAATTTTTATTTAAAATGATTCAATATAATATATAAATTATAAATAGTGTTTAATTATTAATTTTTGTATCACAATGAATTATTTAATATTATTTTGAATCATATTTAATATTTAGTTGTAATATCAGTTAGCTATCTTTTAGAAAACTACAAAATTTGTTAAGTATATACTAATAATATGGTATGATAGAAGATTATTGGAGATTTGATGAACAAATTTATCATTTTTTTTATCATGGATGTAAAACCCCTTTAAAAGAACTCATACACTCTATTTGTATATCAAAACAAAAGCTCAGAAGCTTTATCTTGAAAACAAATCATTTTTTCCTATCTTCATCTTTTTTTCTTCTCTTGCTCATTCACATTCCATTCGCTTCGTAATCACAGTGTGAGGTTGTGATTGTCATGAAGCCCTCTTTGAATCCTACCGAACAAAATTCTCTTTTAGGTAAGTCGAATTTCCACCTTCTTTAGTACCCACTCTGTTTTGGGTCATGCATGTGATTCTTCTTAGGTTGCATGTGCTTCTAGAGTTCGATTAATTATTTGTTTGATTCGGTCCGATCATTTCTTTTCACTGTCTTTAGGTTGAGGTAGAGTTCTTGCGGGCTCGATGGCATTTCGGGGTTCATAGAGTTTTTGAGCGGTCCTTTGAAGGTAAGGGAAACTAATGAAATTTCGTATTAATGTGATTTATTTCTGAGTAATTAGAATACTGCATGTTGACTTTGTTAGTAATAGGGGGGTTTCGTTTTCGTTTAGCAAATTTGGGGCTTTTGTGAATTGGTGATTTAATTATGTATGATGGTGAGAAAAGTTGAGTTTTAAAAACTTTAATTTAATAGAATTGGTGAATTTGTACAAATATGTTATGATTGCTCTTATATATGAGATGTATTGAAATTGGTAGTCTATTAGTGTTATGTTGAAAGTAGATTAGTTTAACAAGAGAAAGTTAATGATGGTGAGGTTAAAATTGTGGTCTTGGAATAATGTGATGTTGGAGTTGAACTTGGAATTGGATTGTGATATGATAATAATGAGGGTAAAATATGAAATCAGGTGGAAATTTAGAGTTTTAACCATGTTGAATTGGAATGATTGATATTACTTAATTAATAATTTGTTTTCACTCATTTATGGGTTCGTAAATGTTATAATTCATGTGGTTTATGTTTTATGTTTTGATATGTTTTCATGTTCTTTGGTCCTGTGATTTTATGATTTATGTTGTTCATGTTCTTATAGTATGATTTATAATGGAAAATGTATTAGCTTATTAGTATAAGAGGGGTCTCTAATTATAGGTCTTTAGTTAGAAAAATTAGTTTCTTATGTCTGTCATGTTTTATGTTTCCTTTTTTAGGAAAGCACTTCTTATTTGTGGTTTTGATTTAACTTGGAATAAATGAAGGTATCTGGTTGTTTATAGAATTGTTGATGAATTCATTGATGAATATGCATGTGTTTAATGATGTATGAAATTGTGATGATGATGGGTTTGATAATGGTTATGAGCATGTATAGAAGTATATGATGTTTGTAAATGATCACGAATGTGAGATTACTTAGTAAGGATGGATACAAATACGATGGATTATTTGGTATTTGGAATTTGGAATTTGATGTGGAAATATGTTTTGTGGATGAAAGTATGAGTTTAGCATAATTTCATGGATCTCATAGGGAAATTCTATGGTGGCGTTTCTTTAGTGTATGCATTGATGTAAGGAATCATAATTGGAGGTTTATCATGATACTCTAATACTCATTCAAGATTCACGTAGAGTAGAATGGTTATGTGGTGAGAAGGGTAGGAGGTCCTGTCATTAAGAACAATCACATGGTTCTTATGACGATTAAAAGGACTAACGATTAACCTTGTGTGTATCAGCTCAGGTACAACAACTCAGGTGTAGCAGTATTCTTTAATACCACAAGTGAAAAAATCACCAAGAATCATACATCAATGCCTAGATCCAGATAATTGAGTCTAGAGAGCCTGTAATTGTATGTTTGGTATTTTATGAATGTTTGAAATATGTTATTTTTGTGATGTAATTAGTTTAACTGTTATATGACTACTTTCTTTACAAATTAGCTTACCTTTTTTGTGTGCTTGTGCAATCGTGTTTTCTCCTTTTTGCAATGATTACCTTTTTGGCTGTGAGTAGATGATGCTACAGGTTTAAAATTTCCTCTAGTAGATGATGATCCAGCTAAGGAAGATCTTAGAACTGATTAGGTCCTCTATGGTGAGACATTTGGTCTTAGAACCAACGTATAATGTTTTGAGGTGTATAAAGTTATATTATTATGGTCTTATATTTTGGAGGACTACACTAATATCCTTTATACCATGGATTATCTGTTTTGAAATTCTAAACTATGGAATGTTTTATTTTAATAGCTTTTGACTATTAAAATGGGATGTTACAATGAAACTATGTGAAAAATATAGTGTGAAAAATATACCATAGAAAAGAAGAAGAGAAGAATGCAGAAAAATATATTCAAATTTTCTTACTTTAACACCAAAGAAAGCAAGGATATGAAAGGGAGGGAGAGAAAGAAAAATAGGAAAGAGTCATAATATGAAGTGGGAAAAGAGAAACGATTATGAAAGAGAAAAAGTTGTAATATGCAATTTTATCTTTTATAAACCTTCAAGTCAAGAATATATATTAATTTATCATTTTCTCACACACAATGTAACAATCAATATTAATGTGCTTTGTTTGTTCATGCAAAAACTTGATTTGATACAATATGAATAGGTAATTGATTAGGAAAAGAATCTAAAAATCTTTAAGAAGATAGGTGATCCATTGCAACTCACAAGTGGTTGCAACAAGGGTACGATATTTAGCATTAAAGGAACTATCTTGGATATAGTTGATTGTTTCTTGGATTTACAAGATATAATGGATTCTTTAAGATATACAACATGCTCTATGATGAAATTTTCTGGTTTGAGAATAACCAATCAAAGCCATTATACGCTTTGAGTCGAAGAATGTTATTGTTTTAAGAAAGATGCCATAATCGGAAGCACCTTTTAGGTATCTTAGGATACGAGAAGCGAATTGTTGATGACCAGTAATAGGAGCATAAAAAAATTTGCTAAAATGGTTCATAGAGTAAGTTATATTAGGTCAAGTGTGTGAGATAAATGAGACATTTGATGAGTCTTCTATACATGAAGATGATATCATTAAGTTTGGAACCACTGTCACGAGAAAGACAAGAGGAATGGATCACAAGCAATGATGAACGGACACAATACAAAATACAAGTATCGAATATGACACGTATCTAATATGACGATTCGTCGAGATTTATATGTTGTTATTATAATTTGTTTTATATGATGTTATTATAATTTGTTACTAATATTTTAAATTTTAACTTGTTTCTTATTTGAAATTATTTTTATTTATTGTAATCAGTATTAGAAAATTTAATTTAAAGAAAAATTGAATGATAATTAATAAATTAAAAATAATATTCAAATTTATTTTTATGTTGGTGGTTAATATTAAAGAAAGAAATACTAAAAAAATAAAATAAAAACTTTTTAATAAGTTAAAGAAAACTTAATTAATAAATCTATCTAAATCTATGTTTATGTGGATTGCTAGTATTGTGTTCTTAATATTAAAGATAATAATGTTAAAAAGGAATAAAAAATAAATTTGTAATGTATAAAAAATAGGTTGAACTAATGTTAGTACAATATGTGTTATTAATAAAATAAAGAATAAGTGATGTGACACGAAACCAACAAATTTTCAACAAATTAAAAAGTATTTGTGTTGGATACGTCCTGGAGACGGATATGTAAGTTGCATTCACGTGTTCATACCTTTGAGATTACAGGTGTAGGAACAAGAGCATAGGCAAACATGCTAGTTTCTAAGGGATTATCTAACATGCACTTTCTTTGACATAAGTGTATTTTTGTGTTGTTATGTGCAAATTTAGGCAAAGGAAACAAGTGGTATTCTCAAGATTTTAAATGTGAAAACTCTTATTAAGAAGATTCATTATGTGTGTGATTTCCTCGATATCATTTCTAATGAGAACAATGACATCCACATAAACTAGAAAGCAATTGTTTAAAAATAAAGACGGATCAATTGAGCAATAATTATAACCATATGAAATAAGTAATATAGATAGTTTGGCATATCATTTCTTACTTGGTTGTTTTAATCCATACAAAGATTGTTAAAGTTTGCAAACTTTATTCCTATGCCACTGGTGATTGTTATATTATGTCATCTTGCTTATTTGTTTTCACGCGTTAAGAAATGTTAGATTTTGTGATTAATATAAAATGATTTTTATGGTGAATGTAAAATGCAAAGTGACTTTTAATGTTTTAAATGAAAACTTATTGGATGGTAAAATCATCATCATGTTCCTTTATGACTTCCATGTCACCACCTACAACAACCAAAAAACTATTGTCCTCACCACTTACAATGACCAAGGGATTGTCGCCATTACCATCATGGATATAGGTGGCAATGACAGTCCCTTGTTATCCAACATGTTTTTAATATAAGTAATAAAAAAAATTTGTTGTTTTAAATTGTAATATCATTTTTTATTAATCACAAATCTTACATTTTTTAATACACGGAGACAAATAAATAAAATGACTAGGAAAAAAATGATAGTCACAATTGTATTTAAAGAAAAATTAAATGATAGAGACTTAACTGAAAAATATATAAATTTTAAGTACTTCATAAGCAAATAAAATTTAATAGGGACTCAACTGAAAATATTCAAATTTATAAAGAACTTGAAACTTCAGGCAAGATTTGGACTCTTGTGTTCCTCCTCTCCTTTGTTTTTATTCTTTGCTCTTATTCTCATTATTAATCTTCTATATTGTTTGCCTTTTTCGTTGAGCTTTACCTTCCTTAAATTTTTCTTGCAATTATTTTTCTTCATGATTTTTCATATTTTATTCCTTATCGTGAATTACACACAATGAAATTTGAATTGCAAATCACACAACTTATGTCTCATTCACCCAATTTAAATTATGATCCATATTACAAAATAATTAATCAAACGACATGTATAACAAAAGAATATTTTTATAATAGATATTGATTTCATTTGTAACATTCTTATTATTCAAACTATATTGGAGAAAGGTGCGGTGAACATATATTAACAATAGGCAGACGATACTTTGTTTTATCAATAATAATAAATATATTAAATTTGGAGAATTAGGTTATCTCAACTCACATAAATTAATATGTACAAATAGAAAAATAAATGGGAGCAATATATGTTAGGTTTTACAGAGGGGGTTTCACTGGGGAGAACAACACCAATGAGATCTGAGCCTAACCACATAAGACACTGACACCAATGGTGTCAGTGTCTTATGTGGTTAGGCTCAGATCTCATTGGTGTTGTTCTCCCCAGTGAAACCCCCTCTGTAAAACCTAACAAGTGGTATCAGAGCCGATGGTTAATACCGGCTCAGACGAGTGCAGTACCAGTATGGTCCTAGTATCGAAAGTCTTCCTAGCAAGAGTCCCAAATAAGGGTTCCAGGTAAAGCGTGTCCCGTTAAGAATAACGGCGGTACAGAAAAGGGCAGAAAAGGAGTACTCGTGGTTGGGCAGCTTCCGCTGGAGGGGGAGTGTACCAATGTGGTTGAAGGGACTCA
>Ga0214543_1003193_pt1 | contig 32028 bp, 19 predicted proteins | sample CNSS2metaG_FD_160094 | JGI IMG/M metagenome (GOLD analysis project Ga0214543, IMG submission 160094) | Root nodule microbial communities from cowpea collected in UCLA plant growth center, Los Angeles, California, USA - CNSS2 | ecosystem: Host-associated > Plants > Roots > Nodule | place: USA... | reverse complement strand
TGTCTAAATAAAATATATATATATATATATATATATATATATATATATATATATATATATATATATATCATTATTTAATATTATTTATACAGTTCATACCCAATTTGGCATGTAAATTGATCTCTCACAGTCAACACACCCCACATGAAAGTTGGTGTGGAATTTTTTTTTTTTTAAGTAGAAGGATTGAACGAGTAATAAAGAACAATACGGAATTTTTATTTCTAGATTATAGATATTGTTTTAAATAGTTTCGAAAATTAATTTTACTAAATATGTTCTTTTTTACTTTTTAAAAAGATCTTTGAAAAGAAGAAACAAATAAAAACCTAAGGTCAGAAACTACTATTTTTTTTGTCAACATATATCGGTGAAGTATTAGTCACGAAATCTTCGTGATCAATTTTGAAAATTTGACAAAATTGACATATTTTAAAATACTTTTCAGTTGGTTATTTGATTTTAGCAAAAGCGACACTAAAATTTGGATAATTTATAACAATATTTAGAAATGATATTACTAAAAGCTAAAAATACATTAACATGTGTCATGCAAAGTTTATGAAGTTAATTTTTATTCATCGTTCTTTTCTCTACAGATAAAGTCACCTATTTTCCTTTCCCATCCACCCACTCATTTATTTTTTCTTTTTCTCCGAATCTTAAAGGCTGATAGAAGTGGTCACCACCCTTTTGTATGAATCCTAAACATTTTACTACATTTTTTATGAAAGGTAGTTTGGGAATTAAAATTTTGTTGGGGGTGCAAGAAGAAAAACAGAAAGGTGCAGAAAGAAGTACCATATGAAAAAACGCACATGGAAGAGTTGAGAATAAAAAGGACCAAGCTCCAAGTTCTTGCGAATTGAGATTAGCCCAAACAAATATCTACACTAAGAAGTTTCTTCAAGCACCATCCTACACTTCTTCCCGCGTCCTCATAAATTTTTGTATTTTGATTTATGTTTAAAATATAAATTTTGTATTCTGAAATATATAATTTAGATTTTTTTTATATTATAAAAGAATATACAACGTGAAGAAATATAATTTTCTTTATTCTAGAAAGTATAACCAAAATACAAAATTTGTATTCTAAATTGTAGGATTTAAAACATTTCTATTCCATTTTATGAAATTTTGAATGCATTTTTTATTTTATATTCTGGAATACACCATTCAAAATACAAAAGATCGTATTTTATAATGTACATTCCAACATACATAAATTTATGGGGCTGTATGTTTAAATTAAAGAATTGCAGAAAGAAATGACCTTTACCATAAGGTAAGAACTGATTTTTTTTGGGTCTCTCTTCGTGTAGTTTCAAAATTTATTCTACACCTCCAAAAAAAGTTTAAATCACAAAAACACCCTTTGATCTTTTAAGTGAAGCCATGCACATCACACCCCCAAAATTATTTTCGGATCTCGATTTCCGGAAGTCAAAATATATAACCAGAAGTATTCTTCACTAGAAGTCGATTTCCGGTATATTTTGACTTCCGAAAGTCGAGTTTTGGTAATATATTTTGACTTCCGAAAGTTGATTTCCTGTTAAATATTTTGACTTCTGAAAATATTCTTCACTATAAGTCGACAACCAAAAGTAATTTTGGAGTATGATGTGCATGACTACACTTAAATAGTTAAAGGATATGTTTGTGATTTAAACCTTTTTTGGAAGTGTAGAAGAAATTTTGGAGGTACAGGAAGAAAGACTTACTCAGAAAACTTCTTCCTGCACGTGTATTTCTTTCTGCATTCTAATTAATTTTTATATTTTAGATTTTGTACTATAGAATATACATTTTTTACTTTAAAATTTATTATCCAAAATGTATTTTTTATTTTATATTTTAAATTATATAATTCAAAATACAATTTTTTATTCCAAAATACAAAGTTTTATGGAGGTGCAGATAAATATTAAGGTGATACAGGAGGAAGAAATGGCCAATGGCTCATAGGCCGAATCTTGCACTGTGGTGTACGTGATTTCGATACTTTGTGTCAACCAAAAATCATAACTTTTTTGGGGGATTGGCAATTCATATCAAATTACCAAAGAGTTTCACTATAAATTATAGAGAAAAAAAACCCTTTTTTCTTACCCTTGTAATTATGATTGTTGACTCTCGATTGTAGACTTAATCATACTCAATATTTCTTGCCCTTTTTAAAAGATGGGTTATGTGAGAATCGATCCAAATTCTTCGCAACAAACTCACCTTTGTTGTTAGCAAAATCAACTTGTTAGTGAGTAAATAGTAAAACAAAAAAGCTAAGAGAAAAATGAAGCTTGACCAATCACGTTCGGGCATTGCTATTAGTACTGTTTGTCGGTTTTTCCCAATCCCTTTCATACTTTTTAGCAAATTTGTCTTTTTTCATATCTATGATAGAAAAAAGAGAGGAAAACAGTGCCAAAAGAAAAGTGCATGTAACAAACAATCATAAGAGGAAAGATTAAAACATAGAAGAACTAAACTTGAAAAAAAAAAGTAGCATACATTTGAAGACACCATGAAAATACTGAACTACTTGCATGTAAAGTTTCCTCTTGAAAAATTGACAGCATTTGGTAGAAGCAAATCCAGGCCAACTTCACGTTGTTTTGGATCTCACAGAGTGAACAGGATTTGGCTTCCAAAAGTAAAACCATGCAAGTTCGATCATTGGTGAGGAAGAAAAAAACTTATTATCCCCACAACGTTACTTGTTCATTGTATAGTGTCCTTGTGGTGAAACATGTATGGTTAGATGCAGAAGCTAAGAATGTGCCCGTTTTGGGATTTACATAATAGAAAATTTAAGAAGCAAAGATTAAAGTAAGAAGTAACGGGAAGCACTCATGAGCACCACTTAAAAAGGGTTCTAAAAGTGTGCGCAAATTAAGGAGTTCCTCAGTATCCTCCAAAAGTGAGAGGAAACGACCACTGGTCCAACCAAAAGACTAGAATTTTGAGCAAGTGCATCGAAGGGGACCTCTCCCAACCTAAATTTCGTCTTCATCATCATCAATTTTCTCATTCTCTTTTCTCTCTTTCACACACATTTAGGCTTCATGTCTTGCCTAAAGGCCAAAACCTCTTTCTCTACACCTTTTACAACACGTAGCACAGTCCAACTTTGTTGCACCCAAGAGTGGCAATCACCATCAACTACAAAATTCAGTTATTTATATGATGAGTTATTAAAAAAACTATATAACAGAGGATAAAGATATTCGTTTAAGATAAGGATCGATGCAAAGTTTTTACCTTGCTCTCACTTAATGAAGATACTCTCAGTTAAAACATGCACAAAAGCTTAGGGTTAAAGGGGAAATGATAGCTATCATGTTAATAATTCGTAGGTCCAATTATTGAGTCCATGCAGCCACCCCATTGAAGTATATATGGTTTGCTTCAGGTATTTTGATTTATCTTATAATGTTTTTGACTAGATGAGGTGGTTAGAACCAAAAAATGGTGAAGGAGTTATTAACGAAATTAACATGCATAGTTGTTTTTGTTTGGAAAAAATATAATAAGCTTACTTTTTTTGGGTGTGGCTAAGCTAGTTTGGGATGGGGTTTGCAAGCACAGAGATCTAGGATCCCGAAAATCGCATATCAAGTCACCAACATAAATTCGTTGCTGACAGAATAGCATTCATGATTTGACGCACCATCTTATGATTTGTCTGTTTCTATTCTTCAAAAAAGATAAAGTTCTCACACGTGCCACTACTCACAACAAGCCAAATCATTTTCATTCTAAAGTTATATGCTACATGTAAGCAAACTGAGAAATCCACACTTTGTGTATAAAATAAAAGGCTGAGGAGAAAAGAGAGAATACATACAAATCGGAAAGTATTCAAAGATTTGAGTTTGTTATTATTCCTGAAGCAAGTGTGTTCATGTATTTCCTTTTTCAAGGATTGGAAAAATAATAGGGTCTTGTGATTTACCAAAAGGAGGGGTTACTCTCTCCCACACGTCATGATCATAGTCGTGCACCATAACTTTTCATCTTGGAAGTGCTTGTTTGGTATGGCACCGTCATGATCCTGCTTGCAAAACATAACTTTGCATATGGAAGAACTTGTTTGGCACCATGGAAGCAAAACCCCACCAGCTAGTGCTCTGCATATGAGAGCACCACGGTAAATCCAGACAAGGTTTTTCATTCATCCGCAAGATGTTTCACACATTATTTCAATTACATCATTTCACATCTCAGAATATATTTGTTTATTTTAAACCAAATATGATTTCTTTTCTGAAATGTTGATAACATATATATTCAGAGTTAGTGTAAAATTACAGTATCATTACTCATATTTTATCAAAAGTTGCTTACTTGATAAATTAGATATTTTTTGTAGAAAGAATTTTGGGAAAAGTAGTGAAGATTCCATAGAGTGTGAGATTAGCGAAGAAGATGGCACATGCATTGGGTTTGGATAGAATTTTGAAAGCAAACATACCCGAAAAGATTGATGCCAAATAATGACAAGTTAAGTAATGGGGAAGCACTTGCATGGCATTATCCATTGTGTGGACATCTAAGCAGTAACGAGTACAGGGCCCCAACCTTCTGCTTCTATAGCCTTATTAATACACCCTAACAGCTCATGCAACCAAACAAAGTGTACTATTAATTTTAACGTATTGGGTTTGATTAGACCCACCAACTGTGTGTATTATTAATTGGTCTTTTGAGAACAAATAAGGAACTATTTTAAAAATGATTATTCTGTGGATACTGTTTGGATGGAGGTGATTAATTGCAGAGATGAGATTTGGGGTTATCGAAAATGAAAAGGGGAAGAAGAAGTAAGAGAGGACAGAAGAGAAGAAACAGGCACAGTGGTGAATGAACTCAAGTGGGTTCACTTTGCCATCGCTATCGCATCCTTTCTTACCCAGAAAGCCTCTACGCGTCTGAACCCCCTTGTCCCTATTATCATTGCCTGGGTCAGGATCATTTCAATTTTTGCGAAACAATTCTCTATTAATATATTTTTTTTTATCTATGCACAATATTATATTTAAAAAATTCAAATCAAAATTACAACTAAAATCTCGCATTCTCAAATCCATGCAAGTCGCTAACTCTGTTCATAGACTTCCTCATAATAGCAACTTTAGCCAGCCGCTCAGCGGCTCGCCAAGCCGAAGTCGGCGTAAGCGGCTCTACTTTTTCTTCGGCGCGACTGTTAATACGCATTGGCCTCTGTCTGCGCCGCTGAAGCTCGGCTTGCTCCGCTTCGAGCCAGCGCAGGAACTCCTCTTCCGGCTTACTGGATTGAATTAGAAGGGCTCGAGCCGAGGAGAGCAGATGATGAGCCCCAGAGAGATCGTTGTGTTCGGCGAGCCGTGTAGACTCGGCTACGGCTCTGGCGGTGACGTGGAGGTTTCGTAAGCGTTCGATCTTGGGGCAGGAGGATCGTACGGTGTGGGGACGAGGAACGAGCATTGCCTGCTCAACGGGATTCAAAGACTCTCGAGTAAGGGGGTCCCGATAAGAGGATCGTACGGTTAGAACGTGGTGGGACCCAGCGGAGGCGGCAGGCACCTTCAGTTCCACCAACAATTCTCTCTCCTCCTCTGCGTAGAGATCCCCAATTCGGATCCAACCGGAACCAAGCGAAACGGGTCGACCCGCTAATGAGTACACGCCAGCGATCTCCACTGCTCGCGATCGCGACACCACCTCTAACTGAATCCTAACGTCCTGAGCAACCACGCTCAATAAACCACCCACGAATTTCGCGAGAGCGTCGTCGGAGAGCGCGTGAGGAGAATCCCCCAGGCGTACCGCGTGGACTGGGACTTCGAGGTGCGAGAGGCGAGTGGTGGACACCAGCGAGGGTTTGTGAATACTGTTTCCGGCACGTGATTCGGGGATATCGGATAGGACTATGATGCTCGCGACACCGTTCTTCTCGCGGCGGTCCTCGAGCACCTTCGCGGCCTTTTTGACGGCGTCGTTCTTCACCGGAGTTCCTTCTCGGGACTGGTCGATCGCGGCAAGTGCGTCGACAATCCGACGCGCCGATCTCTGGCCGCCGCCGGTCATTCGCCGCAGCGGAAGCAACCGCTTCGATCCGGCGGAGAATGCAACGATCGAGAGACGATCCGTTGGGCGGAGCGATGAGATTACTTGTCGCATGGAGTTTTTCATTAGGCGGAGTTTGTTGCCTGACATGGCGCCGCCTACGTCGAGCACGGCTACCAGATCAATTGGAGCTCGACGAGGCGGTTTCGGAGCGTGAGGTGGCTTCAGCTTCAAAACCACAACGTAGGTCTCGTAGTTTCGGTTGGCTGCGACAATGGCTGCCTCTGGCAGCAACGACAGCTCGAGGTTCCTCCTGATTACCGGCGAGGAAGATAAATTGGGAAGCGGAGCAACGTTGAAGCCTTGAAATTCTGTTTTGTTGTTGTCTTCTTCCTCCTCGTTATCAGACTCGGGAATGGGGTTGAAACGAGAGAGTGAAGTAGGAGACATGAGAGGTTCGTCATCGTTGTAAACTTTGAAGGTTTTCTTGTTGTTATCGTCGTTGTGGTGGATGGAGAGCACCGGAAGTTCCTTCCAGCTAGTGTTGCACACGGGGCAGGTTAGGATCGGGTGCTTCTTCACTATGCAAGGGAAGTGGAACGTGTGAGAGCATTCCGCCGTGAAAATTGCGGTTCCTTGCCCACTCCTCACACTCTGCGTACAGATTCCACATCGACTCTGCAAAAGACAAACCATTCAAATTCAACCGTCAGGCGGTGATTAAAAAGGATAACATGATTCGTTGGGTTTATGAAACTACTTAAGAATCAAGGAATCGCGTTCTAGACGAAAAAGCTAAAAAGAAGAAACCAATCTTGGCATATTACTGTTGTTGTTGCTTACTTTGGATAGGCGTAGAGTGGCTTTGAAAAGTGAGAAGCTGGATGGTGACTTGGGGGAGGAGGGGTTTGAGTTATGGAACAACCTTGGAGTTTTGCATTGAATTTTTGGGCTGTTAGGGACTGAAGAGGTGGTTCGACACCGGAGGGTAGGGGTGGGAGGAGGCTGAGATTCGCAGCGGGGAGTTGATGGGTTTGAGAAAAATCCAAACTTGGAAGTGATTTTGGGACTGTGATTGGAGTCGTTGTTATTGTTGTGGCAATGTTGTTTTCTCTCGGTCAAGACTTTGGGTTCTGTATCTTTGGGGATGGATGTGCAGAAGGCTCTTCTCCACCCAGTAACCATTCTCACACTCTTCTCAAAGCGACTTTAGGAATTGGGGTGATGATGAATTGGATTGTAGTTATAGAGGACAGACGGCTTTGCACATGAAAGATGATTAGAAAGGGAAAAGGAGGATAAGAAAAGAAGAAAGAGGAAGAAGAAATGGATTAGATTGAGAGAGGGTTTTCATGTTCCTGTTTTCCTTCTTTGTATTTCCATTCACCACCACGTATTTATCCATGTCGTGACCTAGGTGAATTTTCTATTTTTCTGTTTGGAGAGTCTAAAAAAGACGAGGTGAATAGAAAAAGGGTTGTGTGTTGCTTCTAAATTGAACACCCTATCTGTGGTTGTGTCCACAATAGTGTACAATAAAAATGTGAAAATGGTAGAAAGACAAAAGGTTTTGGGTATAGTTGGGAATATTATTATCCGGGTAAAGTGAAAGTGGGGTGGTGTTGGGATTAACATGTGGAACTGGCAAGTGGAGGTTTCTAACTACAGTAACAAGTCAACGGGTTCCCTCCTTGGAATCGTGCATCAGTTCCCTCCTTGGAATCGTGCATCACTGTCTCATTCCCACGTTATGGTCACCGACCCATGCAACAGTGTGAGGTCCAGAAGCGTCTCCATCTCTCTCCCTTTGCACGCACACAGCTTCATTCATGGTTACTCCCCTTCATCCCTTTCGCCTTAATCTTCGTCACTTTACCCTTTTCCCACAAACCAAAACCCCCCAATTATTCATTCTTCAATTCAAACCAACCTTTTTTATTTTTTACTTTCTTATAATACTAACACAAAAATTATTGGTTGGTTGAAATGTGCAGGAATCAGTGAGTCTGATTGGGCATTAAGTTGCTGAGCCAACTTTGATACATATCATCTGGTTCGTCCGTAGTGGGCTCCATTTCGTTGGCCATTGATATTAATGGTGTGGGAAATTGTGATGTTCAGGACATAGACCACTCCTTCTCTGCAGAAGGGCCAATTCGTCATTTCACCTCTGCAATCCATTAATTACCATAACAATGCATTATTAGTTTGGGTTCTAGTCATTCAATTCAATACCATACCATAACGGCCATTCGCTGCTGGGTACATATTTGTTTTTTCTTTTTTTAATTTTCTCATCAATCCCAAGAAAATGCCCAACCTAAAAATACTACTAACTCACCCACCACCAACGTTATTAATATTAACACAACACTTCTTTATTTCCGTAGCTTTTTTTATATTTATGTGATGAAACAATAAAAGAATTATAATTTAAAAATGATATCCACACCACACTGTTTTTCTACACCCAAGTTAATGCGTTATTGATAAGGATAATTGTGGACTGGTCTGGTTCTAACCACTAATGGCACAAAGTTACTTTAGAGAAGTTATTGTTGAGATTAGCAAATTGGGGCATGTCTTAATGACGTATAACTACTCTCACACTTGGTTTATGACTCATTTCATAGATAAGATCAAACTCTGTTCCAAGCAAGTACTGTGATCAGAATTAGGTGCCAAAACAAACTGTAATTGACTGTTACTCACCTCAAGGTCGTAAGCATTTATTTGGAACCGCTTCATGCCACACTGCTTACCATATTTATTTATCAAATTCTTTATCATTAATTATAAATTCAAAATAAATCCACTCATTAATTACTTGGTACTAAAAAAAAAGTATTTGATGAAAATGGTGTGTGGTAAAAATAGTTTGGACAAGATTAAATAAAACCGAGACAGTGTTGAGATTTCACGAATAAGGAAATGCAGAGTTGGTTTGCTTATGTATGTTCTCTCGTAAAAAGGTAGGTCTAAGGGGCAGGTTTCACCTCACTGTGTAAAGTTCACACTCAGATTTCCCTGTAAAGTTCTCATCAACATCATCATTATCATCATAAAGGTTTTTTAGAATTTGTTATAATTTAAACCCTTTCTCCTTCTCCCTTATCATCACTCATATTTTACCTTGTACAGTTCTGCACCATGATGTCTGATCTAAATGGTGTAGGTGTAGCTAATTAGTTATAGCTTAATGAGTTGGCTATTATATTGTTATTTGTATCATTCCAACAGTTGAAAATTATTGGTAATTGATTTATCAATATCTACTAGTGGCAATGGTGGGACTATTATTCACAACTATATTTCATGCACCATTATTTCAAATGAAACCAAAGATTCCTGACAAAGGTTTGCTATTAGTCACAGATCAAAACACCCAATGGAGTTGGCTCACCTAAGGTGCATTACTTTTCTTTCCTTTTCTTTCTTTCTTTTTATTCAACATAATAGCATTTTTAAGTTACTTGAATTCAGTTTCAAATTTATAAACACATGAATTAATTAACCTTTTTTAACTGAATCCGTAAAATAATATCTAATAATCTAATTTAACCCATAAGCACGTCATATTTAAAAATCAGTTAAAATGAAAAGATATATATAGCTCAAAAAACTACAACTAGTTTAATTCTCTCTTTCTTTTTTCTTAGTAACCATTCAACTTAGAGTTTGCAGAAGGAGAAAATGAAGGGCTTACCAAGGTAACAAATACATTGAATGTCTTGGTTCCTTTTTTGTGTTACCTGAATTTATCCATTGTTCATGATGAAAACTTTATTCTATTATTTGGTTCTCTGAAATGGAGAAACAAATAGAATCATATGAAGTGGAATTTTCTTAAAATGGAAAACTCTCAAAGACACAGGTGAATTATTTTGCTGAACCAAACCAAAACAGTTGTAATATCCATTGCACTGCATCAATGAGCATAGCCAGTGAATCGGATTGCTTGGTCTCCATTATTGGCAGAGAACGACATTCTTATGGAAAGGCCAAAAATTATTTTACTCTTCACATTTTCAAAATTTCCCTTTCTCCTCTCAAATTTTAAAATAATGTGATAAATAAACACATTATCTAAAATATTATCCACAAGCATCAACCTAGTCTTCAGAGATCAATATAGTTTGTGAATAATTTTATTAATTTATACCAGCTTGAAGATTGACACAGATAAAGACTCGCGTATTGTTTCAGATAAACTTATCAAATACTTGATTAAATAAGAAATTGACACAAATAAGTACACATTCTCTATGAATAAATACATGTATAATAATTGTGATATATAAGGTATACATTAAATAGGTTTATTTCATGAAATTCATTATATATACAGTTTTTAAAACATATTTCAAAGTTACAATAATACCAAATACTTGCTTACTCTAAACTTTAGCAACATGAAGTATACGAGTTGTTAAGCTAATTTGCTTATTAAAAATAATATTTTGTGATATTTTTTCTTATTTTTTTTATTTCCTCTTCTATCTAAATAAAAAAAAGCATCGCAACAGAAGAATAAATAAATAAGAATTTAGTATAAATGAACAGATATTTCTGTAAATAATATACATGCATTGTCTGAAACTAATATGTATTTATGTACATTAAATATAAATCGTTACATATAAATGTTTAACAATATAATATTCTTGTGAATTTTAAATTTAACGTGGAATGTAAGTTTTTACAGCAGTTTAAATTGAAGAGATAAAAGACAAAAACATAATGTGGATTTTTGTTTTAATTCATTAAAAACGAAGACTAAAAAGCATATTGAATGTCTGAAAATGTGTTTTACTTTCACAAGTATCGAAGAAACTGAATAAAGTAGTGCAGTAGGGATTTGACGCCGTTAGTGGAGGGTGATTTACGTACCATTGAGAAATGCACACATAAAGGACGGTGTCAGTTAGTCAACTCTCGTTGTTTAGCGAACTCACTCACCTGTCAACATTATCCCCGTACACCACTCACATCAAACTTATGCTCTCCTTTTATTTTCGGTAATTCTTCAAAAACATAATATCACTTTTCGCATTCTTTCATAGACATTTTATTTACAGTCGTAGATTTATATATAAATGTTTATTGCAATTCATAATATCAGTATATTTTAATCCAAACTTATCACTTTTAACTAAATGTAACCGTCAACACAATTGTTTCTATTAAATGTACCTAAGGTTCTTGTTCCATATATCTATGTATTAAAAGGTGGGTAACAATTTATGAGTAGATTTATTTGTTGTTGTAATTGTTTTTTTCCATCTTTTATTTATATATATATTGTAAAATATTAGTATTTCATAAGTATTTTATTTTATAAAATTGGTTGAGCATTTAATTTCTGACTAACTAGTTATTCGTTCTCTTCTCCATTATTTTCTTGTTATTTTTAATTCATTTGAAAATTAATATCTTACTGTCGTCAACTACCACTGGGATAATACTTGCATTATGATGTTTAAACCAGAAAAGTAAAAGTCTTAAATGCAATAAAAAAGTAACTAATTATCTTGTTTAAATCTCTATTTATAACTTTTACTTACCATTAACCTAATTGCAGTCTAAATATACCTTAAACATGATTATTTATTAAACATGAATAACTAGTTACTCAAAATTCAACTATACAATATCAATCATGTGAAAATAATAATTAAAATTATATTTTAAAATAATGTTTTATTTCCTGTTCTTCTGTTTAGAGCCTGTATTCAGGGCAATACATACAAAGAAAAGAAATAGAAGAAAAATTTTAAAAATGTCATGATGATTTTTTTATATATAAACGTGAGCTAAAATGCATGAAAAAATGTAATATTATAAATCATGCTAAAAAAGTAAGAAAAAGTATATAATATATTATTTTTTATAAAGAATTTGTTTTTTAATTTCTTTTAGGATATTTAGTTTTGCACATGTCATTCACCTCGTTTTTCTGTTGTAGTTTTACACACACCTACATTCTTTAAAGACCTTGGTACACTGATTACTAAAAGTTTAATTAATTACAAATTTAGTCAAAATTCACTCAGTTTTTCAATCTTTCCAATATAAATTATATATCATTAATTATTCTCATCAACATGTAAATATATTATTGAAAAAACAACTTTAAAATTTTCTATCAACTCTACTATTAAAATCATAAAATTTGAAAACTATTGTTTTAAAACAAAAAACAGTTTACAATACATTCGTTCTACTATTTGAAATAAAAATGTAACTATTTTAAAATATTAAGATAAGACCATAATAAAATGTGTATTCAAAAACTTTTGTGAATACATGATTTAAAAATAAATAAACGCGTATTCAAAATTACAGATCTTAATTTTTTTATTTTAAATTTGACACTTTGATAACTTCGATTTAAAATTAAAAATGAATACATTTCGTATAGAACATTTTGTTTTCAATATTTCAGTTTAAATTAAAATTTTAATTATACTGTATTTGTTTCTTCTTAATAGTCTTGCTACAAAACCCACCAGACTTTTCCACAGGTTGACTTATTTTGGACTTTTGTAAAATTATTAAATTACGAAAAAAAATGATTTTTTGAATTAATGATGACGATAAGATTGTTTTGAAATGACAAAAGTCACACAAAGAACATAATAAATAATGGTGACTTGTGTTTTCATGATATTCATAAAATTAATGAACATTGAAACAGTGTGTTTGTTTTCTTTCCTTCTTGTCTTCAACATTTTCACATGTTAAATCTCAATTTTCATGACCATTTACTAGCTGTCCACGTTATTCATTGTTTCCTTTATTAATAATTGATTGAGATTAGATGTGTGTTATTCTGGGTTAGGAAATTTATTTTCATGCATTTTAAACTTTTGCTACTGCTGATGAGTTAATTAGCTTTTGGTCAAATCATTATTTCATTTTTGAAATAGACTTATATATAATTTACTATCGACTTTGTTCTTTGTTTTTCAACTTTTATTTTCATTTTTAAAGTTTATTCATAGCTTTCATATTCACAATCAAAAGAATAAATGAGTATTTTTATGTACGTAATGTGTTTTTTTTTTTAATTATTTCCATTTTTGCGAGTAAATTTTAAGAAGAGTTATTTGCAAATCAATGCTTAAAAATTAAAAATTGTTGTAAATTAATTGATTCAAAGAATGTCGATATTCGCTCAAGTAATCTTACAATTGATATAAAATATATTCTAAATTCTAATAATTTTGTATGAACATTTAAATTAAAATTAACTTTATTTTCAATATATTATTTGGAATCATTCAATTCAAAAACTTATGTTAACTAAATACATTTAAAAGGTTTAATTAGTCATTTAATCTTAATTTTTAGTTAAAAATTTTCAAATAAAACTCTTTTTCGTTTGTTTCTTTTTAAAAATATAATTCAATTAAGTCTTTTTTTTATTACTGTACCAAAGGCTTTAAAGACATATGTTTCATTTTATAAAAGACTCCTGGAGGTAGATTATTTTGAGGAGATACAATATCAAATGAGATCTAAGCCTAATCATATAAAGCATTGACACCATTTTCAACCCAAAATCTTAAGACAATAAGTTTATGGGTCTTTATTCTTATATAGTGCTTTACTTTCTCATTTCTAATCAATGTGGGACTTAGACTCACACTTGATTCCTATCACTGATGCTATAACCTTAACTTTGATAACTCTTCCATTGGACATGTGATCCAAGTCCTATCTAGTGACTAATGTGTTCAAACCAGAATTGCCCTACACGCCACTGTTCAGCATACAATGGTTCTTATGGTGCAGCACAAATTCTACGTGTTTAAAAATAGTAAGGTGAAATATGATGAAAAAATAGAATCCACTCTGATACCAATTTTGCTACGATATCTGTGGCTATGGATGAACCAAACTCATCTTATCAGTGATTCTTGTTTTCACAAGCATCAATATTAAACTTTGAAGAATATAAAAAACTGTTGAATGAAAATGGATTTTGGTTTAAAATATATAGGTAGGTATATAGAAAGCATAAAAATGAACAAGTTGGCATGTTATGTATGCGTTCCTTAAGCAAACTCTCATGAGGCTACTTACTTTGTTAACACCCAAAATACCATATTATAATGCACTTAGATGCATTGACCTTTATCTCTCTCATCACAGATTCATTCAAATCATTCACTCTGCATCACACAATTTCATCATTTTTTAAACGTTTTAGCTATTCAAACTTCTATCACTCACCAAACCTACCTCCACCTCCTTTTACAACTTCATTATTTATCAAACTTCATCCGAATAATGCACTTAATAAATAGTAGCATTATAAAAAGCTGAGAAAACAACACCTATTGAAACCTAATATGAAGGATCATAGGTTAGGATTTTGAAAGGATAGAAAAATAAGAAAGCAAAAAATTCCAAATTTCGATGCAGCTGATAACAACACATGTTGTGGTAGCTAGTTTGATGGTCCTCATCATAATGGTAATGTGAAGGTGGGAGCACAGATGTTGGTACAACGTTTTTCAACGTTTTTATGTTTGATTTTTCATACAACACAGACATATCACGAGTACACCAAGTTTTTAAAATCTGAAGAGAATTAAAGAATCCTCTTTCCCCGAGAAATTTGGACAGCCCCATAAGGATACGACTGACCCACCACAACACAAGGGCGTCCATATTATTTATTTACTTTCTCTTTTTGAAGACCAAGATTTTATTTTAAATTTGGAGTTAAACGGCATTCAAAGTTTGCAACATTATTTGAATAAACTTGTGTTATCCCAGTAAGTAGCACTGAGAGAGGATCAAGCATGTTGCCACCCCTTAAGGGTTTTTTATTGTTTATTTTCTGAGAGACAATTGGGACACCAAATCTACTTCCTTTTATTTACTCCATCTCTGATATGTTATTAAATTGCAGTAATTTACTTAGAACTTGTTGAAAAAAAATAAAACATTTTGGCAGTATTAGGAGTGTAAGAAGATTGGTTGAATGAATGAATAAGAATCCAATCATCCACGACATGGTTGCCGTGTGAGATCCCTTCACAAACGACAGAGTCACCAATGATAAGACTCAACAAATTGTTTGACCTGACATGTCTATGCACCAAGCACACACACACACATAAACTAATTATAATCATAATAACATTAATATAGATTCGTCTTCTTCCCTTCACCCTTTCTTTTGTTTCCATTAGAACGCACATGATTAGCGGTTAGTGCTGTTAAATTGATATTCCCACCACACTCTATACCATTTAATTATTAGTATAGTATATACTAATTTGCAGAATTAATACCACAAATCTAATCAATCATTTAATATTTTATGCAGAATGAGAGGCTTCTCTTTAGGTCGGCGAATACTGTGATTGTGTGACCACCATAATTGGAGCACATGCCATCACCCATAAGTGTTACGATCCCCACCAACCAATTTTAATAAATTTCACACTGCATATAATGTAACATTCTAACTATTATCATCATATACGACATCACATGAATTATATCAGAATGTTGTGTGTATATATATATATAAAGCATAACAACAATTCTCAATAATTAAAACACATTATGCTGGTTCCTACTTTCTACCCTTTTCATGATTCACTATGTTATGGGATGTGCAATTAAGAAATGAATCAGTTATGAATGAGAAAGTTCAGATATGGTGGTGTCAAGTTGCTCTCAAGCATTTATATGTGTGACAGTATTTCTGTGCCTATCCCTTTTAATGAATGTGTACAATTCCTGTCCTATATAACATAATGATGTAAACAAGGAACTGTTTTCTCATCAAAGTTCAAACTACACCACGGTTGATTCAATCCCAACCACATCAAAACGATATGCATGTGTAGAATGTTTGTATGGAACTTTAATTTCTGATAATGATCACAACGTATCGCAAGTGACACATGCATTCTACAGTGGTGGCAGCTGAAGAAACACGTGGAGTCATTATTGAAGAACTAAAGGTACTACAGAAAGAGAGGTTTCGAACCTTAGCTTAATTCACGGTTGGTGTTCATGGCAATGTGGCTGCATCAGATACTTACATATATACATACACCAATGAAATATCATATATACGTTTTTGATGAATGTATATATAGATATATGTTTCTATGAGTGACATTCTGATCCTAGAGAGAACAATACGTGAAGGGTCCAATGTTTTTTGAATTATTATGACTTTGTATAAAAAAAAGTATGAGATTTTGTGAAGAGTGGGAATGGTGTAAATGAAGGAACATCACTGATTTTTCAGCTGCTCTGTTGATGAGGTTAGATTTTTCTCTTGTTCGATGACATTGAAATGAGGGTAGGATTTGAGAACTTGACTGAAAGAGATTGATGAAGCAACCTAACAAGGATCCTTGTTGTCCTTTTGCACAGTTGCTCTTGAGTTCAGAAACATTATCGTCTTGTCATTTGAAACATGGACAAAAAATTGGGCATGCTATTGCCTACTGGGGACTGTTCATATGATAACATGTAACAATTGTTGCTAAGCACATGTATAATTTGTCGCCAGTAGATAAATAATTAGCAGTGACTTGAAAGGAAGATGCAACCATTTCAAACCTATGGGGCCATTGTTCCTCAAAATGAGAAGGTAAAACTCACCTACCAGATAAGCTGTTTCATCACCATTTCTAATTCTGTGGTTCTAATGTTAAATAGAGGAGTTATGCAGAACTTAAATCAATATTATTCCATTAACATATAAGTTTATCCGACCAAAATACATATATTTGATGAATGATGATATCTTTTGACATCCAAAAAGTTTTTATATCCATTTAACATTATTATTCATTATCCTTCACTCTCTTTTTCTTTACAAAAATATATATAAAAAATTTATTCTTTTATAATCATTTTATTCCTATAATGTTGTGTGATGTCAAACAATATTTTCCTACTTTATATGACAAAAATAGGAAGGAAAATAGTATTAACATTAAGTATAGGGAAAAACATTAATGCCAATCTCAAGTGAAATTCATAAAATTTTATACAACCAAACTTTAGGATTAGGTTGTTATAACTCATAACTTTAAAACATAATTAAAATTACATAGAAAACTAAAAATATATTAACTCCGAGTGATATATTTGTGCTTATATAATCTACAAAATTATCTTCAATAGTGTCTCACTTGCTTATTTACACAAGTCCACATTTTTTTCCTTTTCCATTTTTAACAGTATTTGATTTCTTAAAAAGTATAGAAGAATACAGATTAACTAAAAACGTAAAACTATAAGTATAACCATTTTATATCTATAGACTAATTCAAAAATTAATTTTTACAGCCATATGGAGCAAAAGATTGAGTTTGAATCTCCTTTCGAGTTAATTCAAGCTTTGTCTTCAACCTCCATTACATCCCTCTCTCACTTTTCTCAAAATAGTACAATGGAAAAGCAGAGAAAAAAGTCTTTAAGAGAAGTTTATTCTTCAATACTTAGCTGCAAAGATTTCTCTCTAAAAATGGTTTTCTAGTTTAAGCCTATGCTTTGGTGTTCAACATTGAGGTTTACTCTGCCCCCAAGTCATTTGCTTAGGTGTGAAGACTAAAGTTTGAATCTTACTTAATCGTCTTTCTTTCATACCAATCTTCAACAATCAACTAAACCAATGCTTTGATTCTTTAAAAAACTACATTTTCATCAAATCTTCACACTTAAGTAACTCTCAATATTATTATGTATTCTTTAAATTAAAGAAATCTTATTTACTCAATAATATATCAATTTCATGCATTTTAAACGCAAAAAACATATGTCAAATTCAAGTAATCCAAACACTTATAGTTAACCTACTATAATTTTGAACTAATAATTACTATTATTTATTCTCGCTCCAAGAAGATCATAGTCCTTTCCCACATGAAAATAAGTAGTTAGTGTGTTTTTTCCTGCAGATTTAGGAAGGTGGGGGAGGTTATGAATTTACATTCTATGATGGTTGAAATTTAAGCTTTTTTATCAGTGTCAATAGGCATTATATTATTCCTTGCAATAATTTATATGAAGATTTTGCAGTTAAAATTCCTTTCATTTTTTCAAAATCACAGTATCTATCTCTTTCCAAACAGGCACTATATAGTGCTGTTATTAAATCATGGTGCTTTTGAATCAATGGAACTAAGTAATATAGTGTGTAATTAAGTCCACCCAATTAATCAAATCAAAGAATATGAACATTGATTACCACTGAATTGCTCACTTTCTATGGCTCTCAAGCATCTTCAAACTTCTTTTTCCCTTTTTTTTCCTTTTTTCTCAGCATATTCAGACTCCTAATATTCAAATAATCACTGTTGCTGCAGTAGGAGATCAATTTACCTAAGTTTTTATTGTCTACTTTTTCTCAGCTATGAAGTTGCAACCTTAATAACTTTGACAGTGTCACTATCCACAAACTAAAGTTTGGCTCTACAATGCTTGCTTATTTATCACAGCTAGGTTAATCAAACTGGTGGTTACATGCCCTTGTGCATTTGGATCTTACAGTCTTCAACATGATCATGTGCATTTGGATGATTGCTTTTTCTTTTAATATTATTTTTTCACCAAATGAACAAGTGCCATGCTAGCTTTTTCTATGTATAGATACATATGTACAGTGAAGACAAAAAAAATAAATTAAACCTAAAATCTGGTATAAATATCTAAACCCTGATTATAGTGCATTTAGATAACACTCAAAATTAAGGTGATATATTTATATATATATATCCTGAAACAAACGAAGCAAGTATGAGTTGCTTTGTCTTCATCATAAAAAATAAATAATGCTATCTTATCTTGAAACTGATCCAAAAACAGTGACAGATTTGAAGAGGTAACATGCTGGGGCTATATTAAAACAGGGTTAAATAATCATATCCAGAAACTTACAAGTGTAACTTTATATCACATTAGGGTAAGAATATTCCAAACAAGTGACATCCAACTTCAATAAATCAATAATGGATACCCAACCTCGCCACACTACAGCTTTTCTCCACTATTAGGTAATGATTACACTTAATCCTTCCAACATTACTAATTTCCTTTTGAGATTCTGGATTTGGATTATTATATCTCTCTCTTAGACACTACTCCAAAGTCTCCCTTCACACTGTCCCAAAACAACAAAAATCAAGTTCAGTGAAAAAAGGGTATCTGGTTTTAACCACCAACCCAGTAACTTCAACTATAGAGAAATCAACATTAAAGGAAATTTTTTTTACTCAAACCATTCAGTGAATATTGTATCTATCTACCATTTCCTTCACGATTCTAGCTAACTCTAACAGGCTATGCGCACTAAGGTTTTAGCTTTATCATACATATGTAGTGTTTCCTTCAGAGGAAACGCCATCATATTAGCATATGCCATTTAGCAGAGCATGATTAAATTCAAATGAACATTATAATCCATAGAATCTGGAAGAAATGACAAACTACCATAAGTGTACTTCTATTAATTATTTAATGCTTTTGGTCAATAATTATTCTTGCACTAACCTGGGAATATTTCAAACCCCTCACGCATTACTCACAAGGATTAAACTAATAAATCATAAAATCTGATCAGTATTCACAACCATAAAGTTCAACAGTGCTAATCAGAAGTCAAAAGAAGCTGAGAAAAATGAAGTTCCATATGTATATGTACGTATATCTTGCAGTAAGATGCAAAAACCTGCCAAAAGGTGTAGTGCTCACCAACTCTAAATAAGACTAGTGCTTCTATTGCTAGAATCGTCTTTAAAACAAAAGAATGAAAGATGTGTAATAGGATTTGGTTAGAATCATACCCTTAAATCTAATTTGCCTCTAAAATAAGAAGCACAATTATTACATCAACATATTTATAGTTTTTTCCTCGTTTTGCGTGGTTTTTCATGTTTGACCATATCTCAAATTATCTTAGGTAAAGACTGAATTTTGACTATAACATATTCATAGAGATTGATTTATTGTATAAAAAATAATATTTCAGGATTGCCGTTTTCGTAATAATAAAGAATGAAAATTATGCCATCCACTACCAATATAAAGTTTGGATTTTTCAATATTTTGGAGAAATGTTTTCCTACTTTTGCCTCCCTTTCCAAATGCTCACTAAATTAGTTTTCAAAAAAACAATTACTATGATTCTTCCAATAGACATCCTACAAACAACTAGCGACTAAAGATAATGAGAAACAATAATTTTTTATGCCACCATACCATTCAAGGAATGAACTCTCAATACCATTCAATGAATTTGATCAAGCAATTTGATTACCACCAAAGTTTGATGAGATTCTGGTTTCAAAATGAAATATGGCTATTGGAAAACATCAACAGATCAAAAAACATATTTCCTAGTGACCTCTGAAACTTTATCATTCAAATACAGTCAAGCGTAAATCCACTGCACATCTCCTTAAAACAAATATCAATATAAGCCCAGATCAGCTAAATTCTAGACCTGTTGAGCAACAACATTTAAGGTAACGTTAGATTGTATCCTGGCCCAAAATTTTAGAATGGAATTCTCAACAGGCACTGAAATCATCTGTGTTAATTGAAGTATTTAAGCTGACAGAACCTCTCCTCGATGCTTGATTCTTAATGTCCCCCCGTTAATTGAATACATTATGTTCATAGAGAAACCGTACTAACGAAAGCTAGAAAGGTCACAGATCATGTTCCGTGTAAGGTACATAACTAGAAGGAAGAATGAGCAATGAAGACAAGAAAAATTAGAAGAAACTAGTAATGTGAGTGAAGTGAAAAAATAGCTAAAATTCGGTATAGGATTAAGTAAACAGTTGAGCAGCATCGTTATGTTCCTGGTAATCAGAAACCGAGGTAAAGCAAATTAGATTGCTCAAATCAAATGACAGTAGTGGCACAATATACATGATTTAAATGATCATGAAACATGCAATGTCATTCCCGTAGGTAAAACTCAAATTTTCATTTTATTTGCTAACTTAAAACCTGCTGTCAATAGGAATCATAACATTCTCTGTGCTATCATAACATAATATTTTGCAAATTCTATAACGACAACAGGCTAAAAACTTCGATATATACACTTTCATTTTTTTTCTCAATTTTTGTAGATGTTATTTTCTAATAGGACCACGAAATACCTGTGGTTCATGCTGATTGGCCATTATTGACAACATAACTGATTGCACAGATAATCAATGTATTGAAGATTTTGGTCCATACGTAACATAATGAAAAACAATAATAATAACAATGATATAAATGCCAATAAGGTGACAACTAATATCAGACCAGATTTTAAAAACACTATCCATACCGATTTTCACATGGTAATAAGACACGAAAGAATGCTATTGAAGAAAATGGAAGATAAAGAATAGGCGAGTGAGACACAAATCACAAACATAGTGTTAGAACCGTGTGATGGCAGTAACAGATATTCGATTCATCAAAACAAACAGATTCCTATAATGATTACAGACTCCACAAATACTAATCTTCCAAGTAGCTTCATATGATATTATAGTGGTAACAAATTAACACAAGACCAAGAAAAACTCTTAAGGGACTCGAAAACATAAAAACAACAGCTGAAGGGCGTTAAACCATTAATCTCAGGGAATTCAGTCATCTTCCTTTTTTTCCCACTCCGGATCCAGTAATAAAGCTTTGATTAGACAAAAGGAGGCAGTTCCGAATACCCTAAGTCCTGCTTTTGGACTTTTCCATGGCCCTGGGAGCTGAGGCAAAAAATAAATCCACTTAAGAAACTGAGGCATAATTATTCGATATAAGGTAAACAGTATTATTATTGTTGTTAATATTTAAATTGACACTAAAATGTATTTGTTTTTGTGGTAGAGTTGCAATATGTTAGCAGACACAAATTCCTTTTAAAATTGCATCCAAAAATCCAATATATATTGAGTCGCAGCATTTAGTTTAACGGTTAATCGACAAAGACCAAATTTTACAATGACACAACCACACGCAATTTTGCATAAATGAATGTTTCAAATAATCCTCGAAAAAACATAAAATGATGTTTGTCTAGATTCAAGTTATCTCTTATGAACATGTTAGGGTCACAATCTGCAGCAGGTATAGTTCATATGTCCGTCTCAAATTAAGTAGGTCACAACTTATTAGTTCACGTTAATCTTCCACATTAGGCATAACGAGTGACGGTAAAATAAATCATTGGTGAGAATACACACCTAAGCCAATGGCATCAGAACCCTTCATAATTTTCAGCCTTTTGCAAGTATCAGTGAACATTCTGCAACAAATGTAGAAATGAAGTTCAGTGGAAAAGGGATGTAATGTAAACTAGTAGGGAAAAGCAAAAATCTCAATCGATGAGTCAGTTCACTTCGTGGGACAAATATTGACTAATTTGCACCAAGACCTGATGTCTACATAGACAAGAACATAAAACATACCAACAAGTTATATGGCAGAATTAACAGTAGAAATGGTATTGAGCAGAAAAATCCCTAGCCATGATCAAATTCTTTAGATTGATACTGTTTTGTTCAAGTCTATAGCATACACAAAAAGTGGGAAAATAATAGAAACGGTGCTAGAAAAAATGAAAATAAACCCCTACAGACTAAACGAGTATACGTATGGTTCATCCCTTCCCAAAGGCCCCATACCTGAATTAACCATTACAATCCCCTACTTTCCCCTCTCACTCATTAGACACTGCCACTCGGCGAGTCATCCCTTCGTTATCCTCCATCTTACCCTTCCTCACCTGCATGTGCTAAACTCCACTTCCTCATCTCTATAGCCAACACCTAATTAGCAAACTAGCAGTACGTTCTATTCTATTAATTTTATATATATATATATATATATATATATCTGTTAAACTAGTTGAAATTTGACTCCAAATAGATCAATACGATGCATGCTAAATGACTCGATATCAAACTATATATCGTTTCTGCAAAGAAAATGTTTTGAGAACATCTCAAAGAGTTGATATACCTACGATCTTCTTTGAAAAGGGACTTTTGATGCACTCAAGCTATATATCCTTTTATATTTCAGTTCATATTTGTCGAAAACAGCATATTTCGCATTTAAAATATGTTATGCACAAACTAGTTTTTTAACATAAGCTCTCAGTACCCATACCCCTGAATAGCACATTAAAGTAATTTGGCTGTTATTTCATACAACTTACAACTATTATGTGTCCTTAATATTTTCTAGTGTATACTCTCCAAAAATTAGAAGAATTGGCCAAAAGAAGAAATAACTCTTGCTCTAATTTTTTATCTCCTCAACCACTAGTAACCAAAATGATCTCCAATTAATTTGTTAATTTCCAAATTGTTTGATAATTGGGAATTAGCAAGAAATTACATATGTGTTTACACCGTTCTCGGTTATATAATTGCTAAATCACCTAACCATATAGTCAAAGAAATATCTATAATTACTATAACTTGGAAAATATAATAAGAACTAAAAAATGACAAAGCAAAAGAAGAATTTAGATGTACTTACTCCCATGGTACATCCCCTACAAGCATCCAGTCTCCATCTTTATCTTCATAAGTGACGACATACTCTGAACCGTGCAGAAGATCCCTCAGCTTACTCTCACTCAACATTTCTCTTCCTGGAGCTCCATGGGAACCACACTGACCTGATTATAAATAAGCACCAAAGACACAATCCAAAATGAAATTAAAATAACCATCAAATAATTTTTAAAACAAATCATTAGTAGAAACCAATTTACAGCTAAGTAAATAGAGCTGCAAAAGCTCACCTAAGGTAAAACAGCTGAACATCTTCTCAAGTGCAGAAGATAGCTCCTGATATGTTGAATAACTTCTTAGATCTACTTTCCTAAGATAGGGAGCACCATCCATGCTGACCTTCACGAAGAGAGCACCACCACCTGGTTTTCCATCCACTTCATCATTGTTCTTGTTGGATGTGGTGGCCATGGAGTTTTTCCTAAATGATCTTATAGGAGGCCAACCGACAACCTGTGCCCTGCAAAACGGATTTTACGTAATAAGCATACATAGAACACAGGGAAAATCGAATTTAAGGAGTTCGTTTGTCCAACTTCTAAAATCTCGTGAAAACCATGATTCCTTGAGCTGATAGCTTCAACTTACTTAGAAGCCGGTGCACTGCCACTTATAGAAGCACCTGTATGGTTATGACTGGTTCCATTATTAGCTGAACAAGGCCGTTCTTGCAACTTGCTTGGAATTTCTTTCATTGCAGAAGGCTGAGCACCAGAAGGCCTAGGTGATAGCATTGCGTTCATCCCCGTATTACCAGTAAACTTCCCCTGCACGAAAGATTGCGATAGATAACCTCAGACACAGCAAAAAAATTCATTTCTCACAATATTAAGAACTTCAAGCATCACTTCTAACCTGAGAAAACCCATCCATAGTATCAGCAAAACCTCTCTTGTTGCCGGAAACAACAGTTTTCTGGGACGACAAGCAAATCCCGTCTTTAGTAGGAACCAAAGGGAACAGTGGCTTCTCGTCGAGCTTTGCTGAGCTTAAAGAGAAAAGATCCGGATCCCTTTCAGGTGACTGTGACCCGGGAAGACCCAGCCTCAACTCCGTAGCCTTCAAATTCATGTTCTCCTTTTTCTCATCACCCAAGCCTGGCACAGTAGAAGCACAGCTATCCACTGATGAGCAATCAGACAACCCTAAGTAATTCCTTTCTTTCAATCCAGCCCCATTCTGAGAGAAACAATCCAAGGACTGCGAAGAACCAGAAGCTACAGTCGACGACACCTTGCTCAGCCCATCCTCCTCTGTTACCACCGCCGGCGGCGACATCACACTCCAAACACAATCAAACCAACCTGCCACAAACTGAAACAGTAAAAGTCAAATCCATCGTTCACTCCAGATTAACAGCAACACGAAAAGCCCTATGCTATTAACAAAACACCATTTATGAGAAAATCACGCTTCAGCATGGTGAAAAAAGGTCCAATCATAACGATCACGCCATTAGCTAGCAACTCAACCAACAACTAGTCACAGTGAGAAACAAATAAGTAAAAGTAAATAATTAGCATGCATGGGTTTTACTATTACAGAGTTAAGCATAAAAAAATAGATAATCACAACATTAAGACGCATAAACAAGCTTGCGAGTTAGTAATTAACTGAAGACTTAACAAAATAGGACGCCCTACAACTCCCTTCCTATTTCTAGTTCACTCTTCTTCACAACCCAGCCTCTTCAGCAAATAATAAGTAAACACAAAGCTCAGAAGCTAAGTAGATCCGTGCTCCCGCAAATTCCTCAGCAGTTTTTTTTTTCAGGAAAAAAAAAGAGGAAAAAGAAGAAGAAAGAAGAAGAAGATGAAACAAAATAGGAGTACATTCTACCTGAAAGTTCCGAGAAAGAAAACAGTTGAAGAAATCTTTGAAAAAAGAGGAACAGTTAGAAGTAAGAGGAGCGAATTTGAAGTGGTACGCACCTAAGGAAGCGAGTTTTGGTAGATCAGAGACAGAAGAAAACTGGTACTGATTTTGTGGAAATTTTTCGTAAGAAAATGCTAAAGCGAGAAAGTGAAGCAGAGTGAGAAAGTTTAAGGGCCTTCCATAAGCAGAAAGAAACAAAGGCTTTTGGGGAGATATGAGTGGAGAAGCTGAATGAATGAAGCCTTAAGACGGAAAAACCAAATAAAAGCGATTAAACGCAATTATGGAACTGAGGGGTAAAACGGAGAATAAATGGCGGAAGCTGTGTCGTTTTGTTAGTTTCATAACAATGATATGGACTCCGTATTTTGCGTTGGACGGTAGCGATGCATTCTGGCGGAGAAATCAAAACCGTCCATTCCCTCACCATATGGAGACACGAAATTAAATATCTTGTCGCTGTTAACAGGTGCTACAACGTTCCCGTTTGGAATTTCGAAATGACGCATTTACCCTTGTGTGCTTTGTGAACTAAAACGTAACACCATAAATTGTTGACACATGACAGTACTACACTGTTAGTATTGTGAATGTGATTAACCTTGGTAGAGATAGTTATGAATGAATTTTAAATGTTAGTCAACAAGGTTATCATTGGATAAATTTAGCGTCAAGGAATCTGATTATTATGTTTTTTATGCATTTGTTTAACTTAAAACGTCGTGTATCACAAATTGTTTGTTTAGAAAATATAATTAACTCCTATGATAAACATCAAATGATAGTGCTGTCTCTTTCGTTGAAAAAAACATGTGAGCATGGAATGTTTAATTATACGCATTACGCAAGATAATAAGTGTGAGAAAAAAATAAAAACTATGGAATGGAAGCTAGAATCGTTAATAAAGTTGTATTACATCCGAAATAGTAATTGATTAATTTATTTGGATAGAACTGGTTACAAAAAATCAAATAAAATAAAAGAAATGATATATTGGGAGTTGCATGCGCAAATTGAAAAGGTAAAGTTGGTTTTCACTGTCACTGTATTTTTCTTTGACGTGCTTTTAATTGTTTTTTCAGCTGAAAATATCAGAACCAAAGATCCCATCTGATTGCGCATGAATGCAGTGCAGAAATAGTGACAGTAGATTTGTTGAATACCACATTAATTGTCTTGGATGGTAGTTTAGGAATTGAATAAACTAATGTTTATACGAAATAGTTAATATAAAAGCGTTATGATTATTAGATGTGGGACTTACTGTGTAGCATGGGAAAGGTATCCAAAGGGCATAATAGGTGAAGGTTTTACGGACATAAATAATGAGTGCAGGGGAATCATGGCATAATCCTCTGATTCACACACAATTTTGAGATCTCTGCTTGTGGTACAAGTCAACCATACCATAATCTTCTGTCTCGCACATTCAATTCAATGTCGGGCTCGGTGTAATGAAAGCTTCAAACGCAAAAAAAGAGAGTAGTAAAATAGAATGGGAAAATGAAAGTTATAATTTTTGATTAGAATTAGAATGGCGCATTTGGTTTAGATAAGTGAGAAAAAGGTAAGGGGAGACAAGAATGCGGCAATTGAAATGGGTTTGCCGGGTGTTGAGGAGGACAGATAACACCCTCCACTCTCATCACCCATCTTTTTTCATCATTACCAATTTCTCTTTCTCTCTATACCTATTCTCTAGACTCTACTCATAGCCACAATCCTTATTCCTAATAGTCATGTTTCTTTGTTTTTATGTTTCATACCTCTCCTACCCTACTACCCTACTACTACCCTACCTACCATCACCATACGTCACTCTTCACTAATTTCAATTCCTACTTTAAAATACATGATCGATTATATTTAATTTTAATTACGGGTATTTGTGAATAATTATTGTGACTGAATTCATGTGTGTTAGGTGGTGAATGTAGTGTGATTGATGAGAATGGGAAAGGGAAGAAGAACCCAAAAACCTGACTCAAACAATATACTATTGCCACAACATTGATGTTTGGAATCTAAATAGACATATAATAAGATTGAAAGGAAGGAAATAAAAAGGAAAAAAAGATTTGATTTGGTTGAGAGGCTCAGGTTTTGCGGGGCTCTGCTACGACACAGGGACCCAATGCCGGAACCACTCCGCTTTTGCCGCTATCCACTCCTTTTTTTTTCTTTTTTTTTCTCTATTTTTTAGTCGCAATATTTACTTCACGCTGAGTCGTTCGATGAAAGCTGAACAGTGGATTTAATGGCGTTGGAGTTATAAACGGAGTTTGAGAAAGAGAGAGAGAGGGGGTTGGCACGTGTGTGGCTCGTGACTGACAGAGAAAGCAACAACGCAGTAGGGTCAAACCACTTTTTTTGTTTTGTGGCGAATGAAACAGGTGGGGCCCATCCTAAATTCCTACTCTACACTCACGTGTGAAGCCTTTAATTGGTGACCGCCCGCGACTCTGCGTGCGTGCGTGGTGTGTTTGTGTTACTCTGCTGAACAGACCAGCCATACCTTAGCGTGCACCACTCTTCACAAGGAACAATCCCACTGTGAACCCATTCAACTTCTCATTTTCGAGTCAAGAGCCCTTTTTACCTCTCCTAACAACATCACAATTTATTTTATTTTATTGTAAAAGAATGTTACGATGTGTAAAATAGAATAATGAATTTTCACTTATACGAATCCCATAACATAATAACCAATTCTTTTGGATCAGGTTATTGTGGGTTACACGTTGAACGTTTGCCTTCGCTCTTGAAAGTTGCCCAAGCCCATACCTGTGGCCCATTACTGCTACTGGAGAAAGACCCAATTCCGTTACGTGATTCGGTCCGTTAGCGTCTAAACTAACAAGATGTTAAGCACGATTGTCATGTTTTAACACTATAGCCATTGGCATACAAAACCAAGAAAAACGCGACCAAATGGATACATGCATTTTATCTGAATTAACAACTAGAGTGAATCAATTTCGATAAAATTTTCATTAATTAATTATCGTTCAATGAAATGTTATCATAAATTATAAAAAAGTACTACAAATTTAAAATACTTTATATCAGGTGATACTTTATGTTAAATATGTTTGTCATCTATAAACTGAGATTGTGAAATTAGAATTCATTCATATTTTAAACTTTCATATAATTTGATTTTTAAACTTTAAAAAATGATTTTTTTTATGTGTTATAACATTCGAGTTAAAATATGTTAAACAACTTAATGGTCAATTTGAAACACCGTTTGACATGTTAAAAAAGTGTAATACATTTTAGTTAGTGTTAGCACAAAAGGATATATGTGTCGGTCAAATATAGCAAGGAGGAGAAGGGATAGCTTCCCAACACCACTAACAATCTCCAAAAGCTTCTCTTAAGCAATCAAAGTGAATAAGCCAAGTTGTGAAAACAATGAATACCCTCAAACCCTTCATGGAGAACATGATTAAATATTCATTTTTTACAGTTGAGGACTACTACCATTCGGTGTTATCGTAGAACACGTTAGGCGTCATCAACTAAAACACAAAAGGGGCAGCCTCTCCCAGACCATCACTCAACGTTGCTTAACCACCGCCTAATGCCAACAACCACCACCCAACGCCTCCTGTTCAAGCTTAGCTTGCCCAACTAGCTTGTCTTCTAGTCCAACGAAAGTAACTGCCACATTGTGTCGTCATGTAACTTTGTTTGCTCTTGATGTTTTCAGTATTGTATGTTATTCTTATGGTGCTCGACGAGAGTATTTGTCTCAAAATTCATCTTTGTTTGTCCAATCATGTTTCTTTGAAGTGTAGCTTTTTCTTCCACCATAATTGCTTCATATTCACTTATTTCAATCACTCAAAAAAAATTCTAAGTAAAACAAGCACAAAATAACTAAAATATAAGAAAACACAAAATATGAATCAAGAGAAAAATATCTAAAACTATACAAATCATGCGTGATCAATTCCATGGACAACACGCAGCAAAAAGAAAAAAAGGTTTGTGATTGTATACATGATCAAGACATATATATCATATACAACTGAGTTTGAGTTGTAGTGTATTGATAGGTATAAAGATATAAAAGAATGAAAGAGAATATTTACATAAAATAGCATAATGAATAGCATATTATAGGTGGGTGTTGATATTAAAGAGTTAGGGGAAGTGGAAGCAGCATCATATGCTGCTTGGATTCCATGGATTTGGCACGGAAGTGAAATGCTCCCAACATTGCAAGATACATGGTAAGGGAGCATTTGCGTCTACATAGATGCTCATCTAATCTCATATCCAAATAAGTTCATGGATCCAAAAAGTGTTACATGAAGTGTCCTTTAATTAGTTTGTGGTCACAATGGTCCCAAATCCACTTATGAATAAGTAACAGCGAAGGAGAATTTACGGCGAATCGTAGGAACCATAGTCTATTGTTGTTTGTTTTCCCTGCTTTCAAAAACCAGCTAATGTCCACTTGCTCCAGCTACTGGATAAGACTATTACACACTAAGAAACAAAACTAAAAGCGACTTTGATATTTGTGGCATGACAAGTTGTTTACTTCCGATGTATTATGTTAAAAATTAATAAAATTATTATTTTAATTTGAAATATATGTATTCTTTGGATATATGATGTTGTGATGAGAAATATAGCATGTGCTGAATATGTCTAGCATTAAAATAATAGTAATATGGAAAAGTTTAGAGCAATGAAAAAGAAAGGCGGCTATATAAGTGCAGTGTTGTAAAGGGAGAAAATAGATGAGAGAAATGGTAAGGAGGCAAAAGGAAAGTAAGAAAGTATTTGAAGTTGAGACGGCATATCGTATCTATGGAGATGGTGACAGTGATGCTATCGGTATTACTAACATCTCCATCCATTCCATGTCTTTTTCTATCATATTTATTTATTCATTCTCTTCATGGATAACTTTCTTCTTCTCTTTTTCTCTCTTCCATGATACTAAAATATAAAATTATACTTCAATTCTTAATTTTTTTTATTTTCTTCCTTGTTGACGTGATAATTTTTTTATTAATTATTTAAAAAAATAATAATGTATTAATTAATAATTTATACAAAATCATTGCAAATGTATATGATATAGTTCACTTTAATGTAATTTTTCATTAAATTAAATTATACTTTAACTCGTATTTCCTTTTATTTTCTTCCTTTATTTGTTAACGTGATAATTTTCTTTTTTATCAATTCTTTAAAAAAAAACTAATAATCTATACTAAATTATGTCAAAAATTAAAATAATAAAAATAAAAAATAAGAACCATAATATCGGTGTCCGTACTTAAATTCATTGCAAATATATATGATATAGTTCACTTTAATGTAACTTTTCATCAAATTAAATTAGGTTGTACTGATTTTATTTTTCTTTCTAAATTTAATAACTCGTTGGGTCGTCGATTGACTAATTTTTAGAATATTATATATTTAGAAAATTACTTTAAAATAAATGTTTTCTATATTTTTAAAAAAATTAGCAAGTATCGATAACATTTATAATACGTATAAATACTACCTGTATGATAAAATGTATTTTTTTTAATAAATTATTACAAATATATTTTATTGTATACTTATTTCAATGTCGCTTGGTTATATTGATTTGACTATATTTTAATTTTTTTAATTTTCTATAAAATATTATTAATTATTTTTTTCAAAAACTCTATTCTAATTTTTGAAATTTGAAACTGCTCGAACTACAATTTGAATTTGATGTTATGAAAAAAAAATGAAAAAAATAAAATAGAGAAGAGTTTTAAGGGAGGCTGTAAAAAGAATAAACAATTTGAAGAAATTAGGAAATAAAATATCTTTGTAAACTTTTGAAAGTTTATAGAACATTTTAGTATTTTGTAAGAGGTTTAGAAATCTAAGTTACATGAATTAAACTGAATTGATTAATTTCTTAAGTATTAAGGTTGTGTTCACTTGTGTGTGTGGATGGATTTGAGAGAAAGTGTGAAGATGGATTTGTGTGAATTTAAGTGGATAAATTTGTGTGTTTTTTTTTAGTGGATTTAGAGGGTGAAGTGAGTAGATTTGGAAATAAATTTTATGAGAGTTAGTGAATGATTTGAGTGATATAATAGATAAAATAAAAAGTTATAATAGATAAAAATTAAAAATTACTAAAATAACCTTATAAATATATGAAGTAATTTTTAAATTAGACAAAATATTAAAATTTAAAAACTATTATTTATAAATTTAAAAAAATTAAAAATTATATTAAATTAGTGTTATTAATTTTATAATAATTATATTATTTAAAATTATTATTAGTAATTTATTTTATTATTATTAATCATTATATAGACAAATTTTATTGTTTATTATTATCTCTAATTACTTTATATTATTTATTATCATTATATATATATATATATATATATATTAATAATAGTAATATTTATTATATACATAATTAATTATTACATATTATTATTATTGATTATTATATTATATATGTTATTAATTAATAATTATTATATTATTATGTAA
>Ga0214543_1003191_pt1 | contig 32032 bp, 19 predicted proteins | sample CNSS2metaG_FD_160094 | JGI IMG/M metagenome (GOLD analysis project Ga0214543, IMG submission 160094) | Root nodule microbial communities from cowpea collected in UCLA plant growth center, Los Angeles, California, USA - CNSS2 | ecosystem: Host-associated > Plants > Roots > Nodule | place: USA... | reverse complement strand
TTTTCTAACTTTTCCTTTTTCCTCTCTTGCGCGTGTATCACAACCTCACAATTCACTCCAACTTCTCTCACGCGTTTCTGGTCCCATTTCCTTAAAAATTATTAAAATATTAAGTGCCACGTAGGCGGGTAACTTTGGGGGTCAAAAAAAGGGGGCATTCTATCATTATCCTTTTTTTATTTATGTTATATGAAAATTATTTTGTTTTTTATTTTTAAATTATGTATAAGAAATTTTATTTTTTAGAATTTTTTAAATAATAAAAATATATATTGAAAATTGATAAGAATTAAAATAGGTATCTTTTTATTTATTTTATAAAATATAATATTTAATGCTAATAAATAATAAAGTATAAAATTAAATTTAATAAAAAATAAACAAATTTATTAAGATATTTTTTATTTTTTCTCTCACTATTTTTTGAGTTTCTCACATATTGTACCCACTTTGGACTTTTACTTGTTTTGTTTTCTTTTGTTTATGAAGAAAAAAGAAAGTTGAATACAAATTCATTATTTTGTGCTCTCATTTTTGTATGCTTTCTTCTATTATTGAAGAAAAATGTAATTTTTCTTCTCAATTGATAGTGAAATATTAGTTTAATAATTAATATTATTTTTATTTCACGAGCATTTGATATTTTCATTTTTATAAATATAGAAGAAAATGTTATGCACTAAGTGTTTTGTAATAACTAGTTTTTAATTGTGTGTTAATTATCATATATTTTTCTTTTATTAATTATGTATCGCAATTTTTATTTAGATTATGATAAATTATCTTTTAGTATTTTTTTTTTAAAGCATAAGTATATTGATAAAAAAATAAAAAAAATAAATTAATTATTTAAAAGTGATAAAATGGAAGCTACCGTGAGAAAAAAAATAGAAAAAACAATCTTTGACAAAAATAGGAAGTCAATTACATCTACTTGATTGATTTTTTAATCCGTCTCGTCTTATTTTAACTCTTATTGTTTCTACAACTATGTCAGAAACATAATTTTCTACAATCTACAATGAAAATTATCAAAATAAGATTGCAAAATAGTACGACGATGATTATTTACATTAAAAACAAAATATAACTAAAATTTTTAATATTGATTCAATTATTATTGAGTTCAACAATTTTACGGATCCATAATTAAATATATAAATTTTAAGTATATTTTGGCACCCGATAGGTCCGAACCGAATTTTCAGTGAGATTTTGAGAGAAAAAAAAACCATTTTTAATTGTAGTTTGCTTAAACTTAGGAAGAAAAAAAATAAGGAATAAGTTGCTACAAAGCTATATACACATTTTTTTAGTTTTCAAAATATCATTATCCAAAAAAAGAAATATAAGAATAATAAATATACACATTTAAATTTTTTTACACCTTTTTCTGACATGTAATTTCAATTTATTTACTTTTATCAAACATGGAATATGTATCATAAGGTCATTCATGAATCATAACAAACATCAGGTTACTATAATAGTTTCAAACTGATAGTTTTTAAATCTGTGTACAAAACTAGAATCGACATTAAATACTATTCTTACAGCAGTGACGGCAACATGAGAATATCATGTTAATGAAGCAAAGATTATAAGATTTGAGAAACTTCCTCTAAACATGCATTGAAAGAAAAGGAAATGGTGATTATTATTGTTATAAGATATGATGTAGAAAAGGAATGGAAGAAGAAGCAATAGTTCACCTTGTCCACCACCAGAGAAAGTCCTTGCGCCTATTGATCTTCTTCTGAAGCTGGAGAAGGCCATAGAGTAAAGCCTCTGCAGTTGGAGGACAACCTGGGATATATATGTCCACAGGAACAATCCTGTCGCATCCCCTCACAACTGAGTATGAATAGTGGTAATATCCTCCTCCGTTGGCACAGCTTCCCATTGATAACACCCACCTTGGTTCTGGCATTTGATCATAAACCCTAATCATTTTTTTACCATTTTGTGTCAGTAAATTTATCACCCATTTGTAAAAATTACTTCTTTTTTACGTGCAGGATAAAAATAATGAATTTTTGTGTGCAATGATGAAGAATGTAATGGTGGCATGAAAAGAAGGAGAAAACGAACTTGCGAAGAGCAGGGGCCATCTTGTTGGTGAGGGTGCCAGCAACGATCATGCAATCGGACTGGCGTGGGCTGGGCCTGAAGATGATTCCGAAGCGGTCAAGATCGTAACGGGCCCCGCCCGTGTGCATCATCTCCACGGCGCAGCAGGCCAGCCCAAACGTCATGGGCCAGATAGACCCCGTACGGGCCCAGTTCATGAGCGAGTCAACCTTCGAGATTACGAACTCAGCCGGCTTCGACAATCCCACTGGGGAGGACTTCGCCGGCGGGGACGGTGCACAATAACTTGTCGGAGCCACTGCGCCGGGGGAACCGCTGTGGAGGAGGGACGCTGAAAGTAGCCGCTGAGGGAGGCGCCACGCGGTTCCGGTTCGAGTGATGAGAGCCATGGAGACACAACACGCACTTTCGTTTGTTTTTTTTTTTTTCTTCTTTCTCTCTGTGATTTGTTGAGGAATGAATGGTATAGTTCACGAAAACTGTTTGTTTGTTCTTGGGGCAATTTCCTCTGCAATATGCTGTCGCCATTTTAGGATCATGGGTGGACCAATTTGTAACAAACCTTCCTTGTTTATAGTTTTGGTGCTGATTGCTACATATCACCAAAACATTTTACCAAAATAACTAACTTCCAACGGGAAAAGAATAAAACTTTTCCAAGGTTAATTTATAAAAAAATTAGAAAAATTACATAAAAAATTTCTTTATGTATAAACTCATTTGAATTTAATGACAAAAATTATTTAATTTTTCAGTATAGATTGATAAAGGAAAAAGAAATCCAGATAATTATTCAATTTTGATGTTAAGATTTTGTTATTAGTAACTTTTTTTAGATAAAACAAACAATAGAGTTAAGCCCAGAGTCTAAGTCAAACCTTATCTTAACTATCTAATTCATTCAGTGACACAACTTCTCTTTAAACATGTTATTACTATACATAATTATTTAACAACTAACAAATAAAGAATAATAAGACCAATAAATATAGAAAAATAAAAATTATATATTATAATTATAATCAGAGACTAGATGTAAATTTGATATTATAAAATATATGAATATTTCAAGTTAAAATAGCTGAATAATCATAAACAAAAGAAGTACATAAAAATTAGTTAAAAAAATTTATTTACTTCAAATACATTTTAATGATATGATACAAGTTTTATTTTAGTTATTGAAATTAATAAATAAGTTTGATGGTCGTGCACTTTCATGACAAATAAACTATTAAGCTTAATTACAAGCATTAAAATAATTAAAATAAACTAACAAGTGATTGACCATAAACAAAACATAGCATGGCATTGATCATGTTAATTACAAAACAAAATAAAATCAAACTAATAAACAATTTGAATATTGTAGAAAAGGAAATTCAAAAAAGTTGTCCGTTACCAAAGTGTATATTCCTTTCCCTCCCGTTTTCCCTGCACCTTCCATAAAACCTAGGGTTTCTCTCTCCCTCTCCCTCTCTCTCTCTCTCTTCAAATTCCCTTCATTTCCTTCACCTTCACTCTTCCCCTTCACACCCAACCAAATTTCCCAAAATGATGAACCCTAACCCTAACTCTTACGAGCACATGCTCAAGGAATCCATCAACCGGTTCTTCGCCGAACACCGCAGAGGCGTCACCGACTTCTCAGACTTCGCCTCCATCTTCTCGCGCATGCTCCACGCCGCCCCCAACCCTCCCATCCCAATCCTCTGGTTCTACGCTGCCCTCGAATTTCGCGCAGCGCGCGAGCCTTCACGAAGCGTCAGGGACCTGTTCCAGTTGCTCGTTTCGTGTACCGATGCGTGCGGGTCCACGAAGCGGATCGGTGCGCTCGCGCCGCTGGTGTTTGTTCTACACCGCTGGGCGCTTCGGCGAGGGGAGTTTAGAAGCGAGGTGGAGAGTCTGGTGGAAGGTGTTGTTAGCTACTGCAGCATTTTCTGCGGGAAGGAGGTTTGCGACAGCGACGTGGCGGTTCTGGAGTTCGGGGATTTGATCAAGGTGTGGACGGTGGACGATGATGGTGGCGGTGGCGGTGGCGGTGGGGTTTTTGGAGATTGCGCCGTGGAAGGGTTTTTCCCTCTTGTGAGTGAAGAATTTCGGAAGGGGATTGTGAGGGGTTGCGAGGTTGGGGTCTTGGCGGGAGTTGTTATGTGCGAAGCGCTTTTGTTGAAGCTGTGTTTGGCGTTCGAGAAAGGACTTAGCAGAGCGGAGCTGGAGAAGAATTTGCTCGCTTCCGCAGTTCAGACCATAACAGGGTTTCGAAGTTTTCGCTTTTTGGGTAAGACTCTGATTTCCGAATTCAACTATTTTTGCATTTTAGAATTACAGTTTAATTTCTATGTGCATTTATAGTGGCTACTTGGTCCCGTAATGTGACATCTGTGTGACTATTGGGTGAAGTTGCACTTTTCATTTTCAGTATTACATTAATATCCCGGAATTGATCATTATCCATAGCTTTATAAAATATCTATGGGTATCATGAACACTAGAAAAATATTCTATTCTTTGTTTTGATATTTCTTTTTTTCTGGATATATTTTTTGAGTTTAATTATAATAATTTAAAATTTAAATAAAATTCGTTTCTCTAAAATTGATGGATCAAAACAATCAAGTAACATTACATGATAAAACAAAACTAGAATTTCTTTTATTTATATATATATATATATATATATATATATATATATATATTTTTTTTTTTTTAATCACTTTATTGGCCAGTTTCAGTTTTAAACAATTTAAAAATAGAATTTAAGTTCATTAAAAATATCTTATTAATTTATTTTTTAAGGGAAAAGTTAATTTTATTATCTGGAGTATTTTATTAATTTTACGGGAAGCGGATACTCATTTATAAATTAGTAAGAAAGAAAAACCCATTATCTCGGTTCTCAATTAACAAAACCATTATGGATTTTATCTACTGATAAGTTGCCAGGACTAGGCTCGGTTTCGTTTCTTTTCTATTCATACTCTTGAACACTTGTATGTTAGGAAAGTAAAATTGTAGAATTATATAATTATATGACTAGTCACACTTAAACTCTAACTTATTTAAATTTTATACCTTGTGCCTGTTTCTCTTTTTGGCACTACATTTATATTCTCCCTTAATATGACATCATTAACAGTCAGTAAGTGAATATTTGCTAAGAGGAAGGACACTGTTATGTTATTCTATAACTTAAGTTTGATTTATACATGGTAAAGTGTGTTAAGTGCAACGACACGTACTATTATGTTATTCTATAAATTGAGGTCAATTTGTACATGGTAATTTTTTTTGGCGATGTCGAGTATAATTCTTTCAGTCTTTTAAGGATCAAGGTTTAAGTGTTCCTTTATTTGACCAGTTTGGACTAGCTTCTTTAGAAGTCTAGGACAATTGTTATTTATTTTTTCCTTTTTTAGTAATTAAAATTAGTCCCAAAAATTTTCTTTTAAGAAATTATACGAGAACTTCTACAAATTAATTCATGTATAAAATAATTTCATTTTTTCTTTCTCTTCTACAAATATGGAGAAACTTGATCAAAGAAAAGCATTATGTTCTTAAATTTTTACTCCCACTCTACAACTCATTTTATTAATTTTATATTCAATAATTTGATTTATATTTTAATATGTATTATTATTGTTATGTATTATTATTTACAGGTGTAATAATGATGTAAAAGGAAAACAGCGGTGTCAAAGCATATATTCCTTAGGTTTTACACTTAAGAATATGTAGTATGTTTATTTAAGTGACAAGATTTTAAGAAGTGTTTAACAAAAAAATATCGATATATGCCCTTTATTTTGTTTGAAATATAATTTTATTTTGTGCACAGAGAATACATTTTTTATTTTTGTTTCTTAATCTTACCTCGTAAATGTCTTCATCTAATCATGTTCTTTCACCATTTTAGGAAGCTAGTTCTGGATGAAACTCAGTTATGTTTGATTATAGTTTTCTCCTGTAACCAAACAAATAAGATCATTTGATAAGTGTTTGTTAATTTTCTGAGTTCAATCTCTCTTTTACCCGTATTTGTTTATTTGTCAGCTTGACATTGGTCCAATCCTTGTGCTTTCTGGGGTGACCTCATTACAGTTTTCATGTTTGTTCTTCCTGATTGCTGATTGGTCTCCATTCAGATACCCTTTTCAGGATGATGTTGGAGCCAGTTTTCCCAATGACCTCTCTACTGGTCAGTACCATGTCTCTTTTTGATTTTATTTTCCTTGATCATAACTTGGAATTAAGGGCTTTAGTCAAAGCACTTTTTTCTCCTGAAAACTTTTATGGATCTCAAAACTAAGAAGACTATCTTCAAATAACTACAAGCCCAATTACCCCGCATGGCATATGTTTAATGGAGGCTAAAATAATGGATGTAAGACCAGGAGTTGAAGTATTGATTATTGTTGGAAAACTGAGTTACATTTTGGAAATTTAAAACTCAACCTTACCAGTAAAATTCTTTACATAACCGATTATTCATGAATGGTTCACTAGTTTGATTTTCAGTATAATGTCTTTGAAAAGGGGTTACTGCTTGGTTAGCTACATTAATTATTGATTGCCATCGTCTTCACGGTCATTGTTGTATCCAATAATGGGCACCCTTCTTCTGTTGGTAATTTCAGCTCTTAGTTCTATTGACATCACTTTATTCCTTTTACCTTCAATAAATGTGTGATGTGTAGTATATTACTTGTTTCTAATTTTTTCTATTACATTCGACGACTAACTAGTTGTTTTACTGTAGGGTTCTGAAAATCAAGTTCTTTTAAAAGAAGTCCTGTACAATTCTGTGATGATGATAGACTATTCATTCATTAACCCTCAGGCAGAATTTTCATTGTATGCCAACAGCTTGAAAGATGTTGCTATAACTTGGTTGTTTGTTGCTGAGTTAGCTGTGCAGTCTGCTAGGTATGAGAAAAGGCTATTGTGACTCTGATGGATGAAGGGTTTCTCGAATATTTCACCTGACAAGTCTCATTCTCTGGTTTGGTCACAGGGAAAAAGGTGACCAGGGGAAAGCTATGTCGTACATAAATGCCTTCTGTAGATCTTGCATACCCATTCAATTGATCAACTGGGTTACTAGTCAAAATTGCATAGGCAGGAAGATCACCAGACCAAATGTTTCCACTCCCATAGCTCTTATAAGTGAGTTCCTCCGTTTTTTCTTGCAATTCATATCCTAGCTAGAGTTATTTTAAGTGGCTTTCACTTTTCACACCTAAAACCTGAAATCAAGATTCCATGCGCTAAATCAAACTGTCACTGGTGGTTGAATTATGATTGTTGTTAACTGAATGTTTTCTTTGTGAGACTACTCTTTCTGTTCCCTCTTGTATCTAATAGTGATTTCATGTTCAGAGTGGCTTCTAGTTGTTGAGGAACAAGGAATTTCTGTGTTTGCTGGCGAAACTGCGAAGCAGATGGACTTAATGTTCAAAGCTAACTTTTTCACTTCAAGAACCGAGTGTTTACTTCCAGTAATAAAGCATTTCTTCAACAATCTGGATAAGAATCTCTTTTCTATGAATGGAGAAGCCGTGGCAGATAAACTTGATGCTGACATAGATATGCTTGATACTGTGGACACTGCAAATTTGGCTGCTGCTGATGATCTGAACTCAGTTATTGATGGGACACGAAAACGCAAAGAAGGGATCGAGGATGATACTAATAAAACACCGGTAAAATATATGAGATGTCATGTTCATGAGACTTCAGTTAGAGAAAACCCTTTTACATTCAGACAACAATGATGCTTTGGATGTTGGGAGCACAGTGCATTGGATATTTTGGTCTAATTAGCCTCCAAAATAAATGGAGCAATATAACTATATGATAGGTGAAACTGTATTAGGACACTGGGCTAATAACTTTTTATGACCGTCCTTTGTCATTTTGGTGCTAGCAATTTGGAAACATTTGGCCCAGAAAGTTCTGCAATATCTTCTGTCAAAGTATATATCATATTTGGATATTGGATCAACCCTAGTTTTCATTTTATTTGGATATTAATTTTTATATTTTTATCTTCCAAATAAAATGTTTATATTTTTATTATTATTTCGTTATCATAAAGTATCTTTCCATATTAGAGCTTACATATTTTTTGTTATATAAACTTTTAGTTTTACCTTTTTGTTATTGAAGTTTAATGTGTTTCTTATCTTGTAAAAAAAATAATAATAATTAATTTCACGTTATCATCATAGCTTTATTACATGTTGATATCATATCTTATGATTGTACTACAAATTATTAATGATATCAAAAATATTTTTTTTAACGTAACCGAGCGTTATTCTTAAAGATATATGTATGTAATGTAAGTCCTCCAATAAAATATAAAAATATATTATATATATATATATATATATATATCAAAATTTCAATATTAGTAAAAATAAAACTTAAAAAAAAAATAAGAAAAACGTTTACCTTATAAAAATAATTTTTTACCTGATAAAATATAGAGTGTAAAGATATATATAATACACAAAGATGTTAAAGAAATATTAAAATCTCTAATTATGTGACCTGATTTACCATTGTAATTGAAATTTTTATTTTAATCTTGAAAATCATATTAATTGTACACATTCAATTAGAGGTAATAATCTTGTATGATATAAATTGCTTAAAAAATTGGTTTTAAATACCATTTTCTTTTTAAGATTATTTCTATAATATTTTTTTTAATAAACTGTAATAACAACTATTCTATATTATAAAAAAACTATAATTGCCAAACTCAAATATAGTTTTGATTTCAAATTTTAAAAACGAATAAGTATAGTTCTCACAACCCAATTAAATTAAATTTGTTTGACATATCAAATAATATTTTAAATTAGTGTATGAGTTATGTAAATTGTTTAACATAATGGAGTACGTGCCGAATGAAATTCGAAATTAAAGAAATTTGATATAGTAATGGGTATGTGTTAATTAAATTGGATATGGTGAAACTTTAAGCTATGGTGTGTTCTTGAGACTATTTTAGAATTGGAATGACAAAATTAACAAATAACTTTAGTTTTAATTCTTCACTTGAGACTTGGTAGGATAAAAACACATAAACAATATAAGATTGTATAAAATGAGAAAATATGAAAAATTTGATCCATTTGTTTTTCCCAAAAAGTGCAACTAAGGATGATGAAAAATTATTCTTAAACATATTATATTTAAAATTTATTTTAAAAGTAGAATAAATAAAATTACGTACGTGACCCATTTATAAAAAACAGAAAGACAAAATAACTATTATTAGATGGAGAATGATCAATTATTAGAGGCACTTTAGTTGTTAATACGTAAAAGTAGACATTTAAACTATGCAATATTATTTTCAAGAAGGATATATGTTGATTCATTAAGACATGCATTAGTTTATTTGAAGTATTTTTAAATTATTTTAATTTTCATTAAGTATTTGTTTGAGTTATAATTTATATAATAATTAGTATAAATATTTTTCAGAAAGTGAGAAACAAGAAGATGACAGCAACCAGTAGTTGAGAATGATTTTCTAAAGCCACGATGAAATTGTTTTTTTGTTGCATGAATAGAGAGTTATTGTTTTACGAGTTACGTGAAATGGCAATTTAGTTGAATGTGACAGATGCTGCAATTTTCTGAATTGAAAGTGATTTGTGTGAAAAGTGCATCCCATTCTCTTTTCTCTAATAATCATTGTTGGGAGTTTAGGTTTTTTATTGATTTTTTATTTAAAACATTAAAAATATATTGTATTCACATTTTAAATATTTTTTTAATATATTTTAAAATATTAAAATGAATGATAATTAGTATATTAGAAAAACATAACAGAGAAACGATAAAAAAAACTCAACAAATAATCTAAATTTCCATGGCCCCATTGCAATGTTCTTCTCTTTTGACTTTCTACCTCTCATTTATGCTTCTCAATAATAACACACAACATATATTCATGTGAATCACATTCCCAATTAATCATATTCCATCTACTCACTACATTTAATGAATCAGTAAAACAATTTCTAATCTAAAATCTTAATTTTTAAAGACTTAGTTCTAATTTTTAACAATAATTCAATGTTTTTTTTTTGTTTAACTCAATGTATTCTTTATATTTTAAAAATAATTAATGTATTTTTTTTGTTAGATCAAGACGATGAATACGAATATATTAATATAATTAATCAATTTTTTTATGTGTTTATTGTCAATTTTTAGGAACAAAATGAAGTTAATGACATTAATGTTGATATATCTGGCGTATCAAGTATTTCTAAAAGTTATAAAAATGTAAAAGATAAATAAAAGAAAAATATTGAATTATTGATATAATAGTTAAATATTTTGTAGTTCATAAATTTGTATGTAGAATTTAATATGTTTCAAATTTTTGATATATTTGAATTTTTAAATTGAAAAGAATGATTTAATATATTTTTTTTATGTATTTTTTTTTTTTATATATTAAAAAATATATATATATATATATATATATATATATATATATATATATTAATATTTGAATCGAAACGTATTAAATGATTAATAATTTAAATGTTAATTTAAATAATATTTAATAAGTCTAAAAATTTTATCTAATTATTTCTAAAATTTTAAAATTAGACTAAATTAATGTTTGTAAGAAAATAAATTTTAATTTTATATCAAAATTTAAAAACTAAAAACATGTTCGTTTTTTATTATAAAAATGAAAATAAAAATACTAGTAAGTTATTGTATAAATGATGAATACTATGTGAACTCCAAAACTTTAAATCAATAAAATCATGAAGTTTTTTATATATCACTTAACTTTATAATTTATTCTTCACATAAAATATAAATTCACTTGAAAACTTATATATTAGAACAAAATTTAAACTTCTATAAAGAGAATCACCAATTCATACATGATGTAAAAAAAAAAAAGTAAAAGGAAACCTCATAAATATGTTATCAAAATAAAAGATTAAAGATAAACAGAATGTATTTAAAGTGAATTATAGTTACCAATTTTTTTTTTTGCGTTGATGTATTCTCCACCTAAGAAGAAAAGTGGAAAAAGGAAAAGAAAAAAAGAAAAAAAAAATGTGTCGGCTTACCCAAGTGTGGTTAAGTTAACCAGAGTGTGGGGTTAGGTTAGGATTGTTTTTGTTTGATGCAGATGGCTGGTGAGGCCCCAAACAAACAAGTGCCACGCCATGGAATCGTCGGTGACTCGTTTTGACTCGCTCGAGTTTATTAACACCACCATCACTCACTCAAACAAACACATCATTGTTCGTTTCGTTTCGTTTCGTTGTGTTGCCATAACAACAGCACCGATACAAAACGCGATTCTGCATTCGCGATTCCACTCTCGAATCACTTTCCATTCCATGGCCGATTCAACCTCAAGCGATTCTCTCTCGCTAGACATCGATTCCTTCTCTCCTTCACCTCAGGTACATTAATTTTATTATCATCATTATCATTAGCGTTGTCATAATTGTGATTATTGTGATTCTGCATTGGATTTTCTGTTATCGATTTGATGTTATACGCAACAACAACAACAATAAGAATAGCGATAATAATCTTATTTTTCATTACAGGACTTACACTATAATCAATCAAATCTCTTTTTGCGATTTTAGTTCGTTTTGTTTGTTTTATGTTTTTTTTTCTCGGCTTTTTCTTTTTTGTAATTTCGGAGTTCTAAGTTTGACTGCTATTCCCTCGTAACACTGACAATAGCTTCAATTGCGTTTTTGGGCTTTTGTTAGTTTGTTTCTTCGTCCCGAGCGGAAACGGCGTTTTTCGTTTCGTTTTTTGTTTCTGATGTTCTGTAATGGAGGTCGATGTCAAGAATAACCCAGCTTTTGAGTTGTGAATCTCCGCAAAGCAAATGGTTACTGCAATTATAGTTTTTACTAGTTCGCTTTTCGATGTTGTCCAAGGGTTTTGCAAAATGGTGAAGACGTTGTGTTATTTTGTTATCATGCCTATATGGTTAAAGAAATTAGATTGTGGTTCTAGATTTTTAAATTTTTGTTTTTTTTTTCTGTAGTTAATAGTCTGGACGGGTAATATGGAAATATTTTACATTGTTTAGTTTTGTAATAACTAATTCAAAAGTAATACTGATGATGATTTCTGATTGGTTGATGACGGGAATATTGTTTCTTATAAGAAAACCAACTTTTTTTAGAGTTTAATTTAAATATACTTTTATGCACTATTGTCTCATTACAGCTTGACATGTATTTTGATATTGTTGATTAATAACTAATTTAAAAATAATATTTTAATTGATTTGTAATTAGGTGGTGACATAAAAAATTTTATATTGTCCATTCATAAAAATGAATTTCTTTTTCTATTGTGACAAGAGTAGAATAATGATTTTCTTTCAAAAGGTGCTTCTTCACACATGCAATCTACATTGTTTCCGCCTTGAAAGGTTTTGTGGCTTGTTATGGGTTGCTTTGCATGAGTAACGTTTTGTGATTTCATTTTGCTGCCCCAAGTGTTTGTACGCGTCTTTGGTGCACGTACTTAATTGGTCACACATGATTAAGGACCTTTTGTTGAATAAAATATTGTCCATTCATGAAAATGAATTTCTTTTTTTATTGTGATAAGAGTAGAATAATGATTTTCTTTCAAAAGGAGCTTCAAACAATGTATTCTGCCATTACTCGTCGTCAACAAAACTCAAACGTGCTATAAATTATTCTTTGCTCACTTATATGATTCCTTCCCTGTTTGTTTTTATAAAAATATAAAGGCAATGATATGTAATGAGCACTTTGTTCTCCTTTTCGGTTAACTTTCTGTGCCGTTAGTGATTAGTATGCTACTCATATGCTTGTGCAGGAACATATCATCAGAACACGCCATGGTTCTATATCCGTTTCTGTCTACGGAGACCAGGATAAACCAGCACTTATCACATATCCAGATTTGGCTTTAAATTGTAAGTCAAATGGATTTTACATTTTACGTATATCTCGTGAACCACCCCCTCTAATTTTGCATCAGAACATTGCACTTTATGTCTTAAAGTTATAGCTTTTATGGATTTGTTCCTATTGTTATGGTTAAAAATTCTTTTCCCACTACATTTAAGTAGATTCAGTTTAACCAGAGTTTTAAATCTGGTACATGCTGGCATTGAAATATGTATTAGTTTTCATAAAAAAATTAAACATTTGCTCTTTCTCCTGAAACTATGTATTTGTTTGATGAATTTTGCCAGATATGAATTACTCTCAAGTTAACTTTTTTTTTTGTTTGTTTGTAATGTATGTATCAGTTTTTATAAAAATTATACATTTGCTCTTTCCGCTCCTGAAACTCTATTTATTTTCTGAAAAGTTTTGATGCAGGCAAAATGAAATCCACAATTGCCGTTTAGTGATTTTTGACAAACATTGATTATTCTCAACTCAACACTTTTTCTTTTTTGTAGTGCGCTGACAATCTAACCTTTGTTTTCATGCATGTTGTTTCATCAGATGTCTCCTGCTTTCAGGGGTTATTATTTTGTCCCGAGGCATATTACCTTCTGCTCCACAATTTCTGCATTTATCACATTAGTCCACCTGGGCATGAGGTTTGTATCTTGAAGTTGTACAATGTTATTGCTTGATTCTTGTATCCTTCTGATTTCAATTTCTACATTGTCGAACGTTTATAATATACCTGGTTCCTCATCATGCTGTGCTTTCTTCAAGAGTTATTGCAGTTAGGAGCTGTTCCAATTGATCCAGATTACCCAGTTCTTTCTGTAGATGACTTAGCTGATCAAATAGCTGAGGTTCTCAACTTTTTCGGGTGAGTGTTTAGCTTAATTAGATGTTGCTTCCCATTTAGTGACATGAAGAAATTATTTTAGAGCCATTTTTATTCGTTTTTAATATCTAAGTTGACTCCAAGTTCCACAGATTGAAAGTGATGGGTACTCGCCATAGAAGCTGATTTATCCTTTACTTGTTCTTGTTTGGCAGTCTTAGCGCGGTCATGTGTATGGGAGTAACTGCTGGGGCTTACGTTCTTACCTTATTTGCTGTGAGTATTCATGCGTGTTTGTCTCCTTAAATGTCCCTAAGATACTCAGGTCTTTCTAACACTTGACAACAGATGAAGTATAGACAACGTGTTCTTGGTTTGATACTTGTTTCGCCTCTATGTAAAGAACCATCTTGGGCTGAATGGCTGTACAACAAGGTTCTGTTCCTATGCTGAAAGATTGTTTTGTTCTAAAATTTAATCTCATTCTTTTCTAAAGATTTTAAAATATTTGCAGGTCATGTCAAATTTGCTATACTTCTATGGCATGTGTGGCGTAGTAAAGGAAATATTGCTGAAGCGGTACTTCAGCAAGGTATATCTTTGCTTCCAAAATTATTCCTTGTTTTACCTCCATTGTGTTGGGCTGAAACATTGACTTTGATCGGCGGTGATAGGAAATTCGAGGTGGCACACAATTGCCGGAGTCGGATATTGTTAAAGCTTGCCGAAGGGTTGGTCAACATTTTTTTGTTTGTTTCATTTTCATCTAGGAACAGGGTAATAACTGATAGCTAGTTATTTTTTATGCGTAAGAAATAAAAAACAAGAGAAAAGAGAAAAAAAAAAAAACCCTCACAAGTTGGATGCCTACTGCATCATCCATTAAGTGAGCTCGAGCAATGTGAACACTTTACTGGTAGCTAGTTGTTTGAACCTGAACACTATACTCTATATTTTCTTACAGTTGTTGGATGAGAGGCAGAGTTTGAATGTGTGGCGATTCCTGGAAGCTATTAATGGGTATGAATACAGTTCCAAAATAGTGATTCTCGTATTTCTTTTTGAGGAGGCGTAGTGTTTAGAATAGGCAATTGCCCCTGTAGATATTTATAAGATATTATTTACTATAATATATTTCTTTTTCATTTAACTTCATTTTGGGACCTAACAGGAGACCTGACATAAGTGAAGGATTGAGAAAATTACAGTGCCGTTCACTTATTTTTGTTGGGGATATGTCACCATTTCACTCGGAGGCTCTCCACATGACTTCAAAATTGGACAGACGATTCAGTGCCTTAGTCGAGGTATTGAAAATAGTTTATTAATCTGTGATAACATTATGTAATATTGCAATCGGGTTTTAGCTTTACTCTGCTGCTGGTGAAATAACAGGTTCAAGCATGTGGATCAATGGTAACAGAGGAGCAGCCTCATGCCATGTTAATACCGATGGAGTACTTTCTCATGGGATATGGCTTGTACAAGCCATCCAAGCTGAGCGTAAGCCCAAGAAGCCCCTTGAGTCCATCTTGCATATCTCCGGAGCTTTACTCCCCAGAGAGTATGGGTTTAAAATTGAAACCCATAAAGACACGAATTTCCCTGAAAATCTAGATGTAGATGAATAAAGACTGGGATACTGGTGCCCCTTCTGATATTGGTCATTTAACGGAGTGATCCTTGTAGATAATAAGGAGATAAGAAAATAAGAAATCAATATAGTCATTCTTTTATTTGTAATCAGTCATAGATTTTAGTCATCGAGTCTCAAGCCTTAATAGTTGTAAAGCTTCGATATTGTTGTTTCCATATTGGTTGGGGGAGATAAAAGTTCGGGTTCAAATTGTATAAACAGCAATTACTGTTCTATTTTCTTGTTTTCGGCATCTTATTCGCTGTCGATAAATATAATTGAATTTTGAAAATATGAAGCATTCTTGGAATTTAATTACCCGTGTTTGCAATTGTTTCATTTTATTACGAAAAAGTTGTCTTTCAAAGTTCACAGGCAAATGTTTATTCAGGGTTCATTCATATATGGAAAATGAATTTAACTTATTTTTTTACGCTGCATTCATACTGATAAATAGGATGCAGTTAATTAGCGAATTGTATGCTAGGAGGAATCGATAAAGTTCAGCATAATTATAGGATATGCTGTTCAGCATATATATTAGTTAAATACATAGTTAAAAAGTATAATTATTATATGATTATCCAATTCAATATCGTTATAATGTTTTTGTATCGTGTACTCTATATAATTTTATTTTATTGTTATCGTGTAGAATTCTGAAATAATTTTATTTTGTACCGTGTACTCTATATAAAGCAGATCTAACCAAAACCAAAAAAGGCATTTTGGACGGTCAAATAAATTCCATGTTAACAACTGCAAATCATAATCCTTGGACTATCATCCATTCTATGAAAGCACCTCTTTCAAGATAACGTAACTTCTCCTAAACGAAGCACAGCATTATTCACAATTCTGATTTCAGCAGTGTCAAGTTACTTGATCCAAAAACATAGTAGTAGTAATAATAATGTCATATTATATTATATGACTATCTTCACCTTCACCTTCAATTGATATTCAACATTTGAGTGTTCATGCTCATCCTGCTTCTGTGACTGCTCTCCAATCCCTCTTCATTTCTACAAGCTTTTCTTCTGCTCATTTCAGCATACATTTCTTCAATCATAGGCTTCCATAACCGAACACGTGCATTGATAAACCAATTCGATACCTGCTCAATCAACCATAAGCACAATATCATCTCAAACAAGAACAACTTTGCTATTTTTTTTTCTTCCTATATAAGTTTTACACTTTTTTTCATAGCAGAAAGGATGTATCTAACAAAAGAGTAACAAACAAGTACCTGGCTTCTTGTCAACCCACTTTTCACTGCCAATAAGTGCTTCTCTGCATCTTTAGGATACCTGAAATCCATCACAACTTATGTAAGTTCTCTTGTTTTTAATGTCTCTGCAATCTAAAAGCTAAAAGTTGTTGCAACTTGTGAGAAAAAGTTTATAGAAAGAAATTCAACATCTTGGAACAAAGAAACTCACGGATGGAGGAAATTCTGAAACATCCAAGCGCGTAGAACAGAGACAGATCTCTCTGGCAAGCCCCTTTGGGGTCTCCATAACTGATCTTTTTTCTTCAACTGCTGCAGAGCCCATTGCTTTTGAATGAACGAAGTTTCAAGAGACCATTCCTTCTCCTCTTCTGAACACAAGCTGTTAAAATCTGGTCCCATGGCAAGAATACAATTGCTAATCCTCTCTCTCAAGTCCTTGTACAAGAGAGAAATGGTTTGAAGTGCAAAATGTGCATGCATGTGTGGATCCAACTCAGTAGCAGCATGGAATGCAGATGCCACAGTATGAACCTCATCCAGACACTGACTATATCCATTGTCCACCTAACAATCATAAAGGGCATTAGTCCATTACAATCACTATGTCAAAATGAAAATTTTCACATATTACTTTTCAACTTCTCACAATTTGTTTTCCCAAGGTTAATGTACATTTGGTGTATCATCTTATTTTTGTTTCCATTTCTTCTTATATGCTTTAAAGATTTCAGTCTGGTCTCTCAAAGTGTCTTCGTTAAATCCAACACGTGTTTTTGTTAGAAGTACCTTGTCGACTAATGATAAGATTAGTTTACAATATACAAGTGGGTGCAAACTTCAACTTACAAATCGGTTTTAAAAGTTGATTTTAAAAGATTGACTTAAACTTAAAATCTAATTCTTGACAATTTCTGTCAGTTTTGTTGCACAAACGGTTGTAGTTTTTACTAGCATGACAAGTGATAATCTAATGTCACATCTTTCACAGTTTGTCACATGTAACTAAGTCCATCAAATTAGCTTGGTAAACTGACTGAACGTTCATCTTAGTGTAATTGGGGCATTTAGCAGAACCAGACGGAAACCATAAATATATTTTTGCCCTTTATCCATGCATAAATTTTATTGTGGAAAAATGATAACTGCAAAGTAAGCACATTTGAACATATATTAAATCAGGACCATAATTTATGTCCTACTGATGAGTGTAAGAGGAAGCATTTTACCAGTTGTAGAAGCATGAGAAGTTGGGATTTGTTTGAATCAGCTGCATGTCTTTCTGATGGAGATTCTTCTGCATACATGGAATTTTCATTCTGATTACTCGCCACCCTTCTCTTTTGTGTGGAAGCTGAAGCTGACTTTGTAACACCAGAAGCTGAGTAATTCATCAGCTCTACATTTTCAAATGAATATCTTGCAATCTGAGAAAATATCTCTTGAACTCCAGCAAGATATCTGGACCCCAATATTGCTGGTGAAAACTGGACATGTTTGTTAGAACCTAATCTCATACACAGTTCCTTGCTGCTGCAGGAAGGTTGCTCCAACCCTGAACTTGTTCCATTCATGCTACGAGATGCGTTGGAGCAGCTCATCTCTGAGCACTGACCTGTAGTTGGAGGAGATCTTGAAAGACTCAGTGATAGCTCTTTACTACAATTAGAAGAATTATAGGCAAAATTTCCCAAGCTTGCAACATTTGATGATGTCCATCCATTTTGAACAAGGTTTCCTATGGAAGAATAGGCCTGGATCTCAGTCCCATTGGCCTCTGGAGCTTTAAGAAACTTGTTCACATTCCACTTCTGAATACTTGATAATTCATCATAGGCATGATCACCAAAAGTTGCAGCCAAAGGGTTTGAAGTATCTTGCCAATTATTGAAGATGTATGGTCCCAGTGCCTCCAATGAACTCATTGAATGAGGCAAAGCTGCTGAACTCTGCAGATTTTCTTGAAGGCCTATTCTGTCAGCAAGTGAAGCAGCAGAAGCAATTGTCCTTCCTCCAGCTAAATGTTCTTGAATGGCACTGTTATTGATGTGATTTGAGGCATCTCCTACAATACTCTTTCCTTGTACCGAGACAAATGAATTGGAATCAGCAATTGTAGCAGGGTTTATGAAGCAACCATCTACATGGACATCACTTGTAGGTTCACCTTGTTCTGCAGCAAGAACTGGAATTCCATTTATAATGTGGTTTTGGTTATTGAGGTCAAATGAGTAGCATTGAATCAGTGGCTTCGGTGCTAAATGCTGTGCAATTTCTTCTATGACAGCAGAATTTCTGCCACCAATGTCCAGTGAAGCACTGTACATATTATTCTCCATCTGGGAAATGTAAAAAGAGGCACTCGATGCTTCTTCAATAGCCTTTCAAAACAGCATTACCTCCATAGTGACTTGGTTTTTCTTCAGATTCATGGTTATCTAAACCAGTAGAATCTCCTTCTCCCCTTTCTTAGAAGAATTGTAGTTATCCCCTTTTTTGGAAGAATCACCTCACTCTCTTGAAGAAAATGGAAATAGCTCCATGCTACAAACAAAAAAGGAAAATTAGAACAAGGCAGCAACAAAAATAGCAGTAGATAACTCTCCTACATTGTGACTTAATCTATCCTCATTCCAAACTAGAACACTTACTGAAAGATGAAAGGGGAAATTACCAAAAAACAAAACAAAACTTTTGAACTACTTATGTAAACTAAAATTGACACAGATGATTTCAAGAGAAAAGAACCAAGTCAAAAGCAAAACCAAGTAAAACAACCTTATCACCCACCAGAACAAGCTGAGCCATCACTGCAAAAAAAAAAAAGAAAAAAAACACTTCTTCAAAGGATGTCTAGTTTCCCTCCAAGAACCTAGAAAACAAAAAAATGAAAAAGGAGCATGAAAAAACAAGAAACTGCCTATACTAAGTTTTCAAAAGGTTATAGAGTCATAAAATTTGACCTCAAAGATTGCAACTCATAAAGCATAAGCAGAAAGCAGGATGGTAAAGACTAAGCTATGAAATTAAATTGTCTTACAAAAGACATATGTAGTGGTGTTTTTGCAAACAGAAAGAAAAGGAAAAGCATGGAAGAGTGTGTAAAGTGTATGTAAAGGGTGAAGAAGAAAAGATAGCTTACATAACAAACAAAGAGCAAAAAGAGGTAGATGTTGCACCTAGTGTTGGAGATGGATGAAAAAGGTGTGTGAGATAGATGGAGGTAGAAGGGCCACGAAGGAGTAAAAACAAGGAAGGAGAGAGAGTGAGAGAGAGTGAGAGAGAGAACACAGTATACATTGGTAGTAGCCTTTGGTGCAGTGCCACTCATTTGTGGTGCAGCCTTTAACGGGCCCTCTCTGATCTCTTTTGTCCTCCTCAGTCCTCAGTCCTCACACCGAAACAACAAACACCTACTACTATTACTATTTCTATGACTATTATTATGATTTTGTTGAGTATTCATTCTCACAACAAATGCAATATGAGTATTCTCAAAACAAGGGTAGGGGGGGGGGGCTGAGAAACACTTTGGTGAAGACCCTTTGGGGTTTTAGCCATTTTTAAACAAGATGGTAACGTGAACAGGAACATGACTCAAATGGGGTAAAGAAAAGCCAAGGCTTTCCTTACACAATGTAACAACAAAGGCACGAGGGAATTGTTTTGACGTGTGAATGAGAGAGAGAAATGGAAAGAACAGTGTGATAGGGTTTGTAGTGTAGCTGTTCATTGTACTTACCTCTCAGACATAGACCTTCTGATGTAAGCATGCCAATAAATGACGACAATTTTTCCTCTATCATTAAACCCTCCTTCATCATCTCATTCATCATCATTCATCCACTACTCATTGCATCAGTTTTTGCATTCACTCACATTCAAATTAATATCTATCATTATTTTTTATTGCTTCTGCTGTTAGTACATAGAAATTAACACACACACACACACACGTAATTAAATTGTAAAGTTAGATTAATATGTATTATCACAATTAAGATATATTTGATAGTACATTTTAAAATAAATAATATCACAATAAAACCAGTCCCTACAGTTCAAAAACTTCACCTTTTAAGTACCTAAACTTAAAAATTATTCATTTTCTCTTATATATATATATATATATATATATATATATATATATATATATATATATATATATATATTCATTAATCAAATATTAAAAATTCTACAAAATTATAGATATTTATTAAAGAAATAATTCAATATCTATTATAGATTTTACTTTTATGATTTTTTAACCATCATAATTCTGGCAACATGCTAGATGAGAAAAAAAATAGAGAAATTATAAATGAAAATAAATTATATTTTTTTATGAGAAAAGATTAATATCTAATGTTTATACTAAACAGAAAGAGTAAGGTAACTTGTGTTTCTTTTCTTTAACATATTTTTTCCATATAATAATAAAAAAAACTCTCATGTATTATTTTTAAATATTTTATCAAAAACATGAGATGAAAATAGTCCTATCTAACATCTCAATTCATTTAATAATTAAAAATCAATAACAAACACTATATAGAATTCAGAATTATTTAACAAGTGAAATAATAAAAATAGAGGGTGTCCTTTTGCATATATTGTGGGATTTTAATTTGTGTGTAGCCGTTGTGTTGCTCTCTTCTCTAGGCTCGGGATAATAATATATATACCTACTTTACTTTTTTTAGGGCCAAGTTTCACACTTTGTAATACTTTATATTTTAAAATTTTATAATATAATATTATTTGAATAATACCAATAAAATATTTTTATATCTTGACCATGTAATGCAAAATGATATAAAAATGCTAATACATTGATGGACAACAAAAATCTAATATAGCATTTAGGGAGAATCCCAATTCCATAATGAAAAAGAAGTATATGAATACAAAGTTTCATTTTATAAAGGTGTGAGATGAGAAGAAAGAGAGTAACCTTTTCGATTTATGCAAAGGTGCAATTATCAAAGTGGCAGATATTTTCAACACTATTTGGATGCTACTAAGTTATTAAAAGAATCAAATTTAAGGGATATGTGAAAATTAAAAGCAATTAATTAAACTTAATATGTTCAATAATTGTTCATGAATATTAAGCTTCACATCACACTTTTTTTAATACTCATGTCTTGTATTTAACACTTTATACTATGTGAGAATCATATATTTATTTCTATCTTATACTCAATTCCTTGTTTAAAAATTATCATATTACATGAATTTTTTTTTTTTGAAATTTGTTAAAAGAAATTGTAAGAAATTTTTTTTTTACTATTTTCTCTAAAAATTTTAATTGGCAGGTAATTTTTTCGTGAGTAATTATTTTTATAAAATTATAAAATTCGCAAAGTATTTTTTATAAAATTTATTGCGAAAAATATTTTATATAATAAAATATTTTGTAAAAAATTGATAGCAATTTCCTGTAAAAAAATATTTTATAACAAAATTTATAAGTATTTTTTACAAAAAAGAAATTAAAATAAAATTGACAGGAAATATGAGTTTTTTTAGTGATGATCTCAATTATGAAAAAGAGTTAGTTTTTTCCTCTCTTTAAAATTATAACCATGTGAAGTGATGATTTTTTAATTTTTTTCACCCAACTTCTTTTTATTGTTTATGTATACAGTATTTCTAACTATTTTCTCAAAATATTTATTTATTATTTTTTTCACATGTACATCCAACAAATTAAAATATATTTTTCTTCAATCAAAATTCAAATCATAGTAAGTTTTTTCCTGTTCTAAAATGACCAAATACTAATTATTTAATTTGTATTAAATTGTACATGTTTAGTTGAGATTGAAAGAGTTTAATTATTTATGTTAGTTATATATAATCAATTTGTTCTATTTGAAGATTATATATTATACTTTGGTTAAATATGTTTTTGTCCCTCAAGTTTCAGTGAATTTTGGAATTAGTCCATCATCAAAACTTTATACCAATTTAGTCATTCATCTTTCAAAATGCGTGAATTTAGTCCTTTTAACCAAATTTTGGTAAGTTTATCTGGCGTTTCAAACACATTTCATGATAGTATTTAAGTTAACATTAAAGCAAAAATGTGTCAAACAGTGTAAATAATTTAAATATTATCATGAAATGCGCTTGAAATGTTAGATAAACTTAATAAAATTTGGTTAAAAGGACTAAATTCATGCATTTTGAAAGATGAAGTATTAAATTGGTCAAAAGTTTTGATGAGGGACTAATTCCAAAATTCGCTGAAACTTGAGGGACCAAAAACATATTTAACCCTTATACTTTTAGTGTATATATATATATATAATATTATTTCTAAAAAGTATCTTAAACTGTTTGTCCGTAAGTCTCAACAACATATATATTAAAATCAAGAGGAGTAGGAGTAGTGTGTTTTTATAGATAAACCAAAGAAAAATAAAGTCAAAATATCAAATCAAGAAAAATATGAGTATTGTCTCATTTTCTTCTGTTTTCATCCTCTTTGTTAATTTCTTCACTTGGTTGGGACTTTCTGTTTTTTTATTTTTATTTTTTGTTTTTGATCCATTATTATTGGTTGGCTTATTATATGGTACAAGAGACAAGTTCTCATAGGGGCATCAAATGTACCTATGTTGTTTCTTCCTCCAAAACCGACAAACATGTACCTTATTATGTCTCAATAAATCTTATAGTAAATTATATTGACATATTCGGGAATTTTTACAAATTTCTTTAAAAAATATATTACACCATCCTTTTACATTGTTGGTAGAGAAAAAGTATCCTCTTTGCACCGGCGTAACTCGGAGAAAATATCTAAGGATATAAAAGTTAAAATTTTTATATATAATTTTTTTAATTAAAAAAAATTATTTCCTATACTTGAACGATGTAATTCAAACTTTTCAAATTTTAATCTTTCTAATTTATTAAATTTACATAAATAATTATTCTAATTCTTATTTTAATTCAAGACTATTCAACTAATTTATCGTATGCAGTTGAAAATATAAAATATCAACATTTGATAATGTTAAGTTATACTAATTTGAGAAAATATAATTATGGTTCATGTCAATTTTATACAAAAAAAAAAATCATAAAATCATAGTTAGAGTTCATACTAATTTAGAGAAACTTAATTTAGAAAAAGTATCGTAATGAAAGAATCATAAATCTAATATACATAAATCATACTAGGATACTGATTCATGAGATCGTGTGAGTATATATTATTCTTTCTCTCTATTTTCCAATTTCTTTTTTCTAATTTATTTTTCTTTTATTTCACACTTCCTTGATGACTTGCATGAAAAACCTCATAATCAGATATAGAACCTTAATTTCTTTAATCTAATTATTAACCAAGGTGTATCAAATTACTTTTTAAACAATAAAAAAATATATATATATTATATATATATATATATATATATATATATATATATATATATATATATATAAAAAAATAAAAAGTTTCGGGACAAGTCCGACGATGCCTCTCTGGTAATTTTACTCACACTCTCTGATATGCACACACCGTATTTATTTAAATGTTTATGAGTACGTGAATTATTATTTTTAACAACTAGTTTTTCTTACCCTGCATGAGATTATTTTTAAGATTTACTGTAAATTATAAATGTATAAAAAAATATCGTAGCTTAATGTTCTATTGTAAATAAAAAAATTATGAGTTTAAATAAATGTAAACACAGTCCCAACTTAGAAGCATGGTAATGTTCTCAGGTCTTCCCATGAAACATTGTTTTTTCAGTGTATTTCCAGTAAGCTTTCCAAAATACATATATCAGTTACAGCCCAATCCATTTATTAATTTCAGTGTATTTCCAGTAAGCTTTCCAAATTTTAAAAAGTATACTCTTCTTCAATCTTTTATTGTAAATATATATTAAATTATAAATTATAAATATTTGATATATGCATTTAATATTTAATAGTTTAAATAAATATATGAGAATATATTAAATATTTAGTTAAATAAAATATAAACTCACTACAAAAATAATTGTTTTGGTGTTTCTAGGGATTTTAACCCCCACTAATAGTTTTACCAGGGGTTTGAAATTTTCTCGAAAGAACAAGCGTCCGGAAGAGCAAGCGTGGCTAATGGATTACTGGGGGACCGAGGGTTTCGAAAACCCTCGTTAATACCTGGGGTTTCAAAAACCCCCCATTAATACCTGGGGTTTCGAAAATCCTTGTTAATGCTTGGGGTTCTGAAAACTCCCATTAATGTCTGGGGTTCTGAAAACCCCCCGTAATGTGTGGGGTTCCGAAAACTCCAGTAATGCATGGGGTTCCGAAAACCCCAGTAATGTCTGGAGTTTCGAAAACCCCTGTTAATTCCTCAAAAACCCATGTTAATACCAAAAAGTTAGTGCTCATATTATTATGACATTGCTATAAGGCTAAAGTTGTACTTTCTTGATAATTGATTTGTTTAGTTAATTATTTGAGTACGAAAAGAACCTTATTCTATAGAATTTCCTATTTATTACTTAACATTTTGGTACCAATCAATACAAATAAACAAAACCTTCAAGGCCACTTCAAAATAAGCAATCAATACAAATATTCACTGAAATGGTACCAATACAAATATTCATTCAAATGGTACCAATAGTGGACTAGCAGTCATAATGCTCTTAACATAATAAGTGTTGGAGAGGTAGCATTTGAATGACAGTGACATAATAAGCAGTGCACTATCTACCTACAATAAATCAAAATTAACCAAAAGTTTCCTAGAATCATATTTGTTGACAAATTCCAAAATTAAACGAAAAATATCATCTAATGCGGTGTTGGATGTTGATCATTTGTTTCTTCGTTAGGAACACTTCCTTGATCAGATACCTAACATATAAAAAATAATGATAATTAATAACTTTCCAAATAATAATATCAAACATATATTAATTTAATCAAGATTTAAATAATACCGTTGGTGCATGATGCATAGTAAAATCACGAGGCAACTCTCCTTGATAATTTTGTACCAAAAAATTAACCATTGCCTTCATTTCATTGAGTTGAGATGTCAATGTAGAGACCTATTTAAAAATACAAAATTAATCAAAATAGAGAAAATAACTCTTATTTTCTACTTTTGAAGAAAAAAAATGGAGCTCTTTTGACAATCTTGATTTACATAACATATTACTTTAAATATATTCAAACGTCAAATTTGATAAAAGTAATGCATCATGAAACTAAAAAATTAACCTGATTTTGTAACTGAGCATTAGAAGGATAACTTGAAGATGTTTCAATATATGAATGATCCTTGGAGCCAAACACTTTAGATGGGCAAGGACCCAAACCCAAACCCCTAACACGTCCACAGTGTTCTTGGCTTCCGAAAGCAAAAGCTAAGGAATTAGTACTTGATATTTCTTTTGATATAGATGATGATGATGTTGATTCATATACTTGAATTTTTTCCTACAAAGAACATAAGAAGAAACTAATTAAAATAACACAAAGTATGGTTGACAATTATAGACTTTATTAGAATTGAACTTACACTGATTTCCCTCGCTTCATCACTCATAAAGGCTCCATTATCATGTTTATGTGTTGCTATCCATACCTCTCTTCTACTAACCTTGTGGCCACACTCTTTTTCCTATAAAATTAAAGAAAAAATATATGATATCAAATTCACTGTTCGTCAATAGTAGCAATTCTGTTTTGTGGCTGAGAACCTAAATCTTAGCTACACTTACAACATTGTTTATGATATCAATGTGAATACGATAAAGCAAAACAATATTCTTATTCAATAATTTTCTTTCACTTTCCCTCTCTTTCAATCATTCAATCTTTTCACTCTTCTTTTCTACATAATTTTGACAACTATACTACTGAAGTTGGTTACTCTCTGTTGTGTAAAAGTAAAGTTAATTTAAAACAAAGTGTTTGTTTAATACGAGTGATTTATTGTTGTTATCATGTGTGAATTGATTTGAGACCATTTGAGATTCCTTCCTTTCGCAATCCCTTTATTAGTTACCTTTTTTTTCTCACACTCACAGATTTTCAATTTTCGAATGTTACGTGTGACTTTTATCTTGCTTATTCCTTCCTCAATATAATTATGCTATATAATTGGTTGTGCAAATCGTGAGAATTAAGAAGAAACAAGGGAAGAAAAAGAACAGGAAGTATCCAACCAAAGAGAAAAATTTGATATGAAGCACTTGAACAGAAGTAGCAATCACGATGATTGTTGTGGCTGTCGTGGATGTTGCATCACACTGCAGTGGCTATGGCACTATGGAAAATAAGCATTGAGTTAGGGAAACAGAATCGCAATTATCGACGAAGGAAAACAGAATCAAAACAAACGAAATCGAAATCGAAATTGAAGAAATTGACGAAATATGGAGATGAAATCGAAATCGAAATAAGGAGATTGATAAAATGTAGGGAGACGAAATAGAGAGATGATATTGGAAGGAGGGAGATCGATCTTCGTTACCTTAAACTTCAAAAATTGAGACAAGAAGAACGGTGGAGAAGAACAGTGGAGAATAAAATGATGAAGAAGAGCAGTGGAGAAGATCGGTGGAGGCAAGTGTATGATTCTGTTTCGATTTCTTCTCGGTTACCATGGTAGTGGAGGCAGAGTTTCGATTTCCTCTAGGTTAACGTATGTATTGAAAGAGGTTTGTCTATTAAACATTAAATTAGGATTTACACTTTACGGGGATTTCTTGAAAAATCCCAAGTACTTAACGAGGGTTCTTTTAAAAACCCCTAGTATTTACCGAGGGTTTTTAAAACCCCAAGTATACCATTTTTTACTAGAGGTTATTATACCTCCAAGTAAAAAATCCCAACTAAAATTATATTTTTTTGTAGTACTGTAAAATAGTTGACCTAATAAACGCAATGAAGTTTTACATTTCAACCTATTTCCAAACAAAAAAAATTTGTAGTACAATTTATGTTTTTTAATACAGATGCTTTGTCTTCAGTTTGATTTTTTTAGGTTGAAAACAAACCATAAAATATTTAATATATAACAAAATATTTCATATTTATTATTTATTAGTATATATATATATATATATATATATATAAAATGTTCATATTTAATATTTAACAAAATAAATGAAGTCTAATATGATATTACTTTATAAAATATTATTTAATTCATTAAATTAATATATTTAATTCTTGAAATGAGCTCTAATATTGTATCATCTTATGTTTTATTCTATTTCAACGGATTGAATAAAATTTGAATAAAGTGGTTAATTTGCAAAGACATTTATATGACTTTGTGCTTCACATCATCAAAATTCATCTTTTGCCTGTCTTTCACTAACCTTCTCTGAGTTACGTGATAGCAGCTTCAACTCATGTGTTTTTAACGATCATTGCAATTCTCAACACAATGTAGTCAAGTTTCGTTGAAAGGGTATGCAAGATCTTCTCCACTAAACTCAACTTTGTTATTGGTTCTTCCATTGAAAGTAGTTCATACTACCTTCTGATGTGATCCCAACAAGGCTCATAGTTTGGGCCATTGGCTAGGCTCATTCCTTTTATTTGTTTTAAATAAATACATGTTATTTTTAGCTTAATAATTGGCCCCCTTTTAAATGCAGCCCACATTTTCATACGACCATTTGCCAACGACCCAAATCACGTCATTTATGTCAAGAAACCCTATTTAGAAGTTGCTACCAACGTTATCGCATGTCGAATTTAAGGATGTTTCTGCCAACTGCCAATGCGTCATGCACACATGCGCTTTCAATGTTGGATGTCATTGGGCTTAGGCCTAATCTGCAGCCATAAATATTATGGGTCCAACAGAGTCTCCAACCGTGAGATTGAGGGCCATTTGTGAACCAGGAAGCCAACACTTTCATCATGCGTGATCACCTCTACTAGGGTTTTCCTCACGCATTCTTCATCCTACCGTTTCTGGTTTTTGCGTTGCTTTCACCCGTCAGTGTTTTCCACACAAGGAACACGCCCCCTAACTGTTAGGGTTTAACATCTTTGCTAGGGTTCCTTCCACTCACCCATTTTCCCTTAGGGTTCATTGTACATGGTAGTCCTGCTATTAGTTCCTTCTCTTTTGTTTAAACTTTCACGGTTGCCTTCCTTATATATAGGCAAACCCTTGTTTGTACAAACTAGCTTGGATAAATGAGAGTGGTTGATTTTCCCCCCTTTCGTCTTAGCTCAACAACAAACCCTATATTAGGTTTTCCACCTCGTCGGGTTGCCTAAACCAATGAGAAACAGAAATTCCCCACTGAAACGAGAGAAATTTGAACCCAATCGAATCTTCCACTGCATTGCAAGTGTGGATCTGTTTCTAGTTATGATTTTGAGATCAAGTTTTCACGCATGAATATTACTGTTTGAAAGTGTTATGTGTGTTGATGAGCACATCATATATAGGTATATTCATGCATTAGTTTAGGGCATTTTTATTCATTTATGCATTATTAGACTCATTTCATCCCATGATTTATCTAGTTTCGGATCATACATTTGGATTGGTGTGTTGTTGGTGTAAACAGGTCTGAAGGGGGTAAGTTAGACACAAAATAGCATGTTCCACAAGTGCCTGGTGGAATTTTCCACGACTTGTGGATTTGGCTTCAAAGATGCGAGTTTCAAAACAGTTTGTTCCACAAGTGCCTGGTGGATTTTCCACGACCTGTGGAGTTTGCTTCACTATTCTCCATCTGTTGTTGCATGTCAGCCCACCAGTATTCTGCATCCCCATTCAGCAGGTACGCAGCAAACAACAGTTTCTGTTCATCTTCGCAGTTCATCACTTTGAAGATTTTCTCACACTTGCGGAGCCATGCATCCGCTTCATCGGGGGAAGCCTTGCCAGTGAACTCAGCTGGCTTGTGGCGCAAGAAATCTTCCACTATCGGCACCCTGACTAGTGCAATCGCCGTCCTAGGCTGCGCTGCTACGGGTGGCTGCATCGCATCCACCATGCGGTGAATCGCCTCTGCGATGTCATCAGCGCCACTACTCCTCCTCCTCCTGTTAGCAGCCATAGCCTGGATACGCCACATTACAACTGTTAAAAATCAGTCGTTTAGTCAAACAAAACCACACACTTTTCACATTGAACACACCACATATCACAACAAGCACATCGATAAGCTCACTCCCCACTAGCCCCAAAATATTTTAAAAATATTTTCAAAACTTTTGCTCTGATACCAATTGTAACATCCCTAAGGAATATTACTTGATAATCAGCCGACGGGAACATCACAGTTCCTTGCCCATCGTGCGCCCGACACATGCAATCACCATACTAAGGACTCCTCACCCATTAGTAGTCGATGGGAACTCAACCAGTTCCATGCCCATCATGTGTCCAACCACCGAGCACATCCCAGACCTCTATTGGACTTAGTCCTTCAAGCCCAAACATCACACCACATGCATATACAATCTATTCTTATGACAAACAACCAAAACACACACTCACAAGCACAAGGAACATAGAAACTCGCATAAACACACACCCAACAATATACCACCAAACATGTAATCGATACTAATGTAATTGTAATGGCCAATTAGCACCCAAAACCTTGCTTTTCACCCATATTGACAACCACATTCGAACATACAACCATCAACAACCTGAAATATCAAAACCCTCCTCCCTCAACACATTATCCATAGATAATCATACACACAAATTTAAATACTCCAATTTCCAATCACAGCACACCAGGCACGAAATTTTCCCAATCAAACATGAACCAATTGGAACTCAAAAATCATAACAACACGCACAACAACATGAACTTTTGGGTTCAGCTCCCCTAACCTGACAGTTTGATTGAAATTGGAAGAAAATGGGATTTCCTTGGTTTGCCTATGACGTGCCACAGACTCCCTCTTAGTTCAGCCCCTTTTTCGCACCCAAACCTCACCTCTCAACCTCAATTTCGTGCTCTCTCTGCAGCAGCTCCCCACAATTGCCAAAACCCTTCCTTTTTCTTAAACCTTGGCTTTTATAGGTGCCTTTCAAGTAGGTTTTAAAAATAAAACGGGTTTGGGCTTTTAATTTCTCTTCAATGTTACTTATTTGATAAATTCCCAGCCCCCTTGGCTGCCCCATTCTGCTAGGCTTTTCTTTACCCATTCACATTCATACCACAACTATTAGTTAGCAAAAATAAAGCTTATTCTTTGCCCACCAAGGTTTGAACCCATGACCTTCCACTCACAAGGCCAAAGTACAACCACTATACCAAATCACATTTGGTGATAATCACAAATCAACAATAGCTTACAATACCAATCACATACTCATACATATCCTTAAAAATCAATAACAAAACAATCACACATAATTGGCATACTTAAGACTCGAACCCAAGTCCTCTCACACAACCAAAGTACTCTCAACCACTTGAGCTAGTACTTTTCCACGTCACATTAAACAACAATTAATGCCATAAAGGTGTCTTCTCCCCGCATTTATTAATTAATTAATTATTTAATTAATTAATTTTCACGGGTCTTACAATTCCCCCACCTTTAAAAGTTTTCGTCCTCGAAAATAGAACTTACTAGTAAAGAGGTGATGATAGGACTTCCTCATGAGATCTTTCATCTCCCAAGTCATCTCTTGGGTTGCCTCGTCCCAGAGAACCTTCACAGTTTGAATCTCCTTCCCTCTGAGCTGTTTGACTTGAGAATCTAGAATCCTCACCGGTCCAACTCCAAGAGTCAGGTTCTCACGCACCTGAACATCATCCTGCTCCAGTACATGAGTAGGATCCGCCACGTACTTCCGCAACTGTCATACGTGGAAAACATTGTGCAGGTTTCCCAAGTGAGGTGGCAATGCAATCTCATACGCCACCGGTCCAATTCGCCTCGTAATCTGATATGGACCGATGAATCGAGGGGTCAACTTCCTCGACTTCAATGCTCTCCCAATACCTGCTGTAGGTGTAACTCTGAGAAATACGTGGTCACCAGCCTCAAACTCGAGTGGCCTCCTCCTCTTATCTGCGTAGGATTTCTGCCGACTCTGAGTTGCACGCATCCGTTCTTGTATTACCCTTACCTTCTCAGTGGTCTGTTGTAAGAACTCTGGACCAAGTACCACAGCTTCCCCATCCTGCTGCCAACACAAAGGTGTTCGACACCTCCTGCCATACAAGGCCTCGTACGGTGCCATCCCGATGCTGGAATGGTAGCTGTTATTATAAGTGAACTCCACTAGTGGTAGCACA